>OHRI01001087.1_pt1 | contig 10360 bp, 4 predicted proteins | sample 1578421 | NCBI WGS metagenome assembly OHRI01 (sample SAMEA3879598, study PRJEB24766) | human gut metagenome | biome: human-associated habitat; feature: feces | place: USA | collected 1985/1987 | reverse complement strand
GCAGGACTTTTTTAGAACTGTTTTTTATTAATTTTGTGGCCACTGTCCTTTGTACGATCGCATATTATTTATTTGTCAATCATTTTCCACATTTTGCAGACCGGAGGCCCCTGTTTAATGTCATGGGGCTGATGCTTATTTTGAATATCTTTAACATTGACTGGTTTTATCAGGGAATGGAAGAATATGTTTATATTTCTGTGCGCAGTTTTATTGTAAAAATTGCCTCGTTTGGACTGATGCTTCTCTTTGTAAAAGATGAGAGCGATTATCTGATCTATGCACTGATCTTATGTATTGCCACGGCAGGAAATAATCTTTGGAATGCATGGAATTTAAGAAAGTATATTTCACTGGACGGAATCCGCCGCAGTAAACACGGAATAGCAGTGGACACAGGACTCCATATAGGAAGACATATGCGCCCTGTCATGATTCTTCTTGCATCATCGATCGCAACGGATATTTATACAATGCTTGATTCGGTAATGCTGGAATATTATTACGGGGAAACCAATGTAGGATATTATTCGAATGCTGTAAAAATTGTCCGTATGACATATACGGTAGTCATTGCACTTGTGGCAGTTTTTTATCCAAGGATCAGTATGTGCTATAAACAGAAAGATTATGAGACCGGAAATGCACTGATCAACAGGGGAACACAGATTCTACTGCTTTTGGCACTGCCTTGTGTTGCGGGATTGATGGCAACATCTGGATATGTGGTACCTCTTTTATTTGGAAAGGCATTTGATCCGGCAATTTCAACATTAAGGATTTTAAGTATTCTGATCCTGATTTTTTCGATTGCATATTTTCTGGGACATATTATCTTAACAGCAACCGGGATGGAAAAGATGATTTTGCGTGCTACCGTTACAGGAGCGGTGGTAAATGTATGTGCGAATTTTGCCTTGATCCCTGTATTAAAGCAGGACGGGGCAGCGATTGCGTCGGTACTCTCGGAAGTGGTTGTTACAACCATATTGTTAGTGCATGCAAAAAAATATTATGTATTAAAGTTTAGCAGACACTATATACTTTCACTTGTGATGGCACTTTTGGTAATGCTTGCAGTGGTTTTTGGTATGGAACGGCTGCTTGGCAAAAGTCCGTGGATGGTACTTTTGATTATTGTGGCAGCAGGAATCGCATATTTTGCGGTATTGCTGCTTTTGCACAATGAAATTGTGGAAAAACTGGTCAAAAAAATTAAAAGCCGTGGAAAACACCTGTAAAACCGGTATTCTTGTATGAAACGACGGTCTATGTTATAATATCGAAAAATAGGAGAAATTTGAATATGAATTCAATCATGGGAGTTGTGGTCGTTCTGATCGTGCTTAACATCCTGTTTCTTGTGACCGGCAAATCATTTTTCTGCCTGTTCAAGAGAGAGGAAACAATAGAATTTGAGTGGCTGACAGGCTTTGTGTTATTTCTGGCAGTTTTTGGGGTGATTGAACTGCCAATTGAGATGAGTGGTCTGCCATTCCATGTGTTAGTATATGCAGAAAGTGCAGTTTTTGCGGTGCTTTTTGCAGGTTGTATCCTGTATTGTATATATGAGAGTCATTATCATGGAGTGTTATTGTGGAAGAAACCTGACAGACGTTTTGCGATGCTTCTGGTAATGTTATTTTTACTGATCTTATATGGAATGAACAATGGGGCAAGTGTACATGGGTATGATACCTCTTATTATAATGGGCATGCAGCCAATGCATTGTATACAGATACAATGTATCAGTATGATGCAAGAACGGGACTCTATAAAGGAAATGAGAGTTATGTACATGATTGTTATCCCATGCTGATCGCAACACTGGCGAAAATTTTTTTCATGCACACACTTGTGGTAGTAAACAGAGTTTTAGCCTGTGTGGAAATTTTATTTGCTTCATTAATTGTATATGAGACTGCCAGACGTCTTGCAGGTGGAAGGGAAGATATTGCAAACTGGACGGTAGGGATTCACGGAGCATTGAGTATTTTGAGTTATGAATTCCCGGATACAGCGGAATATTATTTATGGCAGAGAACAGCAGAATCGAAATCCATGCTGTGTAATATATATTTGCCGTTTGTTTTATTAGCTTTGGTATTATTGGCAAAAGAAATAGATAATAAATGTAACTGGTTGATCTTAGGCATGATTGTGACTGCAGGAATGGCAATGTCGGTCAGTGGTATTTTTATTATAGCGGCTATGGTAGGAATCGGAGTGGTTGTCATCATGACTGTGCAGAAAAAATGGAAATATATGATAAATACAATGTTGTGTATGATGCCGGGACTGATGATTGGAATGATTCGTATACTACAGTAAAAGAGGAAGAGAATGTTTGGATATCTTGATTTAGATTATTTTGTGGGGAGATTTTATCAATGCTGGTGGAATGTTCTTTATATAGTAGTGTATATTGGATGTCTGTTTTATATTGCACGTAAGAAAGACAAAGTTATGCTGCAGATATTTGTGGGGATGTTTCTGGCAGCACTGATAACGATATTTAATCCGCTTATTATGGAACCGTTGCTTGATAAGATAGGATGGAAAGATCGGTACATCCGGTTTTACTGGATCTTACCAGTTGGTTTCTTGTGTTCTTTTTTTGCGGCTAAACTTATTGCAGAACAAAAAAAGGGGGCAGAACGCAATATATTGCTGCTTTTTCTGACGTGTTTTATTTTTCTATGCGGGGGAAGCATGTCTGAATTGTCAGCGGATGATAATATATACAAAGTAGATAACTCTGTAGTGGCAGTTGCAGAGATGATAGAGAACAATACGGATAAGGAGAATCCGGTAATATTATGTGATGCGGAGATGTATTACTGGATACGCCAGTATGACCCCAAACTGGTTATACCAGTGACCAATAAAATAATGGATCTTTATCAATTTCAGTCGCCGGATAAGATTGATCTGGCAGAAGAGAAAAAAAGCTGGAAAAATGCGGTTTCAATGTTTATGCATGGTGTAGAAATCGATGTTGATATTGCAAATAAAATCTTTGAGGATAAAGAGATAGATTTTGTGGTTTGTAATAAGGAGTACTATTCTGATTTTTATCTGAGTTATTTAAATCTAAGTTATGTTGATTCTGTAGATGGATATGAGTTGTATCGCTGTATCAGTAATTGAAAGGGGACAAAAGAAGTTGCTTTTAATTTTAAAATTTCTGGCAATGGCATTGATGTGGTACATCGCGCCTGTTGCAGCGGGATATATTGCAGAACAGTTATTGAAAGAAAAAAGAAAACGCAATCTGCATAGATATTTAATGGGAAATATGATTTTATTTGCCCTCTTTTTTTTAATAGCCCAAATAGCAATTTTTTATAAACTGACATTATCTGTACTTACGCGGATATGGATGATTGTCGTGGCACTTGTATTGCTCATTGCTATAGTAATGATGATCCGGAATCGAAAAGAGATCAGATTACTGCCGGATACATCGGAAATGAAAAACATTATTTTGGCTGTGATTGCGATATTGGTACTGAGCGCATTTAGTGTGGTGTGCGTCCCTGCAGATACGGACGATTATACAGTACAGTCTGTTCTTACAATGTATACAACAGATACACTGTATGTATACAGTCCGACATCGGGAAGGACACAGATGCTCTCTGTGGAAAAAGAACTTCTTGATGAGATGGCAGGATCACCGGTCGATGCGTATTATGCGGTATGTGTTGAAATATGCAGGATCAACCCGGCAAAGTTTATTCATCTGGTGATTCCGTTTTTTGTATTTCCAATTTACTTTTGCATTTATGCAGCATGGGCAGATTGTTTGTTTCAAAAGGATACAAAGAAAAAATACCTGTTTATGACGGTGATATGGCTGCTTTATATTACTCCTTTATTTATGGATAAGGCATTTTATTATGGTATTTTTCAACATGGATGGAATGGTCAGACTTTATTTTTCCTTGGAGTGCTGCCATGGACGGTGCTGCAGCTTTTGGGAGAAGAAAAAGAAACACGGTGTTTCAATGAATTTGGTCAGATATTTATGATCCTGACCTATGCAGCAGTGGCGCTTTCAGGTCAGTTGATGTATCGAAAGGGATTTTTTATCGTAACGTTTGTGTGGGTGTCCGTAGTGATTATGGCGGGTATTATGAGGTGGAAAAATGATAGCAGCATTTGAGGCGCTCAGAAGTGAATTCCGCAGTGCGGGAGCGGAGGGAATCAGTCTGGCTCTGGTAGGGTTTGCCATTCTTTTTTTTATAGCTGAAAAAAATCGCATCAATGAAAATAAGAATAAGCTGGTAAAATACGAAATATTATGTTTCCTTCTGATTGCAAATCCGTTTGGTTATACATGTATCAACAGTTTTTGGATGCAGAATGAATATAGAAAGATGTTTATGATTCTTGTTCCAGCGGTTATAGTGGCGGCATTTGTTGTAGAATTGACATCAGGATATCAGCATATATGGGCAAAAGCATTGTGCCTGACCGGATGTGCGGGATTTGTAATTTTAAGTATGTATTTTTTATTTACACAGCCTAAAATACAGGTGATAGAAAATCAATATAAAGTGCCGGATAAGGTGGTTGAGCTGGATTCTTTATTACGCGAAGAAAATCATGATATTAAGAATATGATCGCCCCCAGGGAAGTATGCAGCTGGATTCGTGAAATAAATGAATCGGTGCAGTTGTTATACGGTGAGGATCTGATCAATCATATGATACAGGATGATTATACATTTGAAGAGGAAGAAGAAAAAGAATTTATTGAAGAATGTAAAACAATTGTGGCAGTTCCTGATGCGGTAGAGCATCAGTTGGAAGTTGCGGAAAAATATGGCAGCAACTGTATTGTTTTGGAAAAATCCTATGATGATCAGAAAAAAATGCAGGAGGCTGGATACACATATTATGGGCAGACAGATGATTATACAGTATATTTTAGAGAATAGAAAATGAAATGCACAAAGAAAACAAGGAGGCAGACCCAGATGAAAAAAAGACATCAGGCAGGGAAGAAAATTGCCGCATGGCTTATGGCATTGAGCCTGTGTATGACGGCGGTCCCGGCAGAGCAGGTGGTATATGCAGCCGGCGGACAGAATGAAACAGAAGTGACGGAACTGACAGAGAATCCGGAAACAGCAGAGAACGCCGAAGCGATGGATGATTCTGAAACAGCAGAGAGCGAAGACACAGAGGATAACGGGGAAGAGAACACTTCTGAGGCGGTGGAAACTGACAGTACCGAAAACGAGTCCGAGACAACCGAAAATACGGAAAGTGTGAAGGATACTGAGGCAACAGAAAGTACCGAAGTGACGGAAATTTCCGAGACAACCGAAAGTACGCAGGAAGTGGAAAATTCTGAGATGACCGAAACGGAAAATACAGAATCGGTTATCGGGGATACGAAATCTGAGGACACGGAAACAGAAGAGAGCGAGGAAGTTGTAAGGAAAGACGGGAACGTGACACCGGGAAGTACTTATGCAACGGCGGCATCTATCGGATTAAATACAACTTACAAAGCAACGACATCAAGAAAATCAGTTACACACTGGTATAAATTTACGATGAGCAAGGCAGGTATGGTGCAGTTGAAATTTGCACATGCAAATTTATCGAGTACGAGCAACAGCCCAGCCTGGAAAATTGATTTTATTGCAGATCAGTTTGGCGGAATGGTTTCTGTGAACAGCGGTCTTCAGGATACACAGAATCAGACGGCGAAGATAGGACTGGAAGCCGGTACCTATTATGTGCAGGTTACCGGACTTGGAGTGCTTACGATAGGATCAAGCGATTACAGCTTTAGTGTACAGTATGAAGATATTTACTGTGAAACGGAACAAAATGACTCCATTTCCACAGCAGACAATTATACGAAACTTGGACAGACGATTACAGGAAGTATTTCTTCTACTTCTGATACCGATTATTACAAGATTACATCGGCTGCAAAAGGATATCTTTCATTTCAGTTACAGCATGATAAAGTGAGCAGTAAGCTCGCAACGGATATTTACAGTGTAGCAGTCTGCGATGCTTCTGGAAATACGATCTATACAATGACGAGCAGGACGGATGAGGAGAAAACAGAGTCTGTCAATTTCGGACTTGCGGCAGGAACTTATTATCTGAAAGTGTCGGGCATGACATATCTGAATGCGTCTGGATCATTTGCAATCTATGGGACAAACGGAGAAACCTACAAGCTGAATGCTTCCTGGACAAACGCAGACAACTGGGAATGTGAGAGCAATGACACTTACGATACTGCCAATACGGCTGTTTCCGGTATCACGTACAGCGGCGACATCCGTACCTACAGTGATGTGGATTATTTTAAGACAACACTTTCTGCAAATGGTTACATCAATGTGAAACTGACACATCCGGTTGTAAGTGGTCAGGAGACCACAAATATGTTTGTGTTCAGTGTGATCCGAAAGGTAGATAAAGATCAGTATACAGAAGTTTACCCTACAAACATCCGCGGCGGGGATACCAGTGTTTCCACACCGAATCTCGGACTGCCAAAAGGTGAGTATTATGTCAAAATTGCAGGAACCGGAAATTCAGCAGGAACATTATTAAGCGGTACCAGTTATCCGGTAAACTATGACGTATGCATCAAAACAAAGACGGCTGGTGACAGAGAGGTGGAGTCGAATGATTCTGCTGCTACTGCAAACAGTGTGAAGAACGGAAAAACCTATTATGGAAGTATCAGCAGTTCTTCGGACAAAGATTACTACAAGATCAAAATGTCAAAAGCGGGTTATCTACAGTTGAAATTCGGACATAAAAACAATCAGAGCACGTCAAGCTGTTATAATGTTGTTCTTTACAATAAGGATAACAGTGAAATATATAAATTTACAAGCACAGGAACAGAGACATCCTTTACCTCATGTAAATTAGGACTGGCTGCGGGAGAATATTATGTATGCGTCAGCCAGGCATCTACACTTTATACCGGCGACTATACGATCTGCATGACACAGAAAGCGGCTTCCGGCTGGGAGACAGAGAACAACGGTGACTGGGCTTCGGCAGATAACATAAAAGTCGGCAAAGCGGTAAACGGTGTGATCACAGGATATACGTCAGATGAAGACTGCTATCGCTTTACACTCACAAAAGCGCAGTATATCAATTTCAGCCTGGCACATGAGAAGATCAATGATGCGGGAAGAAGCTGGTATGTGACATTATATAATGCAAATGGCAAGCGGTTTTATCAGAATTATGATCATATCTATTGTTATGCCGGCAGTACTTATACAGAGTCACCTGCTGTCAAATTAAGCAAGGGAACCTATTATCTGAAAGTACAGGCATATGCGAAAAATGCAGTGGAAAAAGAGTACACACTCTGCGTCAATAAGATTGAGAACAGAAAAACAAGCGTAACATCCGTAAAATCGACAGCATACAATAAACTGAAAGTTTCATGGAAAGTTGTACCGGCTGCAACTTCTTATCAGATCTACCGCAGTACAGCAAAGGATGGAGATTATCAGAATATCAAAACCATCGACAATGTGGGCACCAGTTCCTGGACAGACAGCAGTGTAAAAACCGGAAAAACATATTATTATAAGATCAAGACGGTTGTTAAGACACAGAATGGAGAACAGACCAATGGATTTTCGAATGTAAAATCTGCAAAGGCGGTTCCGGCAAAGACGACGTTAAAGGCAAAAGCGTCGGATGCAAAGAATGTAAAACTGACCTGGTCAAAGATAAAAGGTGCAAGCGGTTATGAGATCTACCGCAGCAACAGTAAAGATGGAAAATATAGTAAAGTAAAGACCATATCCAAAGGTAGTACGACATCTTACAAAAACGGTAAATTGAAAAAATCGACGACCTATTATTATAAGATCCGTGCATACCGCAAAGTGAATGGAAAGAAAGTATATGGAAGTTATTCTTCCGTTGTTTCCGTAAAGACAAAAGCAAAATAGATGTGAAAAGAGATACTCCGGCGGGATCATCCTGCCGGAGTATTTTTAAGATTTTATGAAAATTCTGGCAAGATATATTCAACGGGTTAGTTTTATGATAAAATAAACGGCAGATGTGAAGTGCAAAGACATCAGTAAATATACAAGAGGATAACAGGAAAATGAAAAAACGGATTTTAGCAGTAATCATGGCAGTCTGCGTGAGTATGACAGCACTGCCGGCAGATGTGCGTGCGGCAGAAGATGGCGCAGTCCAGACAGAAAGCACGCAGGCAATGGAAACGTCATCAGCGGAAGAGGCAGCTGTGACAGAAGAGGCATCTGAAACGGAAAATGATGAGACGGAAACATCATCCGAATCAGAGACAACGGAAACGGGGGAGTCTTCCGAGACGGAAACCGGAGTAATGGAAACAGAAGAGACTGCGGAAACGGAGACCGGGGCAGTGGAAACAGAAGAACCGGCCGAGACAGAAACGACCAAAACAGAAAGTACGGAAACAGAGACCGCAGAGACGGAAACGGCTGAAACGGAGACAGAGGAGCCGGCCGAGACGGAAACGATCGAGACAGAAAGTACGGAAACAGAAACTGAGACTGAGACAGAAACAGTCCAGGCAGCAGAAATGAACTATATGATGGTAGAGTCCCCGTATGTCGAAACACCGGGCACCCAGAATGTGGTTTTAAGCCTTGGAACAGGGAAGGAGCAGATTTCTGATGTTATTTTAAATTATCAGAATCTGACTACCGGAAAAACCTATCAGATCAAAGCGGCAGGCCGAGAAGAGGATATGATCCGGTTTACCATGGATTTTTCAGAAAATGGACAGGCAGGAGAGTATCAGATCACTTCCGTGCAGTTTACACAGGAGAAAACAAAACAGGAAATCCTGCTATCAGACCTTGGCATGGATGTAAGATTTGGTGTCAATGAACAGGCAGAGACGAACCCGGATCAGGTACTTTATGATGAAGATGCCTATGCGGATGTGGATGCTGATGTTGTTACTATGAGCGCAGATGGAGAAGTTATTTCCGAAAACACTGTGGAAAATGTGCTGGAGCAGGGAATCTCAGAGGCTGTCGCCAGTGTTGCAGATAACTTAAAAGGTGCGAACAGTAATGTGAAAGTCGTACTCGATCCGGGACATGATGGCACCCATGCAGGAGCATCCGGTTTTGGAGTACAGGAAGCGGATCTGACACTTAAGATCGCCACATACTGTAAAGAAGAATTATCTACCTATAATGGTATTACTGTTTATATGACAAGAGAGAGTGCAAGCTGTCCGGCAGGCGGCGGAGATAATATTGCATGTCTGGATGCCCGTGCAAACCTTGCAAAGAATGTGGGAGCAAATGTGTTAGTAAGTTTCCATTTAAATACTGCAAACGGAACAGCGAGAGGTGTGGAAGTTTATTATCCGAACAGCAACTATAATGCACAAGTAGGAGGCAATGGACAGGCACTTGCAAAGAAAATATGCGATAAATTGGCAGCACTTGGATTGAATTATCGTGGAACTTTGATTAGAAATGCATCTTATGATAAATATCCGGATGGTTCTGCAGCAGATTATTACGGTCTGATCCGTCGTTGTAAAAATAATGGCATTCCTGGTCTGATCATCGAGCATGCCTTTTTGGACAATGCAAATGATTATTATACATACTTAAGTTCTGATGAAAAATTAAAGGCACTCGGGGTTGCAGATGCAACTGCGATCGCAGAGTATTTCGGACTGACAAAAGGAGCAAAGACCGTAACGCTCAATTACACGCAGTCGAGAGCGGATGGTAGTCTTAGATTAAAATGGACAGGTCTCGATAATGTCGATTATTATGAAATTTATCGTAATACTGTGAATGATACAAACTATCCTAAGATTGACGAAGTATCGGATGCTACATCTTATATTGATGATACCGTAAAGGCAGGGACAAAATATTACTATCTGGTCCGTCCGGTATTTAACGATGGAACTGCAGGAGAGTATTCTAAACCCATCTCAGGTGTGGCATTAGGAAAAACAAACCTCACAAAGATCAAGGCAAAGAGTGGAAAGAAGATTACCCTGACCTGGAAAAAGGTTTCTAAAGCAGAGGGATATCTGATCTATCGTCAGGACAGCAGTGACAGTAAATTTTATCAGATTGGCACGGTAAAATCCGGCAGTACACTCACTTACACAGATACTGTAAAATCCAATAACAAAACATATACCTACAAAGTACAGGCTTACAATACAAACAATGGCAGACAGGGTGTCGGTGCATATTCTTCCACAAAATCTGCAAAGACACTTGCAAAAGCAAAAATTACAGGAATCACATCCTCGGATGAGGAAGTATTAAAAATTTCCTGGAAAAAGGTAAGTGGGGCAAA
>OHRI01001072.1_pt1 | contig 10441 bp, 8 predicted proteins | sample 1578421 | NCBI WGS metagenome assembly OHRI01 (sample SAMEA3879598, study PRJEB24766) | human gut metagenome | biome: human-associated habitat; feature: feces | place: USA | collected 1985/1987 | reverse complement strand
TAATACATTAGTAGTTTCTGCACCGGAAATTCGCGGATTATGGGATTTTACACTGATTCCGGCGACAGAGGTGACAGACGAAACCGGAGCTGTCACGAAGAACCGCTCCGTATATTCCACCGGAACCTGCAGCATGATGATTAAGACTGAGGATGAGACGGTAAGACAGAATGCGTGGACATTTATGAAGTGGTGGGCACAGACCGATACACAGGTACGCTTTGGACGTGAATTAGAGGCACTGCTTGGTTCCTCAGCAAGATATGCAACTGCCAACAGGGAAGCATTTGATCAGCTTGCATGGAGTGCAGATGATGTGGAAGTATTAGAAGAACAGTGGAAGTCTGCGGTTGGATTCAGGGAAGTAGCCGGTGGTTATTATACAGGACGGCATATTGTTAATGCAGTTCGAAAAGTTATCAATGAGAAGGAAGATCCGAGAGAAACCATTCTTGATTATGCGATTACCATTAACGATGAGCTTATCAAGAAACGGACAGAATTTGGACTGCCGACAGACTGATAGGGGGTAGCAATGAAAACGTACTTGAAAAAATATCTGATCCTGCGCCGACATGAGTTTTCCATCATGGTAAAGAAGGCGAAGAAGAGCAAATCGTGCTATGCGTTTTTAGCACCCTATGCAATCCTGTTTTTTGTATTTTACCTTTTGCCGGTATGCTCTTCCATATTTTTTAGTTTTACCTATTACAACATTTTAGAGAAGCCAAGATTTATCGGATTGCAGAATTACATCAATCTGATCCTGCAGGATGACATCTTCTTAACCTCTATAAAAAATACCTTTTTGATTGCAGTTATTACGGGACCGCTCGGATACATACTGTCTTTCCTGTTTGCCTGGCTTATTAACGAGCTCCCGAGATGGCTGCGCACCATAGCGGTAATTGTATTTTATGCACCGTCCATTGCAGGAAACGTTTACGTGATATTTTCCATCTTCTTCCGTGGAGATGCATACGGATATGTGAATGCGTTCCTGATGAATTTAGGAATTATCGATTCACCGATTTTGTGGCTGACAAATCCGGATTATATGCTTCCGGTATGTATGATTGTCATTCTGTGGATGAGCCTTGGAACCGGATTCCTTTCCTTCGTGGCAGGATTACAGGGTGTGGATCGTTCACAGTTTGAGGCATGGATGGTGTCAAAAACCGCTGGCAGGAATTGTGGTACATTACCCTACCAAATATGAAACCGATGCTGTTATTCGGTGCGATTATGTCAATTACCCAGGCATTTAACGTCTGTGATGTCACGATGGCATTGTGTGGATATCCGAGTACGGACTACGCAGCACGCACGGTTGTAACACACCTGTTTGACTATGGATTTTCAAGATTTGAGATGGGATATGCTTCCGCGATTGCGACATTGTTATTCCTCATCATGATCTTGTGTAAAAAAGCGATACAGAATCTGTTGGGAAGAGTAGGGACCTGATATGAAAAAAATAGTAAAGAGAAGAAAACCGAACCGGTCGGTGGTGGGAGATGTCGTTATTTATTTCCTGTTATTTTTAATCGCACTTGCCATGGTATTTCCACTGGTCTTTGCGGTCAGCAGTGCCTTAAAGCCGTTGGATGAGCTGTTTTTATTCCCACCGAAGGTATTTGCACAGAATCCGACAATGGACAATTTCCAGGATTTGTTTGTTACGATGGGAAAGTCGTGGGTTACTTTTTCAAGATACATATTCAATACTGTATTTATTACGGTTGTAGGAACTGCCGGACATCTGATTATTGCATCCATGGGAGCGTTTGTTCTTGCAAAATACGAGTTTCCGGGAAGCAAGCTGTTCTTCTCCATCGTCGTAACGGCATTGATGTTTAACGGATATGTAACCGCTATCCCAAACTATCTGATTATCAGTAAACTTGGATGGATTGATACATACTGGGCAATTATTGTGCCGGCATTTGCAGCACCCATGGGATTGTTTTTGATGAAACAGTTTATGGAGGGACTGCCAATGTCATTGGTAGAGGCAGCGATGATAGACGGGGCGAGCCGATGGAAGATATTTATCCAGATTATTATGCCGAATGTAAAACCGGCATGGCTGACACTCATTATTTTCTCTGTACAAAACCTGTGGAACAACAAGGCAGCAACCTTTATCTACTCGGAGGAAAAGAAGACGCTTGTTTATGCATTGCAGCAGATTCAGAGCGGCGGTATTGCACGAACCGGTCAGGCAGCAGCAGTAACAGTGGTCGTTATGGTTGTTCCGATTTTAATCTTTGTGTTGTCTGAGAGCCAGATCCTTGAAACAATGGCAAGCTCCGGTCTGAAAGATTAAAGATGGAGGGAAAGAGGATGAAGAGAAGGAGTTTTAAGATTCTTTGGGGTCTGGTACTTGCAGCGGGAATGTTACTTTCACCGTTTGCGGATGTCCATGCAGAGGATGGACTCGAAAATGGATATACCTACAATTATGATTACTGGGAAGAAATCCAGTATTCTCCGGATGCTTACAGCACGGTGGGAGTTTATACAGCGGCAGAACTTGGACTGGATAAAAATTTGAATTCCCCGCAGGGAATGTGTGTACAGGGAAAAGAGGTTTATATCTGTGATACCGGAAACAACCGGATTTTACAGTTAAACCGGACCAGCAATGAAAAATTTGAACTGGTACGCATTATTGATGAAATAAAAGGATGCGATAATACTGCATTATCGGGACCGACAGATATCAGTGTCGATGAAGACGGAATCATGTATATCTGTGATAAGGAAAATAACCGGATTTTAAAAATTGACAAGGACTTAAATTATCTGATGGAATTTGGAAAGCCGACAGATGCGACATTTGACCAGTCGCTGTCTTTCCTGCCGGATAAGCTGGTTGTGGACGGTGCCGGAAGAGTGTACTGCATTGCGGATAACGTCAATAAGGGAATTGTCAAGTATGAAAATGACGGAACATTTACCGGATTTTACGGTGCCAGTCAGGTTACCTATGACTGGGCGGATTATATCTGGAAGAAATTTTCCACACAGGCACAGCGTGCAGCACTGGAATCATTTGTTCCGACAGAGTATGACAATGTCTATATGGATTCCGAAGGATTTATTTTTACATGCACTACAAATGTGAGCTCAAATGGTATCAAAAGTGGTGAAGACGAACCGATTCGAAGACTCAATCTGATGGGAAACAATATTTTAATTACAAACGGAAATTTCCGGCCGATTGGAGATATCTACTGGGGAAAAGCCGGTGGCTACGACGGACCATCTTTGATTGCAGATGTGACAGCGTTAGAGAATGGAATTTATTTTGGAATAGACAGGGTGAGAGGCAGATTGTTTGCCTATGATACACAGGGAAATCTGTTATATGCGTTTGGTGGAAACGGAAATCAGGACGGATATTAGAACATATGGGAAAAGACCTTCTGGTGCTTGATTCCCAGGACGCAAGTTTTACCGTATTTACCCCGACCGTATTTGGAAATAAGATTTACCAGGCGATTGCTGAATATGACCAGGGAGATTATGAGAAATCCGGAGAAACCTGGCGGGAAGTTATGAACATGAATGGAAATTATGACCAGGCATATATCGGAATCGGAAGGGCTTTGATGCGTCAGGGAGAATACAAAGAGGCAATGAAGTACTTCCGGCTTAAGTGGGATGATGACAATTATTCCAAGGCGTTTAAGCAGTACCGCAAGGATTGGGTGGAAGAACATATTGGATGGATTTTTCTGGCAGTATTTCTTTTATTTATCCTTCCGATGATTGTGGGAAGAGTGAAGAAAGTAAAATTTCAGATTGATACCGCAGAAATTTTTAAAAGTTGACAGGGAATGGAGGCAGATATGCTAGCTTCATTAAAGAATAAAGAAAAATACAGCCGCTATTTTGGCAGCCTCAAATATGCTCTTTATGTCATTACACATCCGCTGGATGGTTTTTGGGACTTGACGCATGAGAAGCGCGGTTCTATTGCAGCAGCAAATACAATTGTAATTTTGACAGTGCTGGCACGCATTATGTCACTGCAGTTTACAAGTTTCCTGTTTATGCAGGTTTACTGGGAAGATGTCAATATCTTTTTATATATTGCAAGTATTCTTTTTCCATTGGCGCTGTTTTGCGTTGGAAACTGGGGACTTACCACACTGTTTGATGGAAAGGGAAGATTGTCACAGATTTATATGGGAACAGCTTATGCGATGACACCTTATCCGCTCATCCAGTTTCCGATGATTCTGTTAAGCAATGTGGTTACAAAAGAAGAGGGAACATTTTATCATTTTGCAGTGGTACTTTCCCTGGCGTGGGCAGCGTTACTGATTATCTGTGCCATGATGGAAATTCATGAGTACAGCCTTAGCAAAACACTTTTGTTTATGGTGGCATCTGTTTTTGCCATGATGGTGATGGTATTTATCTTATTACTGTTTTTTAGCATGATTAGTCAGGGAATTGCCTATTTCGTATCAATTGCCAAAGAAATCATGTTTCGGATGTAACGGGTAGGGGGGAAAGAAAAACATGAAAGTGAAAGATGCATTGAAAGAACAGGCAAAAAGCCTCCTGGTGCCAGTATTGTTTCTTCTGGCAATTGGAATTGTGGCACTTACTGTATCTCTTATTCCGGAAGAAGAGGAGACAGCAGAGGTGATACCGGTAAGCAAATATGAGGGAAACGGCGGGGAGCTGGTACTGGAAAATGATTCCGTAAAGTTTGTACTGGATGCAGAAACAACACAGTTTTCCGTGACACAGAAGGATAACGGAACCGTGTGGTACTCAAATCCACAGGATGCAGATGAAGATCCGGTGGCATTGCCGTCAGACATTGAGAATCTTAAGTCCACGCTGCTTTTGACATACAGTACCATTAACGGAGTTGATACACTGTACAACAATTATAAATATAGTATCGCGGCTAAAAATTATGAGATTGAGCAGGGAACAGATTTTATCAAAGTTCACTATTCGGTTGGCGAGATGGAAAAAGAGTTTATGATTCCAAAAGTCATCACAGAGGAACGGATGCTTTCTTTTATGGAGCAGATGAGTAAAACGGACGCCAGCAATGTAGGGGATTCTTACAAGAAATATGATATTAACAATCTCGGAAAGAAAGATAACCGTGAGGAACTTTTAGAACAGTATCCGGTTCTTGAAACAGAAGTCATTTATGTACTGCGAAACGGTGTAAAAGACAATATGAAAAAGAAGTTAGAACAGTATTTCGCAGATGCCGGTTATACCGCAGAGGATTATGCTTCTGACAAGGAGCTTGACTTATCAGAATCATCTTCATCAAAACCGGTCTTTAATATCAGTGTGGTCTATCGGTTAGAAGGTCAGGATTTGCTGGTATCGGTTCCGATGAATGAAATTGAGTATAAAGAGGATTATCCGCTTATTACGGTAAATGTGCTTCCTTATTTCGGGGCAGGCACAACGAATGAAGAAGGCTATCTGCTGGTGCCGGAAGGAGGAGGTTCGATTATCAATTTTAATAACGGAAAGACAGCGCAGAGCAGTTACTATTCCAATCTTTACGGATGGGATATGGCGCAGGGAAGAGATTATCTTGTGCATGAAACGCGTGTTTATTATGGACTGTTCGGAATTTCCAAAGGAGACAGTTCCATGCTGTGTATGTTGGAGGACGGAGCTTCCTATGCGGTCATCAATGCAGATATCAGTGGAAGAAACAACAGCTATAACTTTGTAAGCGCAAATTACACCCTGCTTCACAGGGAACAGTGTGATGTGGCAGATAAATATAACGGTGAGATGTTTATGTATGAGCAGGCAATTCCGGATGAGACAATTGTGCAGCGTTACCGTTTCGTTGATTCCGGCAGCTATGTGGATATGGCAAATGTGTATCATGACTATCTGGAACAGAAATATCCGGATGCTTTTGTGAAGAAAGAGGATACAGATGTACCGGTAGCAGTTGAAATTCTTGGAGCAGTTGATAAAGTAGAACAAATCTGTGGAATTCCTGTGTCGAGACCGCTTGCACTCACTACATATGAAGAGGCGGAAGAGATGATAACGGATTTAAAGAAATCCGGAATTGAGGACCTTTCGGTGAAGTTAAGTGGTTGGGCAAACGGTGGTATCAATCAGAAGATTTTAAAGAAGGTAAAATTAGTTGGAAGACTTGGAAGTAAAAAAGATTTAAAGAATCTGACTTCCTGTGCCGCAGAGAATCAGGTAGACCTTTATTTAGACGGAGTAGCGACCTATGAATATGACAGCAATCTTTTGAATGGCTTTCTTGTTTTCAGGGATGCGGCAACCTTTGCGAACGAGAAGAGAGTGAAGCTACTTCCGTTTGACAAAATTTATTATGGTGAGCAGAATGACCAGAACCCGTATTATTTACTGAAGCCGGAGATAATTCTTCAGAATGTAGAGAATCTTTCAAAGGCAGCGGACACTTACGGTGGGGCAGGGATTTCACTCCGGGATATCGGTTATGAATTGTCGGCGGATTATAACCAGAAACAGCTTGTGACCAGAGAGAACATGAAGAAAGAGCAGGTGGCACTTTTAAATGGAATCAAGGCATCCGGTCAGAAGATTATGACCAATATGGGAAACGATTATACACTCGGTGTGACGGATTTTATTACCAATATGGATTTAAACGGTTCCGGCTATACCATTTTAGATGCGGCAGTTCCTTTTTATCAGATTGCGATTCATGGATATGTGAATTATGCAGGGGAGGCATTAAACCTGACAGCTGATTGCGAGGAAGAGCTTTTAAAATCAGCAGAGTATGGAGCAGGACTTTATTTTTCCCTGATGGATGCAGATGCTACAGAATTGCAGAACACGAAGTATACACAGTATTTTGGCGCAAATTATGAGGCTTCAAAGGATGAACTTTTTGCAATTTATACAAGATATCAAAAGGAGCTTGGCAGTGTTTTTCATCAGAGAATCGTAGACCATGCAATTTTAGACAGTGGCATTACACTTACTGTTTATGAAGATGGAACAAAGGTATATGTAAATTATAACTATGATAATGTAACGATGGACGGAATAGAGATACCGGCAAGGGATTATCTGGTGATGCCGTAAAATGAGGGAAAGGGGTTATACGATATGAAGAAGCAAAGGAAGTTAAGAGGGCTTCAAAGAAAAAAGATGGTAGCCGGATATCTGTTTATCATGCCTTTTATCCTTGGTTTTCTGGCATTTATGGTGAAGCCGTTTTTGCAGTCACTTTATATGAGCTTTTGTAATGTGGAGATAAGTTCGACCGGTTTTCATATGATTTTTGCCGGAATGGCCAACTATATCAGAGCCTTTACCATAGACACGGAATTTAACCGTCTTCTGGTCGAGGAAATTGCCAAGATGACATACAACTCACTGGCAATCATGGTATTCAGTTTCTTTGTGGCACTGATTCTGAATCAGAAATTTAAGGGACGTGCATTTGTACGTGCGGTGTTTTTCCTTCCGGTTATCCTATCATCGGGTGTCATTCTTGGAATTGAGAGCGATAATTCACTGCTTGCAAGTGTACAGGATGCGATTCAGGATTCCATCGGAACTGCAAGCATTACAGACACCATCCAGAACATTCTTGTGACGAGCGGAGTGGGAATTAAAGCCTTTGAAAAAGTGTTTGAAATTGTAGATGGTGTATACGATGTGGCGATTGCATCAGGTATCCAGATTATCATCTTTTTGTCAGGGCTGCAGACCATTTCCACGAGTATGTATGAGGCGGCAAGTCTGGAAGGATGTACGAAGTGGGAATGCCTCTGGAAGGTTACATTTCCGATGATTAGTTCGTTGTTTTTAGTAAACTGGGTTTATACTATCATTGATTTCTGTATGAGGTCGGACAATGAGGTGATGGAAAAAATCAGTAATACGATGATTGTAGACATGAATTACGGCTTTGCCTCCTCCATGGCATGGATTTACTTTATGATTGTCATTGCCATAGTAGGAATCAGCTCATTGATTATATCAAAGGGGGTTTACTATTATGAGTAGAACAGTGGCAAAAATCAGCCGGAGAGAAAAATGGAAACGTTATATTGAGAAGAACCGTAAAGGAAACTGGTATTTTTTGAAGAAAGATGCAAAAGAAATTGTGTTTCGGATAATAAGATTTTTCATGCTGTTTGGAATGTGTTTTTTGATTTTGCAGCCGATTTTAAACAAGATTTCGGTCAGTTTTATGGCAGAAAAAGATTTGTATAATCCGATGGTAATTGCCATTCCGGAAAACGTCACAACAGCCAATTATGAACTTGCATCGCAGTTTATGGATTACTGGCGGACACTTGGAAATACGATACTTGTATCCCTTACGATTGCGTTGCTTCAGATTGCTGTTTGTACAGTGGTTGGATATGGATTTGCAAGATTTGAATTCCCGTTTAAGAAGTTCTGGTTTTTGTGTGTGATGTTAGTGATTGTGATTCCGCCGCAGACGATTTCAACGTCGTTGCATCTGCATTTCCGATACTTTGACATCCTTGGAATCATACAGGCGGTGACAGGTCACACCTTAAATCTGAGAGGTTCCGTTCTTCCATATTATTTGATGAGTGCAGGCTGCATGGGGTTGAAGAATGGACTGTACATATACATGATAAGGCAGTTTTTCCGCAATATTCCAAAGGAAATGGAAGAGGCAGCTTATGTGGATGGCTGTGGAATGCTTGAGACATTCGTAAAAATTATGCTTCCGGATGCAAAACCGATTCTGACGTCCTGCTTTTTATTTGCCTTCGTATGGCAGTGGACAGACAGCTTTTATTCCAAGATGTTTCTTGGAAATATTAAATTATTATCGATTCAGCTGGCACAGATTGGAGAAAAATTAGGAAACTACCTTATGTATACCCTTCATCGGGCAACCGGAGCTTCCGTGGGTTATACCCAGTGTATCGTATCTACCGGAACGCTGATGGTGATACTTCCAATCCTGATTCTCTATCTGTTTGCACAGAAGGGATTTGTAGAGAGCTTAAGCAGCACAGGAATTAAAATGTAGCGGTATAAATCTGCGGAAGATTTCCGGCAGACTTATATATAGGAGAAGTGTTTATTAAAAGGAGGAAGAAACATGAGAAATTGGAAACGGTTCGCAGCAGTGATGATGGCAGCTGCAACAATGGTAACAGGTCTTACCGCATGTGGTGGAAACGGCACAGCAGGTACATCCGGAAACGGGGATGCAGCAAACAGCGGTGACGAAAACAAAGTATCTGATGTGGAAGATGTTGCTGCCGGAACAGAAAGTGGTTCCGATGATGGTGAAATCGGTCAGTATACGGTATTAACCGATGCAGACGGAAATCCGTATGACTTAGGTGGCATGGACATTATCATTTACGACTGGTTTACAGCAGACCAGGAAGATAATGAAGATGCAAGTGCATATGATGAGGCGCGTGAAGAGTATCTTGACTGGATTCAGTCAACATATAATTTTACAATTAAACAGAAGGCAATGACTTCCTGGGCAGACAGTCCGGAGGACTTCTCCAACTATGCAGCAACTGGAGGCGATGAAAACTACATTTTCTGTCTGTATCAGGGCGGTGCACTGATGTCCGCAGAAGCAAATGGGCTGCTGTATGATTTAAGTACACTGGATTGTCTTGATTTTTCGGATTCCAAGTGGGAAAGCTCCGTGGCACAGCTTATGACAACAAGTGATGGAAAAGTATACGGAATGAGAGCCATTCCGCACGAGGCAACCGCAGGAATTTATTTTAATAAGAGACTGCTCCAAGAAGCCGGAATTGATCCGGAGTCCATTTATGAGCTTCAGAGAAACAAAGAGTGGACCTGGGATAAGTTTGAAGAACTTTGTCAGCAGGTACAGAAGGATACGGACAACGATGGTGTCATCGACCAGTATGCAATGACAAACTTTACCAGTTCCCTGTATCCGGCAGCCGTTATTTCCAATGGCGGTCAGTTTGTTGGAAAAGATGAAAACGGAATGTATTACAATGATCTTGAGTCTGATGCAACCATGGAGGCATTAAACTGGGCACTTGATATGCTGGATAAGTATGAGATGGTATATCCGGAAGATGCAGCGTGGGATTATACATATACTGCTTTTGCAAACGGTGAGGCTGTGTTTACCTGTGCGGAGGCATATCGTGCCGGTGACTGGTCTGGCGAAGATGGAATGGAAGACGAATTTGGATTTGTCTGCTTCCCGATGGGACCACGCATGGATCATTATGTAAACTATGCACAGGATAACGTTTTTGTCATTCCGTCCTGCTATGATGAAGATAAGGCATGGAAACTCGCATTTGCATATAACCTTTACACAGATCCGGTTCCGGGGTATGAGGACTACGAAGCATGGAAAGTGGATTATATGAAATCCTTCTGTGATACGGAATCTGTTGATGAAACAATTGCTACA
>OHRI01001067.1_pt1 | contig 10522 bp, 10 predicted proteins | sample 1578421 | NCBI WGS metagenome assembly OHRI01 (sample SAMEA3879598, study PRJEB24766) | human gut metagenome | biome: human-associated habitat; feature: feces | place: USA | collected 1985/1987 | reverse complement strand
CGCCGTTGAGCGAAGAACGCCGCAAGGAACTGGTTAAAATCGCCGGCAAATACGCCGAGCAGAATAAAGTGGCTATCCGCAACATTCGCCGCGATGCGCTGGACGATGTCAAAAAACTGAAAAAAGACAATCAGATTTCCGAGGACGAAGAAAAACGCTTTGAAAACGAAATTCAGAAGCTGACGGACGAATCAATCAAAAAGATAGAAGAAATGCTGTCTGCCAAGGAAAAGGACATTTTGCAGGTTTAAACCGGGTGACCGGCGTTTTGCCGGATCCGGAGTTTGAATAACGACATATTATCTTAATTCAAGGTTTTAAGTTTTGACTAAGGAAGACAACAGTTTAACGCATATTGCGATAATTATGGACGGGAACGGCCGCTGGGCGACCAAACGGGGGCTGCCGCGTTCGATGGGACATAAAAAAGGTGCCGAGACGGTGAAAGAAATTACCCGCGCCGCCGGAGAACTGGGGGTCAAATATCTGACGCTTTATGCCTTTTCGACCGAAAACTGGCAGCGCAGTCCCGATGAGGTGGAAACACTGATGGGGCTGTTGCGCCAATATTTGAAAAGCGATTTGCAGGAACTGCAGAAGAACAATGTCCGTATCCGTTTTATCGGCGAGCGTGACATGCTGGCTCCGGATATTACGGCGGCAATGGCCAAGCTGGAGGCTGATACGGCGGGCAATGACGGTTTGACGCTTTGCGTGGCTTTAAGCTACGGGTCGCGGCAGGAAATTGTCAGCGCAGTCAAAAAAGCGGCGGCATTGGTTAAAAAAGGCGATTTGCAGGCGGAGGATATTGACGCCAAAATGTTTTCCGAAATGCTCTATACCCAGGCGATGCCGGATCCTGATCTGGTTATTCGCACCAGCGGCGAACAGCGCGTCAGCAACTATCTGTTATGGCAGATTGCTTACAGCGAGTTGTTCTTTACCAAAACGTTATGGCCTGATTTCAATAAAGATGAGCTGACAGCCATTATTAATGACTTTAAAACCCGGGAGAGAAGATATGGAAAAAACTAAAGCGGCGGCAATCGTGAAGAGAATCGTTACGTCTCTGATTTTGGCTCCGGTTGTTTTGTGGGCCGTTTATTGCGGTTCGCCGGTGATTAATCTTCTGGCTCTGACGGGCGGGGCTTTGCTGGCCTGGGAGTGGGCGGCAATGGTTCCCAACGGCAAGGCTTCGGTTTACGGCATTATTTATACGGTTTCCGTTGCAACGGCGGTTTTGACAAGCAGTGCAGCGGTTATTGCGACGGTTATTCTGGCAGCAACACTGCTGGTTTGGCTTAAGGCCGGGGAGGAGAAACACCGCCGCCTGCTGACGTTGGGGGTTCCTTATATTTCGCTGGGCATCGGTTCTCTGGTCTGGCTGTTTAATCTGGTGGGGGCTTATACGACGATCTGGTTCGTTTTGGTTATCTGGAGCGTGGATATCGGCGGTTATCTGGTCGGTTCCAATGTTAAAGGTCCGAAACTGGCGCCGAAAATCAGCCCGAACAAAACCTGGTCGGGGCTGCTCGGAGGAATGGTGTTTGCGGCTGCCGTCAGCGTCGGCTATTCGCACTGGCTGGGCAGTCAGCAGGCTTATTTGGCTTTTGCCCTGTTCGGTATGATTATTGCCGTGGTTGAGCAGATGGGCGATTTAATCGAATCGTCAATAAAACGGCATTTGGGATTGAAAGATTCCAGTAATTTGATTCCGGGACACGGCGGAATTTTTGATCGGATTGACGGCATGATTTTTGCTGCGCCGTTGGTCGCCTTAGTGTTAAGATATGGTTTCTTATTATTTTAAGGTATGGAAAAATGGATTGGTTAGTTAATACGGTATATTATGTCGTTCCCTTTATCGTTTTACTGGGAATTTTGGTTTTTGTTCATGAATTCGGCCATTTTATCGTGGCGCGGCTGACGGGTGTTCAGGTTGAGGCTTTTTCTATCGGTTTCGGCAAGACACTGTGGAGCAGGAAAGATGCCAAGGGAACCACCTGGAAAATTTCGGCCGTTCCTCTGGGGGGGTACTGTCAGTTTCTGGGTGATGCCGACGCTTCTTCCTCAACGGCCGACGAAAAGGCGGAAGAACTGAGCGAGGAACAGAAAAAGGTTGCCTTTCCTTATCAGAATCCGTTTAAAAAACTGGCAATCGTGCTGGCCGGTCCGGGAGCAAATTATCTGTTTGCGATTGTTGTTTTTGCGGCAATCTTTTATTTTGTCGGCAAAATTGCTTTTCCGCCGGTGGTTGGCGAGGTTTTTAAAGACAGTGCTGCCGACGCGGCGGGGATTATTCCCAATGACCGCATTTTGACGATTAACGGCCATAAGATTACTTATTTTGAAGACATCCGCAAAGAAGTCGATTTAATTACCGACGGCCGCGCTACGGTTGAGCTGTTGCGCGACGGGAAAAAGATGACGCTGACTTTTCCGTTGAAAGAAATTGAAGTTCAGGAATATGACGGACAAACCTCCAAGCGTCCGATGCTGGGGGTTAAATCGGTTAACGCGATTGAAGTCGAACAGGAAAAACTGTCTTTGTGGGGGGCCGTCAAGGAAGCCTGTCAGGAAACCTGGGACGTGACCGAAGCCACGCTGCGCGGGGTTGGGCAGATGATTACCGGAAAACGCAGCGGCGAGGAATTGGGCGGCATTGTCCGAATCGCCGAAATGTCGGGTGATATTTCCAAGAAAAGCGGCTTGCTGGATTTTATTGTATTTATGTGCCTGCTGTCGATAAATCTGGGACTGATTAACCTGTTTCCGATACCGGTTCTGGACGGCGGACATGTGGTTATTTACCTGATAGAAATAGTTACGGGAAAAGAAATCAACAACAAGTTGAAAGACTCTTTATTTAAAGTCGGTTTTAGTTTAATAATTGCCTTAATGGTATTTGCAACCTGGAACGACATGGTTCGTTTATTTCATAGATGGTTCGCCTGATTGAGCCGTATTTTAGGATTTTGACTTATGAAAAAGATTAGTTTAGCTACTTTAATGTTCAGTCTGGCATTGTCTTGCCGGGTTGAAGCCGCAGAAATTTATGTCAGCCAGATTGAGGTTGACGGTTTGCAGCGCGTCGAAAGAGAAACGGTTCTCTCTTATCTGAATGTCGAGCAGGGCAGTTCCGTCTCGCAGGAATATCTGAACAGTTCAATGAAACGCCTGTTTGAGACCGGTTTGTTTGCCGATGTAAACATTGATGCCCGCGGCAACGGGGTGCTGGCAGTTAAAGTCGTGGAGAATCCGGTTATCAATAAGCGGGTTTTCGACGGCAACGACAAAGTTGACGATACGCTGCTGGAAAGCGAAGTTCAGTTAAAATCAGGCTCCATTTATAATATTGCCAAAGTTCAGGACGATGTTCAGCGAATTTTGGAAGTGTATAAACGTTCCGGCCGTTATGCCACGGTCGTAGAACCCAAAATTATCAAACGCGACCAAAACCGCGTTGATTTGGTTTATGAAATCAGCGAAGGGCCGACGGCAGCCATCAGCAAGGTGAACTTTATCGGCAATCACCATTATTCCGACGATGACCTGCAGTCTGAAATCATGAGCAAGGAAAGCCGCTGGTACCGTCTGTTTTCTTCTTCGGAAAATTATGATCCCGAAAAGACCAATTATGATAAGGAATTGCTGCGCCGCTTTTATCTGAAGCGCGGTTATGCCGATTTTCGCGTCCTTTCGGCGGTAGCGGAACTGAGCCCTGACAAGAAATCTTTTGTTGTTACTTATGTGTTGGACGAAGGTCCCCGTTATAAACTGGAAGACGTCCGCATTCAGTCGATGATTAAAGATGTGGATGTTGCGGCTTTGAGCGGTCAGGTTCAGCAGGAAAAAGGTGACTGGTATAATGCCGATTTGGCGGAGCGTTCGGTTTATGCTCTGACGGAAGAACTCGGCAAAAAAGGCTTTGCCTTTGTGGATGTTACGCCGGAACTGGAGAAAACTTCAGGCAATAAAATGGTGCTGACGTTCAATATTGCCGAAGGCCAGCGTGTGTTTGTCGACCGGATTAACATTACCGGAAACACCCGTACCGAAGACGAAGTTATCCGCCGTGAGTTCCGCATTGACGAAGGCGATGCCTTTAACGCGGCCAAAATCAGAGCTTCCCGCCGAAATGTGGAAAATCTGAACTACTTCAGCAAGGTTGATATTCAGACCGAGCCGAATCCGAATGATGACAGCAAGGCCGACATCAATGTCAATGTTGAAGAAAAATCGACGGGTGCCTTCAATGTCGGCGTTGGCTATTCAACGGTGAACGGAGCTTTGTTCCGGGCCGGTATTGCCGAAAACAACTTTCAGGGCAAGGGGCAGAAATTAAGTGCAGACGTAGCTGTTTCGCAGCGTACGTCCGAGTATGACCTGAGCTTTACCGAGCCGTATTTTATGGGACGGCGTCTGAGTGCCGGTATTGATTTGTTCCGTACGGAAGAAGATTATCAGGACGAAGGTTCTTATGACAGCGAATCTACCGGCGGCCGTTTGCGCTTAGGCTGGAACTATACCGATGATTTTGCCCAGTATCTGCGTTATACGCTGAAAGAAGACAAAATCAGCAACGTTGACCGCAACGCTTCCATCTACATTAAAGAAGAAGAGGGGCGTTATTCAAACTCTTCAATCGGCCAGACGATGGTTTATGACAAGCGTGACAGCGCGATTAACCCGAAAGAAGGTTATTATCTGTCATTCGGCAATGACGTTGCCGGTTTGGGCGGAGACGAGAAGTATCTGAAGTTTGACGGTAAGGCTTATAAGTATTTTACTTTGGCTGACTATTATACCTTTAAGCTGTTCATCAACGGCGGTTATATTACCGGTTACGGTGATGAAAACGTCCGCTTGTCCAACCGTTATTATCTGGGTGGTTCAACTCTGCGCGGTTTTGAATTTGCCGGTATCGGTGCGCGTGATAAGTTTACCAAAGACGCGCTGGGCGGCAACTGGATGATTTATTCCGGTGCCGAGATGTCCTTCCCGATCGGTTTGGACGAGGTCGGTGTTCGCGGACGTACCTTTGTCGATATGGGTATTCTTGGTAAGCCGGATGACATTAATGAAGACTATGTCGAATATTCGGATACGCCGCGTGTTGCAGCCGGTTTCGGTTTCCAGTGGCAGTCGCCGATGGGGCAAATCGATGTTGATTTGGCGTTCCCGATTGTTAAAGAAGATTATGACGAGACGGAAGTCTTCCGTTTGAACTTTGGTTCGAGACTGTAATCTCAACAGGAGAGGATTAATGGTTGATACACAGTTTTATATTAACAAAGGGCCGTTTTCTCTGCGGCAGATTGCAGAAATCTGCGAAGCCGAGCTGGCGGATTCCGGCAAAGCCGATGTCGTAATCAAAGACATTGCGACCATGGCCAAAGCCGGAGCGGAGGAAATCTGTTTCTTTTATGATAAGAAAGCCAAAGGAAAAGCCGCAGAAATCAAAGCTTCCGCTTGTGTGACAACCGCTGAGTTGGCTCCGTTTCTGCCTTCGGGCGTGACGGCGCTGATTGCGGCCAATCCGAAGATAGCCTTTATTAAGCTGAATGAGGCCTTTTATGCCGAAAAACAGCCTAAACGTGACATTGCGTCAACGGCAAGGATTCATCCCTCGGCGATTATCGGTGAAAATGCCAGTATCGGCGATAATGTTGTGATTGGCGAAAAAGTCAAAATCGGTGTCAATTGTGTGATTGAAGCAGGCGCCGTTATCGGCAGCGGCTGCCAAATCGGTGATAATTGCCGCATCGGGGTTAATGCCTCGGTCTGCTATACGATTATGGGCAATAACTGTTATATTTTTACCGGAGCGCGAATCGGCCAGGACGGTTTCGGTTTTCAGGTGATTAACGGTCAGCATAAGCGCATTCCGCAGTTGGGCCGGGTTATTATCGGGAACGATGTTGAAATCGGAGCCAACAGCTGCGTTGACCGCGGGGCTTTGGACGATACGGTTATCGGCGACGGTTGCCGGGTGGACAATCTGGTTCAGATTGCTCATAATGACAAGCTGGGGCGCGGTTGTGTGATTGTGGCACAGACCGGCATTGCCGGAAGCTGCACCTTCGGCGATTATGTGGTTTGCGGCGGGCAGACCGGCTTTGCCGACCATTTGAATATCGGCAGCGGTGCGCAGATCGGAGCACAGTCCGGTTTGTTGCGCGATGTTGAACCGGGTGCCGTTATGATGGGATATCCGGCTATCCCGCTAAAAGATTTTATGAGACAGGTTTCATATTTGCAGAAACTGTCGAAAAAGTAGTTTAATTAACTGAAAAGGAACAGAAATGTCAGAGACTAAAATTTATCATATTGAAGAAATTATGCAGATGCTGCCGCACCGTTATCCGTTTTTGCTGGTTGACCGTCTGGAAGTTGAAATTCCGGGCGAAAAGGGCGTCGGCATCAAAAACGTTACCATGAACGAAGAGTTTTTCCAGGGGCATTTCCCGGGAAATCCGGTTATGCCCGGCGTTCTGCAGATTGAAGCGATGGCGCAGACTGCCGGGGCAATTGTGGTTGCAGGCAAAGGTGACTTTGCCGATAAAAAACGCAGCGTGCTGTTTATGTCAATTGACGGAGTAAAATTCCGCAAGCCGGTTAAACCGGGAGATCAGCTGCGTATGCACGTTGAAAAAATCAAAGAACGCCGCAACATCTTTGTGTTCAAAGGCCAGTCGATGGTTGACGGACAGGTGGTGTCGGAGGCTGAGTTTACAGCTATGATCGTTGAATAAAATTTGTCTGGCCGGTAAGGCAGCCGGAGCGATTTTATTTGTTAAGCCGGATTATGTCCGGCTTTTTTGTTGTTGCCGCAGCTGAGCAAGATTGTGCGGGCGGTATGAGCTTTGCTGCTTTATGATGAAACGGTATTCGTTAAAGCAATTTTTAAAGGCGGGTATTTCATATTTGTCAAGCAAGGATAAGATTTTGTTATTGTCAGCGGTTTGGAGCATTTCCTGCCCGATGCCGTAGAGCAGGCGATAAAACGGATTGGCAACCCGGTTCTGCCGGGCGGTGATTTGAGCGTCAAGATAGTCATAATGCCACTGGTCAAACTGTCGGGGTGATAAGTTCGTTGCCGGCGGCGTGCTGAGCAGCGGATAAGTTGTCAGAGTTTGATAGTTGTCATGATTATAACCTTGTTCTTTGACCGCTTCGGCACAGGTTTCGGCAAACGACAGAAAATCGATGCTTCCGTCATTAAGGTAATATTTTTTCAAGTTGCGGCAGCGGCAGTCCAGCCGAATTCGGTTCAGTACGGTTCGGGTTGCCGCATAACCGCAGTAAAGCGGACTGTGTTTGTTTTCGACAACGTTGCGGAATTTGACAGCCATATTGTAGAGAGCCCACCGGTAGATTGCAGGATTGTCCGGTTCTTTAAGAGCCAGACAGCCGTAAGCAAAACAATCGGCAAAGCTTTCCTGCAGCATGTGCCATTCCTGAAAATAGCTGTCGGCCAGTTCTTTTTGTTCGGTATTGTTGCGGCTGTTTTTGCCGTGGCGGCGGTAGTTTCGGTAGGCTTCGGTTTGTTCCAGCAGGCTGTATTTGAAATCGAGGGCGTGGCCGTATTCGTGATATGGCGTACTCATACTGTCAGCCGGATTAAAGCCGGAAACACAATAGATGATGATTGTTTGTTTGAAGTCGGGAGATATAAAACAATAGCCGCTTTTCCCTTTTCGGAAGGAGCGGAATTTTTGTGCCGGGTCGGTCAGCTGCATGCTTTTCAGCAGGCCGTCGGCTTCGGAGCCGAATTTGGTTCGACACAACTGTAAGAAACGCTGTTGGTCAAATTTTCTGCGTCCCCGAGCGTCTGTCAGCATAAAGTCGTTAAAACAAACGGCAAAGGAGCGGCTGTTTCCATGGTTGCATAAGTTGTTCAGTTTGGCCATGTCTGCGGCAATATATTCTTTAAGCGCGCAAAAATAATGCGGATTCCAGTTTGTCAGAACCCTGCCGCAAAACAGATGTTGTTTGATATCCTGGTGCAGATGTTTGAGTGTATAACTTATCATGTCCGGCTTTCAGTATTTGCTGTAAAATATCATTTTTGTTGAATTTTGTCAATAATTGGCTTGCCAGTGAGCGGAATTTATGGTAAGAGGAAAGCAATGTGAAATTATTAATTAAAAACCTTTATCGAAATGGAAAGAAAGGAAATTATTGTTAAAACTTACGAACAGCTGGTTCGGGCGGTTGAGATTTTGGAAGCAGACATTATTATCGTCAGCGGCATGATTGCCTGTGCAGGTCGTCCGATTTATCTCCGCAGCGGGCAGATTGTCAGAGGGGCGGATAAATTCAGCGGACTGAAATTTAATTTTGAGGATCAGGCGCGCAGTGTGATTTTTTTGGAAGAATTCAGTAAGGTTCAAAATCTGAAAATCGATGTTGCGGCAAACAGCTATCCTTCCGCAGACCGAATGCAGGCCGTATTTGAGATAAACGGTCGTTGTGCCGTTTTGGAAAATATTTTTGCCGAAATCAAAGTTTATGAGTCCCGGGCTCAGCGTTACAGACAATATGCCGGCATTTATCCCCGGCATGAGCTGCAGCTTGCGGGGACGGTTTATTTCCGTTGCCGCGGTTGTTACGTTGTTCCGGTGGCCTATTGTCCGCTGGCAACGTCACGATTGGTTTCCTGCGGGGTCAAGCTGATTTGCGAAGGCGGAAAAATTCCCGAGTTTGATCGTTTTGAACTGCGGGGAAAAAATTTTGTGATAGATATCAGAACGGCTGTCGAATGACAGCCGTTTTTTTATTTAAAGACTGAGTTTTTCGATACTGCCGCCGGCGAGGTCAAACAGCCAGCCGTGGAGCTTGAGGCGGTTTTGGCTGACGGCTTCGGCAACGAAGGGAAAAGTCAGCAGATTGCGCAGCGACACGCGAACGGCTTCCCTTTCACAGATGTGCTGTCTGTCGGTTTCCGACGTTTGTTTTGAGGCTTCCCGGCGGGCTTCTTCGGCAATGGACAGCCAGGTGTCAATAAAATCGTGCCGGTTAAGGGGTTGGCAAAGCAGGTTATGAATGCCGCCGCAGTGAGTGTGCCCCAAAATCAGGATATTTTTTACCTTCAGGTGCTTGACGGCGTATTCAATGGCGGCGGAGGTTCCGTGGCAGTGGGAAAAATCGCTGTCATAAGCCGGAACTAGGTTGGCAACATTGCGAATGACAAAGATGTCGCCGGGGCCGGTATTCAGAATAATGGACGGATCAACGCGGGAATCGCTGCATGCAATGACGAGCGTATGCGGTGTCTGCCCTTTTTCGGTAAGGTTTTTATAGGTTTCCGGGTTTTCAATATAATATTTTTGATAAAACTGCCGGTAGCCTTCAAGCAGGTTTTCAATATGCGGCATGTTTTCCTCCCTGATTTAAGACGGGCAGATTATAGCGGGGATTTCTTTTTTGTAAAGATTTATCGTTTGTTGCGATGTTGTTCGGGATTGGTAATAATTTGTAAGTTAATGTGTGTTTACAATCGTTCACCGCACGGTTATGCTGTGCGTAATATTAATTTTACGGAAAGGAAGTTATTGTCATGACTAAAATTCACCCGACTGCTGTTGTTGAAGATGGTGCCCAGATTGCCGCCAGTGCCGAAATCGGTCCGTTTTGCTGGATCAGTTCCAAAGCCAAAATCGGCGAGAATGTCCGACTGCTGGCCCGGGTAACGGTTTACGGCGATACGACAATCGGGGAAGGAACGGTCGTTTTCCCCGGGGCAGTGTTGGGAACCGGTCCGCAGGATCATGGCAATGAATTTCAGGATGATGCCAAGCTGGTTATCGGTAAGCGCAATGTTATTCGCGAAAACGTAACCATGCATGCGGGAACGCCGAAAGGCCAGTCGGATCCGCAGGACGGCAGCACGCCGGAGAAGATGATTACCCGTGTCGGTGATGACGGGATGTTTATGGTTAACTCTCATGTGGCGCATGACTGTGTGGTCGGCAACAATGTGATTATGACCAACAATGCGGTTATCGGCGGACATGTCCGTATCGGCGACGGTGCTATTCTGGGCGGAAACTGTGCGGTTCATCAGTTTGTCCGCATCGGCCGTAAGGCGATGATCGGCGGCATGACCGGCGTTGACCGCGACGTTATTCCTTTCGGCATCGTAACCTGTGAACGCGGCAAACTGCGCGGTCTTAACGTCATCGGTCTGAAACGCAGCGGTTTTGAGGAAAAAGTCGTCAAATCCATCAGCCATGCTTACATGTATATCTTCAAAGGCAAGGAAGACAATTTTGAAACCCGTCTGGAAAAAGCCAAGGAGAAGTTTAAAGACAATGACATGGTCATGGAGCAGATTGCCTTTATTGAGGAAGCTTTAAGCGGACGCCGTAAGATTATGGTTTCTGACTAGAAACGGGGGAAAGCGTCTGCCGAGACCTTGGCATTTGTCGGCAGACGCTTTTTCTGCTGATTGTTCCTTATTTCAAAATCGGGTTTAGACTATGACTTCTGACTTCAAAAAACTGGGAATTATTGCCGG
>OHRI01001041.1_pt1 | contig 10770 bp, 10 predicted proteins | sample 1578421 | NCBI WGS metagenome assembly OHRI01 (sample SAMEA3879598, study PRJEB24766) | human gut metagenome | biome: human-associated habitat; feature: feces | place: USA | collected 1985/1987 | reverse complement strand
TTTTGGGCGGAATGGTGCGGTCCCTGCCGTCAGCTCGGCCCGATTTTGGAAGAAGTTTCCAAAGAGATGGGAGACAAAGTCGAAATCTGCAAAATGAATGTCGATGAATCTCCGAATACGGCTGCCCAATATGGTATTCGCAGTATTCCGACTATGTTCCTGTTTAAAGACGGCAAGCAGATTGACACCAAAGTCGGTTTGAATTCTCAGGCTTCTTTGGTCAGCTGGCTGAATTCCCATCTGTAAGCCGAACGGCTTTCAAAGCGCCCGTATCAGAACAGGGCGCTTTTTTTATGCCTGTTCCCTTTAATTGTTTCTGTCGGAGCATATATAGGCCGGGTAGGAGAATATTCAATGCTTTGGATTATCGACGGCCTGATTTACGGTTTTTTTACGGCGTTATATACGCTGGTGAACCAGCATTATAAGTTTAACGGTTATTTGCTGGGAATCTGGCGCGGGTTCGGAATATCTTTTTTCTTTCTGCCGTTTTTGTTTTTTCTGCCGGTTCCCGATGATGCTTATTATTATTTTCTGCTGATTTTTCAAGGTTTTTTAATCGGCGTATATGATTCACATCTGTTTTTTGCTTCGGCAGATTACGGAGCGGGGCCGACTTCCCGGGTTATGGCTTTGTCGGCGCTGATTACAACGATTTTCTGGTGGTTTTTGACCCCGCATTTGTTTTGGGGTTTATTGCAGAACGCAACGGTGTTTATGAGCTTAATCTTAGTTTTGTTCGGGTTTACGGTGAGCTATTGGCAAATGGTGCAGTCGCCGGTTTCCAAAGCGTTGGTTTGGTATATGTTTCCGGTTGTTTTTGCTTTTGCGGGAATGAGCATTATTACCAAAGAAATTGCCCTGCACGGTTCAAACGCTTGGCAGGGTGTGGCCTATTATCTGACCGTGGCAACGTTTGTCAGCGGCTGTTATAACAGTTATTGGTATGCCAAAACGGTTAAACCCGGCTTAAAGGGCTTTTTTAAAAACGTTTTTGAATGGAAACTGGTTAAGGCCGGTTTGTATGTCGTCAGTTTCAGTTGGGCTCTGATTACGGCCAAAACACTGGCTTTGCGGATTGCTCCCAATCCGGGATATGTGATTGCTTTGCTGCTGACGTCGCCGATTTTTGTTTTTGTGCTGAACAGGTATCGTAAAGTTCCGGACAATATTTCGGTTAAGGCCGGTTTTTCGATGATTTTTTTTCTTTTTCTGCTTTTGCTGCTGGTGAACGGTAATTACGGAGTGATTGACTAACGGCAGAGTTCTTCGATGATTTTGTTGAGAAGCAAAAAACCCCGGTTGGCGGCGCGCAGGTTGTGCTTGTCTTCAAACAGAAGTTTTTGCCGGATTAAGCTTTGTCTGGCTTTGTCATTGACAAAGCCGGTCAGTTCCAATCCGCATTGGCGGCGGAAGTTTTCTTTGTTGATTCCTTCACGGATGCGCAATCCCATAATAATCAATTCTTCCGCCCGTTCCTGCGGGGTCAGTTCTTCCAGTTGCCGATGGTGGGTCGAGGCATAAATTTTATCGGTTGTTTTGATGCGTCCGTGGGCGGCGGGGCCAATCCCGAGATAGTTTTGTCCGCGCCAATAGGCCAGATTATGGATTGATTCATAACCGGGGTGGGCAAAGTTGGAAACTTCATATTGCGGATAGCCTTTTGTTGCCAAAAATTCCTGTGTCAGCGCATAGAGTTCGGCTGCCGGTTCATCATCCATCGGTTTGATGCCTTTGCGGGCAAAAAAGGTGCCTTCTTCGATGGTCAGTTGGTAGAGCGAGAGATGTTTCAGGCCGAGTTCGCTTATCTGGTTCAGTTCTTGTTTCCAGGCTTCCGCGGTTTGTCCGGGCCGGGCGTAAATCAGGTCGGCAGAGTGGTTGTCAAACAGCCGTGTTACTTCGTCAACGGCGTGGAGTGCCCGGCTTAAATTATGGGTTCGTCCGAGGAATTTAAGGTCTTTGTCGTTCAAAGCCTGAATGCCTAAAGACAGACGGTTGATGCCGGTCAGTCGGAGGTCGGCAAAGAGGTTGGGGCGATTGGTGTTGGGGTTCGCTTCAAGTGAAATTTCCACCTGTTTTGTTGTCGGCCAGAGTTTGAAAATATGATTAATTACTTTTTCAATGTACTGCGGTTCAATCAATGAGGGCGTGCCGCCGCCGAAAAAAATACTCTGGACGGTTTGTTTGGCCGTCAGGTCGTGATACCAGTTTAAGTCGTCCAGATAACCGTCAATAATTTGTTTTTGATCAACATGCTTGTCAACTTTGCTGAAAAAATCGCAATAGGGGCATTTGCTTAAGCAGTAGGGCCAGTGAATGTAAACAGACAGGGGGACAATGATTTTATTGGTCTTCTGCAGGCGCCTTCCGGTGTTCGCGTCCTCACGTACGTCTGTGTACGCTGCGGTTCTGCGCTCCGTGGAGCCACCAGCATAAGCCTCACTAAAATCATTGTTGAAAAAAGCATTGGTCTTCTGCGGGTGTCTTTCGGTGCTCGCGTCTTCATGTAATTCCCGTGAGGCATAATTCTCTTCTAACCTCCCCTTAATATTAAGGGGAGGAACGGTAGGGATTAAGTTTGTTATTTGTGAAAGACAGCCTTCAATATTTTCCAGAATATCATTATTCCAAAAGCGAAGAATTTTACAGCCGCGTTTTTTTATATAATTATCGCGAATATCATCCTGATGATTATCATTATGTTGCCCGCCGTTAATTTCAATTATTAATTTGAGCGAAGCACAATAAAAATCGACAATATATTTGTTATCAAAAACATATTGTCTTTGAAAACGTACTCCTAATTGTCGTTTGCGCAGTTTTTGCCATAACAATTTTTCAGCATTTGTTTGGATGCTGCGCAATTGACGGGAGTAAGTTATCAGTTGCTTTTCCATCACAGGATAAATTTGGACAAGTCGCTGGCTTCCGTGTATTTGGCAAGCTTTTCCTCAACCATGGCGGCGGTGATGACGGCCTTTTCGCCGCTGCGGTCGGAAGCGCTGAAGCTGATGTCTTCCAGCAGTATTTCCAGAACCGTGTGCAACCGGCGGGCGCCGATGTTTTCGACGTTTTCGTTGATAATGACGGCCATATCGGCAATTTTTTCAATGGCTTCGGGTTCAAATTCCAAGTCAAAATTCTCAGTCTTCATCAGGGCAACATATTGCTCAATCAGATTGGCTTCCGGTTCGGTGAGAATTTTGACGAAGTCTTCGTGAGTGAGGGCTTTCAGTTCAACCCGAATGGGCAGCCGTCCCTGCAATTCCGGCAGCAGGTCGGAAGGTTTTGACAAGTGAAAGGCGCCGGAACAAATAAACAGGATATGGTCGGTTCTGACCATGCCGTATTTGGTGGCGACAGTGGTGCCCTCAATTAACGGCAACAGGTCGCGCTGAACGCCTTCGCGGGAGATGTCGCTGCCGCGGCGGTCGTCTTTGCCGGATATCTTGTCGATTTCGTCAATGAAGACGATACCGTCGTTTTCAACTGCTTTAATGGCTTCGCGGGTGATGAGGTCATTGTCGAGCAGTTTGTCGCTTTCTTCTTCCATCAGCACTTTATACGCATCGCCGACGGTCATTTTCTTGGTTTTGTATTTGTCGCCGAAAGGTTTGCCGATTAAGTCGCCCAGGCTTATCATTCCCATTTGGGCACCGGGCATGCCGGGAATGTCAATGGTCGGCATGGAGGTGTTGCCGTTGTCGAGAACGCTGATTTCAATTTCTTTGTCGTTAAGCTGGTTTTCCCGCAGCAGTTTGCGGAACTTTTGTTTGGTTTCCTCTCCGGCATTGACGCCGACCAATGCTTCCAGCACGCGTTCTTCGGCGGCAATTTCCGCTTTGGCGGCAACGCTTTTGCGCATTTCTTCCTTGGTGGTGTGCAGCGCATTTTCCAACAGATCGCGGATGATGGATTCAACGTCGCGGCCAACATAGCCGATTTCAGTAAATTTGGTAGCTTCCACTTTGATAAAAGGCGCTTTGGCCAGTTTGGCCAGGCGGCGGGAAATTTCGGTTTTGCCGACCCCGGTGGGGCCGACCATTAAAATGTTTTTGGGAACGATTTCTTCTTTTAATCTGTCGGGAAGCTGCATACGGCGCCAACGGTTGCGCAGGGCAACGGCAACGGCTTTTTTGGCTTCACATTGGCCGACAATAAAGCGGTCAAGTTCGGATACGATTTCGCGGGGGCTGAATACGGCCATTTTAATCTACCTTTTCTATAATGACGTTATGGTTGGTATAGACATCAATGTCACCGGCTATTTTAAGCGCTTTGCGGGCAATTTCCTCAAGACTCAGTCCGTCGATGTCGTAGAGCGCTTTGGCTGCGGCCATGGCAAAATTTCCGCCACTGCCGATGCCGATGATGCCGTCATCGGGTTCCATAACTTCACCGGTGCCGGAAATGACCAGCGAAACGTCTTTGTCGGCCACTATCATATAAGCCTGCAGCTGGCGGAGGTATTTGTCCATACGCCAGTCTTTGGCCAACTCGACGGCGGCACGTTTCAGCTGGTTGGCGTGTTTTTCCAATTTGCCTTCAAGGCGTTCGATGAGTGTGATGCCGTCGGCGGCGGCGCCGGCGAAACCGGCAATGATTTTGCCGTTGCCGATACGGCGGACTTTAACCGATTTTGATTTAAAAACGATTGATTCTCCCAAAGTGGCCTGACCGTCGCCGGCCATGACAACTTCATTTCCCTTGCGGACGCATAAAATGGTGGTCATGAGTTTTCCTTAACAGTGAATCATATTGCTTATAATTTAGGTAAAAGATTTGCCGATTGCAAGGCTAAAAAAGGCCCCGCCTGTTTTGGGCGGGGCTTTTTTTTACTTACGTCCTTTCTTATCCATCGGTTTGGGTTCTTTTGAACCGGTAAAACCGTCAATGGCAGTGGACACCGGTTTAATGACGGCCATCGGTACTTTCGGCGCCTTGTTTTCCTGTCCGCAGATTTCAAGACCGACGGAATTGATGGCGGTAGTGATCGGAATAAAGAGATCAGGACCGTCTTCAAACTTTTTGCCGGCGTGGGACATGCCGTTGATGGTGCCGTGTTCGTCAATCAGTGCGCCGCCGACGGTTACCGTCTGGACGAAAGTGTCAACGATAATCTCGGCGCCTTTTTCGTCGGAATAGCGGTAGCCGCTGACTTTGCCGTTGTTGTCAAGGTAGCCTTCGCCGCCTTCGCTGTCTTCCAGCAGGCCGAGAGCCATATAGCCGCCGGTACCGATTTCCGGCAGTTCAAGGTTCAGCGACAGCGGCGTGAATTGAGTCTTTTCATCCAGCAGAATCAGAGCCGTATTCTTTTTGATGTTGATACGGACGGCCCGGCCGGAGAGTTCGACGCCGTTAATGGTCTTAAGGCGGTAACGGTTGTTGTCTTTGACAATCAAATCGGCCGAAGTGAGAACAAACTGATCGGAAATTAACAATCCGGCGCCTTTCATGCCGTTAGCGTTGGTGACGCCGACAACGGAAGCGCGGACTTTGTAAATGTTTTCCGGTGTCAGTTTGTCGTAAGGTCCGCGGTTAACGACGCAAAGCTGGTTGCGTTCAATCATATCCTGGGTTTCTTCCGGCGGCATATCAAGCGCAGTCCAAGATTGTCCGTCGGTTTCGACTGCACCGCCGAAGTCAATGACGCCGCCGTCTTCTTCAACGAAATTGCCGCTTTCCTTGAAACCGCCGCTTTCTTCAATATAAAGGTCGGATTCCGGCTGGCAGTAAGGCTGTTCGATAAAGTCTTCAACCATAATCTCCTGTTCTTCTTCAAGAGCGCAGGAAGGTTTGGTTCCGAACAGGTCATCAAAGATTGATGGTTCACAGCCGCGGTTTTCTTTGTGAAGGAACGGTACCGGCGACGGGGAGCAGCTGCGGTCTTCCTCATGCAGAAATTCAAACACGGAGGGTTCGCAGAAGTTTCCGTCTTCACAGGCATATTCTTCTTCGTAATTTCCTTCTTCGACGGTAATCTGTTCGCCGCACTGCGGGTTGCCGTCGGCGTCAAGCGGGCAGAAATCGGGGGGTGTTCCGCTGTCTTCCGCTCCGCCGCTGAGTTCAATCGCGTTGCCGAATTCGTCAAACTGAACTGTACGGTTTTCGGCTTTGGCCGCCGCATCGGCAATTTCGGCTTCCCGGGCATTCAGGCTGCCGCCCATATCAATCGTATCGCCGCTTTCTTCGACGGGGGTCACTTCGGCGACGGCGACTTCGGTATCGGAATAATCCTGTGCCGGCTGGTCGAGGATTAACGTCTGATTGTCCTGGGCATATTGTCCGTTGCCGGCCGAACCGCCCAGTTCTTCAATGGAGCCGCTGCAGTCAGGATTGTCTGCCGGGCAGATTGACAGCAGTTCGGGTTCGGTTTGCGCCGTGCACATTTGCCCGTCAGCTGCCGTGCCGCCGTTTTCCTGCAGCGGGCAAAGCGTTTGGGCCTGTTTGATTTCAGGCTGATATTGGCATTTGACCGGGTCGTTCATGCGTTCCATGGCGATAAGCGCCTGTTTTTGAGCCTCTAAATCTTCCGGGATTTGACGAACGGCCAACTGATCTTCAAAGCCGGGAAGCTGGCGCAGATTGTCAACGGCATCGGCAAAAGCCCGTTCGATTAAAATCATTTCGGCATTGTATTCTCCGTCGGGAACCTCGGAATAGCCGTTGGATTCCCCTTTCCAGAGAACGTTAGATTTACTGAGGTCCATTAAACGCCAAGTGACGGTCATCTGTGCGGATCCGGTGCGCAGATTGGCTTTTTCGGCGTCTTTCCAGTCATATTCGTCGCAGAGGTTCATAAAGTAATCGGTGATTTCGGCCGTCAGTACATATTCCGGCAGCGGTTTGTTGACGCCTGAAAGGCAAACGTCGTTGGGAATTTTGACAATATTGTAGCAGTTGCTGACCTTGTCTTCAAAAATACGGATAAATTCCATATCTTTTTGAATAATGCGTCCCTCATTTAAAACGGCATGACGCTGGTCGCGCCGGCAGCCGAAGATGCGGAAACGATAATTGCCGAGCCGGCGCGAATAAGTGCGGTCACGGCCTTTTTTGATACGGAAATCCACCCATTCCAGCTGGAGAGGGGCAAAATCGCCGCAGCGGTGGTGTATGGTTTGGAAAATGTCTTCTTCCAAGGTAACGTAGTTTTTGATATGCGGACGGGGTTTAACCGGTTTGGGCTGATCGCCGCAGTCTTCGCAGGGAAGTTTGATTCTCTTGCAGGTTTGCGGTCCAAACATGGCGCCGCCGCAAGTGCGCCGGGTGCAGTCGTTGTCGCCGAATATGGGGCCTTCGTTAAATTTGCGGTTGCTTTTGGCTTTTGTCCTGGGCTGAAAATTGTTGTTAAAAACGGCGCGAGTTCCCTGTGAACGCGGGGTGACGCGTTCCAGGTTGCGTTCAATCTGGCGGCTGATGATTTTGACTTCTCCGGTGTCGTCCGCCGCGGCAGGCAGGCTTAAACCGGCAGCAAAAACGGCTGAGAAAAGTAAAAACGGCGCAGATTTTAAAATTTTCATCTGTAAGGGCTCCTAAATTGTTTTGGCAGGCAGCTTACGACGGTAAGACAAAGCCTCAGCGATGTGTATTTTAAGAACATTTACGCTACTTTGCAAGTCCGCAATCGTTCTTGCTAACCGTAAAGTGCGGTGATAGGCTCGGGCCGAGAGCTGATTTTTGTGGGCGAAGTTGATTAAAAGTTCTTCCGCATCTTTGTCAAGGCGGGTAACTTCTTCAAGCAGCCGGCCGCGGAGCTGTGCATTGGTGCTGAGCTGCGGCTCGTCAAGTTCGATGAAACGTTGTTTTTGAATTTCGCGGGCTCGAATGACTCTCTCTCTGATTGCTGCCGAACTTTCGCCAGTTTTGACGGCGGCCATTTCCCAAGGGCTGACGGCCGGGACTTCAATGTGGATGTCTATACGGTCAAGCAAAGGACCGGAAAGCCGGGACTGATATTCTTCGGCGCATTTGGGCGCCCGGCTGCATTCGAGGGCCGGATTGCCGAGGTTGCCGCAGCGGCAGGGGTTCATGGCGGCAATCAGCTGAAATTTGGCGGGATAAACCGTGTGGGCATTGACGCGCGAAATAGTTATATAGCCGTTTTCCAGCGGCTGGCGCAGGGCTTCCAACGCGGTGCGGCTGAATTCTGGCAGTTCATCCAGAAACAAGACGCCGTTGTGTGCGAGAGAAATTTCTCCGGGGGCTGCTTTGCGACCGCCGCCGACCAAAGCCGGAGTGGAGGCGGAATGATGCGGGTCGCGATACGGGCGGCTGAAACAAAGTTTGCCGTCTTTCAATTCGCCGGCAACGGAATGAATCATACTGGTTTCAAGCGCTTCTTCGGCAGTCAGCGGCGGCAGAATGGAAGGCAGACGGGCGGCCAGCATGGATTTTCCGGCGCCGGGCGGGCCTATCATCAGCAGGTTATGTCCGCCCGCGGCTGCGATTTCCAAAGCCCGCTTGGCGCTTTCCTGTCCTTTGACGTCACTCATATCAAGAGGCGTTTCGACGGGCATTTGCTTTTCGGCTTGTGGAAAAGGCAGGGTTTGCAGCCCCTTGAAGTGGTTAATCAGGCTCAACAGACTGTCGGCCGCAAGAATATCTTTCAAGCCGGACCAGACGGCTTCCGGTCCGCAGGCAGCCGGGCAAATCAGTCCTTTTTCGGCGGCATTGGCGTGAATGGCCACCGGCAGAATGCCGTTAACGGGAATAATCGAGCCGTCCAGCCCGAGTTCACCGAGGGCAACATAACCGGCAAGCTCTTCTTGGGGAATGATACCCATGCCGGCCAACAGGCCCAGGGCGACCGGCAGGTCGAAATGGGAACCCTCTTTAAGCAAATCGGCAGGGGCAAGATTAATGGTGATGCGTTTGGCAGGAAGGCTGAGTCCCAATGCCTGCAAAGCAGCGCGGACGCGTTCGCGGCTTTCGGCCACTGCTTTGTCGGGCAGGCCGACAATGGTAAAAGCCGGCAGGCCGGAAGAAATCTGTACCTGCAAATCGACGTCAAGAATTTCCAATCCGTTGAAAGCGACTGTGTTGACCCGGGACAGCATGAGGCTCTACCAGCGGGGAGTTCTTTCCCCGTTGCGCCAGCGGCGAGTAGGGAAAGTGTCTTTGGTCAGCCGGTCGTATTTGGCAACCTTGTAAGGAATGTCGGTCAGGCGGACATAGTTGTTCTTTTCATAGAATTGTGCGCAGGTTTCGGCAGTTTCGTAAAAACTTTCGCGGCAGACGACGATGATGCGCGTTTTTAGGTTTTGGAGCCTTATGTCGCCGTTGTCGTTGGCATAGGTTTCTTTGGGAAGCGGCACCGGTTTGGTCGGCCGCATCAACGAGGGAGCGGAAGCGCAGCGCATGTCGTCGGAGCAGGTCGAAAAATGCGGCAGCTTCGAGCATCCGCTTAAAAAAACGGTTAAAATCAAAGCGATGGCTGCAAATTTGTTCAACATTTAAACCTGTTCCCCCGGGCGTTTGCCGTTACTATAGCCCCAAAATGGTTAAAATTGTCTTATCGGCAAACAAAAGGCTTGCAAAAATAAAGTTTTAGGGTATATTCGCAGACGTCCCTTGCCGCAGGACACTGAGCATAAAAACGACAAAGCGTCTGCGGCTATACAAGAACCCGGCTCTTCGGAGCCATTTGTTGAGAATCCATAAGGAGATATTTTATATGTCTAATTACGAAAGCGTGCTGATTGCACGTCAGGACCTCGGCACTTCTCAGGTTAACAACATTGTTTCGGAACTGAGCGATGTTATTAAGAAAGAAGGCGGCGAGGTTGTCAAAGTCGATAACTGGGGTCTGAAAAACCTGGCTTACCGCATTAAGAAAAACCGCAAGGGCCACTATGTTCTGATGAATATCTCTGCGCCGGCCAACGCCATTGCAGAATTTGAAAGAATCATGAGATTCAACGAAGATATCATCCGCTACATGACTGTCAAGGTTGAGGAATTCAACGACCTTTCTTCCGCCGAAGACAGAGAAACTGTAGAAGAATAGGAGAAATATAATGGCTAAACAAGTATTTTTCAGAAGAAAAAAAGCATGTCCGTTTTCCGGTGAAGACGGTTTGAAGATTGACTATAAGGATGTTAAGCTGCTTTCCCGTTATATTTCGGAAAAAGGCAAGATTATTCCCAGCCGTATCACGGCCGTTTCCGCCAAGAAACAGAGAGAACTGGCCCGCGCCATCAAACGCGCCCGCTATCTGGCTCTGCTTCCCTATGTTGCGGCTTAAGGAGAAATGCGATGGAAGTTATCCTTTTAGAACATGTTGAAAAACTGGGTAAAATGGGCGACAAAGTAAACGTTAAAAACGGTTATGCCCGCAATTACCTGCTGCCTCAGAACAAAGCTCTGCGCGCTACCGAAGCCAACGTTGCCTTCTATGAAAAGAAAAAGGCCGAACTCGAAGCCCACAACAAGGCTTTGTTTGACGAAGCATCCAAAAAGGCCGAAGCCCTTCAGGGCTACAGTGCCGTTCTGGTTCGTCAGGCAGCCGAGACCGGTCAGCTGTACGGTTCTGTCACCATTCGTGACATTGCCGCCGCCATCAAGGCCGCCGGTTTTGACGTTGAACGCCGCTGCGTTTATCTGGAGAAGCCGATTAAAGACCTCGGCATTTATCAGGTAAAACTGAACCTGCATCCGGAAGTATCGCAGACGATTCTGGTTAATGTTGCCAGAACCGAAGACGATGCCAAGAAACAGGAAAAGGCTTACAACAAAGAATAGTTTTTAAGCTATGAATAAAAAAAAGG
>OHRI01001033.1_pt1 | contig 10841 bp, 9 predicted proteins | sample 1578421 | NCBI WGS metagenome assembly OHRI01 (sample SAMEA3879598, study PRJEB24766) | human gut metagenome | biome: human-associated habitat; feature: feces | place: USA | collected 1985/1987 | reverse complement strand
TGCATTACAGCAGCAAAAACCAGTGCATGCAGCCGCATTCCAATCAAAAGGTCAAAATTTCCTATGATAGAAAGAAATTCCTCAGTATTATATTTTTCATTTAATAAAAATATATCCTTTTGGCAAACCAAAGCTTTACGCAGTTTCTCACAGGCTTTTACATCAACAGAATACTGCAACGGCAACAAAATCAGCTGCGCCCCATAGCTCTGCTGCAATTTGGAAGCAGCTTCAGCCAAAACCTGAAAACATTGACTGTCACCAGACCAAGGACGTACAGAAATACCTATGACGGGCTTGGTTAAATCTACACCAGCCTCCTGCAGCAGGTACTGCCCGCATTCTTTAGTTACGGGATTAAGCGAAAGTACTGAATCAGCCGTAACCGTTATCTTCTCGGGTTTTACGCCCATTTCAATAAGTTCTGCTGCAGACTCACTATCTCTTACTGTAATCAAATCTGCCTCATTGCAAACCAAACTTGTCAATTTTCGAGCCCATTTGGCTCTAATAGGTCCAATGCCTTGAGCAAAAAGCATTACTTTTTTCCCAAAAAATTTCCCCAATCCAATAATGCTAAGATAATATAATAAACTTCGCTTACTGGTTACGTCCTGAAGCAGGCTTCCGCCTCCTGAAATAATCAATTCAGAATCTTTCATCGCCCGAATAATCCCTAACGGATTGAAGCGATATACACTGCAAACCTGGTGTTTAGCCGCAGTGTCTTCCGGATTGCCTGACAACACGGTCAGTTCTACGTTTTTCTCCACTTGCCGCAACGATTCTATAATAGCAGTAAGCATGGCTTCGTCACCGGCATTAGCAAACCCGTAGTAACCGGAAATCAAAATTTTACTCATGCTCTAAGAATCTCCTTTGCCATTTCTGCACATAAGGCAGCAAAATAGAAACGGCGATAACAGCAATGATACCTAATACAGCACCCAGAGCATAGCCGTCGACGGCACGAATATAACTCATGATAACAGGGGTACGCATATGTGCAAAAGTCTGCACTAAAGACCCCTGCCCAATAGTAGCTCCAACCACTAACAGCATCTGCCATAAACGCGGTGCCTGTTTATATGCCGCAAATGCCGCTAAATAAAACGCGGGATGTCCAATCATAAATTCTTTTTCACGCGGGCGTGCATACATCATCTGCTCAAGGAACAGACGCATTTTAATTTCAAGAGCCGGAACCGGAACCCCAGCGGTATGACCGCTGCGACCAACAAAAATATATGCTACAAAAGCCAATACACCCAAAAATGCAACATGTTTTACTGTTATCCTGGTACTGAAAAAATTTTTCAGGTGCACAGCAATATTTCCAATCTGGCCTTTGCTGAGAACATTAAATCGCTGCATATACCATAGAGAAATCAACAGCACAGGTAAAATAAACGTTAATTTTACCCCTTTATAAATATCAATTTCCAGGAAAAACCTGCTGTCGCCTAAAACAGCCGCTACAAAAGATGCTCCAATTAAAGAAAGTATCACAGCCAAAGCCAGCTGCCATGTAGCACTGATAATAATCTTCAGCGTGTTTGGGGTATTTTTTTTGCAGGACTCCCAAAGTTCGACAATAACTGTCATCGATAATACTGGGAAAACAGTTGCCGCAATCAGAGCCAGTAACTGACGTGTAAGGATTCCGCCGAATTTCAGCAAAGTTACACTGGCAACAATACCGCCAGTCAGCAATAACATATACTGTATTTTTTTACTGAAATCAAACAGCAATGTTAAATACATAATCCCACCGGCCAGAATAGCAAATGCCAGCGGCACTAACCAGGCCCGTTCTGGGAAATATGGAGCAAACTTACCGTCAGCAGTATTTTTAGAAAAAACTCCTGCCGGTCCAAGCTTATATCCTCTTGCCTGCACATCGTCGGCAATTTTCGAAACATAATCTAAATTAAGCTCTAAAATATCCCTGCCTTCCTGAGGGATCATAAACGGTTTGATATAGTTGATACGGATATTACGTTCTTCATCTGTAAGAGCCCAACGTCTCAAAGCTTCTGGCATTTTCAGTTTTCTCTGCTCGGCTTTGTCAATAATATATGTACGTGCAACACGATAATCCATATGCTCAGCTAACGGAAGGAGTCCGTCCATTGCAGCAAACTGCAGCTGTGTATAATGTTCTACCATTCCAAAAGTCATATTCTGTTTCTTTAACTTATGAGCCATATAGGCAATGTAATCCGGATAACCAACTACTTCACGACCACAGCCTATATACCCGGTTACATTGGCACCAGACTTATCGATCCTACGAAAAATACTCCTGATTTTATCATAATCATTAGGCAAATAATTCATTGGTCTGACGATAACATTAAAGCCGAAAGCTTTTGCTTTGCGCATTTCTTCTGTCGAAAGGCCTAAAGGAGCTTGCATAACGCCAGGCTTGCTGTCATAATTTTCTTCTGTAATGACCATTGGATTACCTAAAATCTCAATTATCTGCGGTTTGTTGTTTACTATCCGCAAACGGTCCTTGCCATAACGCAGATACAGATCCTCCACCACTTCTGTCAAAACATCATATGACGTCCCGACAGTCACATAGACAGCATTAGGCACTACAATACCTTCGGAAAGTACAGGAGCAAATTTACCACCGTCGCCGCCCAAAGCAGAGCCTTTTAGCAGCTCCTCCCCAGTAACAGCTACAATAGAACCGTTGTTGTTAAGCTTCTCCAAGGTAGTATCAAACACTACCAGACTTGTCACTCCGGCCTTTTTAAATCCTGCCAGCACGTCATTTAAAGACAAGCCTTCCCAGTTCGCTATATGTTCCAGCCCTTCATATTCCATTGCCATTTCAACAGTATCGTTGCGCTGCTCAATTTCATGACGCTGATAGTTCAACCATAATGAAACTATCAGTCCTATAGCTATTATCGCAATAAGTACCGGGTTATAACGGCTTTTCATCAGCTGATCTCCACCTAATCCAAAATTTCTTTTTCAATAATTACAGTTTCTTTTGCTGGCTGCGCAGATACGCTTCAACAAACATTTCCAAACCACCGTCCATGACAGCCTGCACATTACCTGTTTCAGCATTAGTACGATGATCTTTAACCAGTTTATAAGGCTGGAATACATATGAACGGATCTGACTGCCCCATTCTATGTCCTGATAGTCACCGGCGATATCGCTTTTTAAAGCATCCTGCTTAGCTCGTTCATATTCATATAGCTTTGCACGAAGAAGCTGCAAACACCGTTCCCGGTTCTGGATCTGTGATCTTTGCGTCTGGCACTGTACGATTATTCCAGTAGGAAGATGCGTCATACGCACAGCAGAGCTCGTTTTATTTACATGCTGTCCACCAGCACCACTAGCTCGATAGGTATCAACTTTCAAATCTGCAGGATTGATGTCAATTGCAACGCTGTCATCCAGTTCCGGCATAACATCCACCGCGGCGAAAGAAGTATGCCGGCGGGCATTCGCATCAAACGGAGAAATACGCACCAGACGATGTACACCCTTTTCACTTCTCAAATATCCGTAAGCATTATGTCCATTAATCTGAAGCGTAGCACTTTTAACACCAGCTTCATCTCCCGGAAGATAATCGAGCATTTCCACTTCATAGCCTTCACGTTCAGCAAAGCGGGAAAACATACGCAGCAGCATAGAAGTCCAATCCTGCGCTTCTGTTCCGCCGGCACCGGCATGTAATGTAAGAATAGCATTATTGGCGTCGTACTTGCCATTCAAAAGCATGCCTAATTCTAAATGTTCAACATCAGTACGAATAGAAGCCAGCGTTTCTTCCATTTCAGGTAACAGACTTTCGTCATCTTCTTCCAGCGCCAATTCGCACAAAACTTCCATGTCCTCTACTCTGGTTTCCAAAGAACGAAATGTTTCTACCTCTTCTTTCAACTGCGTTACAGCCTGAGCAGTTTTCTGCGCCGTTTCAGGTTCATCCCAAAATCCAGGTGCACCCATTTTATGTTCTAATTCTGCAATACGGTCCTCTTTGACAACTACGTCAAAGAGATCCCCTCATTTCCTCTAGTTTCTGTTTTAATGCTGCAATCTCCGGTTTATATTCCTCAATCAACACTAACTTCACATCCTCTCTTAATAACACCAGTAAAGTTGAAACTTACCGCTTCAACTTTACTGTAACTAAAACCAACTATAAATTTCTGTAAATCTTACTTATCCTGCCCGCAGCAATTTTTATATTTTTTACCGCTGCCACAGGGACAAAGATCATTTCGTCCGGTCGTTTCACCTTTTACCAGAGGCTGTTTTTTAATATCATCGCCTTCCCCCGGGTTGTTAGTGGATGCGTTTTCCAACCGATTTTCAACCTTAGGCTGCGCCACAACATTTACACGGTAAATATAGCGTACTACATCGTCTTGAATAGCGTCAATCATCGCCTGGAACATATCATAGGCTTCAAATTTATATTCAACCAACGGATCTTTCTGTCCATAAGCCCGCAGACCTACACCTTCACGCAGCAAATCCATAGAATCCAGATGCTCCATCCAATGGTTATCGACAACTTTAAGCATTACAAGATTTTCCAGTTCGCGCATTAATTCAGGTGTAATAGCATCCTCGCGTTCAGCGTAATGTTCATCGGCAACTTTATGCAGATATTCTTCCAGCTCTTCACGGCTGAGGTTTTGCAGATAATCAATCTGCAGCAAATCAGCCGGAGCATAGAACTCCTCAGCATAAGCAATTAATGCCTGCAAATCCCAATCCTCTGAATAAACTTCCGGCGGCGCATACATCGCCATCGTACGGTCTACAACTTTATGTATCATATCCATAATAGTATCACGCAGATTTGCCTGCTGCAGGATTTTTTTACGCTGGGCGTAAATAACCTCACGCTGCTGATTCATAACATCGTCATATTCCAAAACCTGTTTACGAATAGCAAAGTTTCTGGCTTCAACTTTTTTCTGAGCCGATTCGATAGAACGGGTAACAAGCTTATGTTCAATCGGTTCATCTTCCTCCATCCCCAGTTTGTCCATAATACTGGAAATATTATCAGAACCGAACAAACGCATCAGGTCATCTTCCAAAGACAAGAAAAATTTTGAAGAACCAGGATCACCTTGACGAGCGCAGCGCCCACGCAGCTGATTATCAATACGGCGGCTTTCATGCCTTTCCGTACCAATGATGTGAAGACCTCCTAATTCTGGAACGCCTTCACCCAAGACAATATCTGTACCACGGCCAGCCATATTCGTAGCAATGGTAACAGCGCCATATTGACCGGCTCCGGAAATTATTTCAGCTTCTTTTTCATGATATTTAGCATTCAAAACATTATGCGGAATCCCGCGCCGTTTCAGCATCGCCGATAATTCTTCTGACTGAGCGATGGAAGTAGTACCCACCAGTACCGGTCGTCCAGACTTATGGCATTCTTCAATCTCATTAACAGCGGCTTTATATTTAGCGCGTTTCGTTTTCAAAATAACATCAGGATAATCAATCCTGACCATAGGTTTATTGGTAGGAATAACAACAACGTCAAGTCCGTAAATTTTCTGGAATTCCTGTTCTTCTGTTTTAGCAGTACCAGTCATACCGGAAAGTTTTTCATACATACGGAAATAGTTCTGGAAGGTAATAGTCGCCAAAGTCTGACTTTCACGCTCAACTTTAACACCTTCTTTAGCTTCAATAGCCTGATGCAAGCCTTCCGAAAAACGACGGCCAAACATTAACCGGCCTGTAAATTCATCAACAATGATAACTTCGCCGTCTTTTACAACATAATCTTTATCACGGTGCATAATAGCTTTGGCCTTCAAAGCACACATCAGCTGATGTGAAAAATCAACGCCGTGTTCAGTATCATACATATTTTCTATGCCCAGCATTTTTTCAGCTTTAGCAATACCGATTTCAGTAGGGGCAACTGTTTTCAGCTTTTCATCAACAGTATAATCTTCCCCTTCATCCATTTTAGCAACTACCTGAGCCAAAACTTTATACAAATCAGTAGATTTTTCGCCAGGTCCGGAGATAATAAGCGGAGTTCTCGCTTCATCAATCAAAATACTGTCAACTTCATCGACAATACAATAATTTAAAGGCCGTTGTACCATTTGATCTTCGTCAACGACCATATTATCACGCAGATAATCAAAACCGAACTCGTTATTAGTGCCATAGGTAATATCAGCAGCATAAGCAGCTTTGCGGTCCGGATAATCAAGCGCATGCGCAATAAGACCTACGGAAAGGCCTAAAAATTTAAAAACACGCCCCATATCCTCACTGTCACGGCGAGCCAGATATTCATTGACCGTAACGACATGAACGCCCTTTCCTGTCAACGCATTCAAGTATGCCGGCAAAGTAGCTACCAGAGTTTTACCTTCACCAGTGCGCATTTCAGCAATTTTACCACGATGCAGAACACAACCGCCAATAAGCTGCACATCAAAATGGCGCATGCCTAAGACACGTTTGGCCGCTTCACGGACAACTGCGAATGCTTCAGGTAAAATATCATCTAATGTTTCACCTTTAGATAACCGTACTTTAAAATCAGCTGTCTTAGCGGCCAGATTTGCAGAGCTTAAGCCTACCATATCTTTTTCTAATGCGTTGATTTTATCGACAATGACTCCGATCTCTTTTAATTCTTTTTCATTCGGGTCACCAAAAATTTTTTTCAACAAACCTTCGAGCAAAATAATCACTCCTTAAATTTTTACAATAAAAAACACTATACCTAACTTAAAATTTTAGCAGAAAAGCCTGCAAAAGTCAAAAAGCCCGGGGCTTCAACCCCAGGCTTTTTGTGAACTTTCAGTAAATTATTTTCCATATGCTTTTCCTCCGCTATGCAGCTTTTTCTGCTGCTGTCGTTATTTTAATTCCGGAGCCAACAAACCGTAATTACCATCTTTACGACGATAAACCACGTTCACGCCACCAAAATCAGGATCATAAAAAACGAAGAAATCATGATTCAAAAGATTCATTTGTAAAATAGCTTCTTCTGCAGTCATTGGATGCATAGCAAAAGATTTATTCTTAATAATCTTGAATTCACCATCATCTTCTGCAACTGTTTCTACAGAAGCTGGGACCACGGCATCCTGGAAGTTATTGTATTTTCTCTTCATCAGGCGGGTTTTATATTTGTGGATCTGGCGTTCGATTTTTTCTATTACCAAATCAATGGAGGAATACATATCTTTGGTCGTTTCCTGTGCTCTCAACAAGATCCCACTCGCCGGTACAGTAATTTCCACAATATGATTACCTTTTTCCACTTTCAAAACTGCTGAAATATCACCGACAGTTTTAAACTGTTTCGTTACTTTCGTAATCTTTTTTTCGACATAATCTTTTAATGCCGGAGTTACATCAATGTTTTTACCACGTACGTTTACGTTCATAATTCATACCTCCTTGAATTCCCCAAGGTGATGGGATCGCAAGCTCTCTGCTTGCTTTAATATAGTAATTCGCCGCGCTCCGCAAATCTCCTGCTGATAAAGTAACAAAAAACTCGCATGTCTCAAAAATTTCACATGCGAGTTTACAATTGATACTAATGTAACACTTCGGGTAATAAAACACCCAATTAACCTTAGTAACACTTATAATATTTTGGATAAAAAGCTGCGCGTGCGTTCTTCTTTCGCATGCAAAAAAACCTCTTCTGGTTCTCCCTGCTCTACGATAACTCCGCCATCTACAAAAATGACCCTGTCACCGACTTCACGGGCAAACCCCATCTCATGAGTTACCACTGCCATTGTCATACCTTCTTTGGCCAGGCTTTTCATGACATCCAATACTTCATTGATCATTTCCGGATCGAGAGCAGAAGTGGGTTCATCAAACAACAATGCTTTAGGTTTCATTGCCAAAGCCCTTGCAATCGCTACACGCTGCTGCTGTCCACCGGAAAGCTGATCAGGATAAGCATTTGCTTTATCATCCAAGCCAACTTTTATCAACAGTTCCTGTGCCGTTTGTTCTGCCTCACTGCGGCTGATACCACGCACCTTCATTGGCGCCAGCACTAAATTTTCAAGAACAGTCATATGCGGGAACAGATTAAAACGCTGGAATACCATCCCGACTTCTTTACGTATTTCATTAATATTTGCTTCCCCTGTCAACGGTATACCGTCAATAACTATACTGCCGCCTGTCGGTTCTTCCAAATAATTTATACAACGCAGTAAAGTACTTTTACCACTGCCAGATGGTCCAATAATTACCACAACTTCGCGTTCAGCAATTGTCAAATCAATACCCTTTAAAACATCTAGATTACCATAACTTTTTCGCAGATCAGTTATTTTAATCATTGCTTCATTCATTTCGTATCATACCTCCGTTCCAACATCCCTACGAGACGGGCAACCGTAAAAGTCATAATCAAATAAATAACAGCTACAGCCATCCAAATTTCGAAGGATGCATATGTACGGGCGATAATCAACTGACCACGACGCGTAAGTTCTTCAAACCCAATAACAGAAACCAACGAAGAATCCTTCAACATTGCAATAAACTCGTTGCCCAAAGGTGGAATAATGCGTTTAAAGGCCTGCGGCATAATAACATAACGCATAGTCTGCGCCCAGCTCATTCCTAAAGAACGGCCAGCTTCCATTTGACCCTTATCAATTGATTGGATACCGGCACGGAAAATTTCCGCAATATAAGCACCACTATTGATAGAACAGGCAGAAATTGCTGCAAAATAGGGATCCACGCGGTGCCCAATAATTCCCGGCAAAGCGAAATAAACCAAAAATATCTGTACCAGAAGCGGCGTTCCACGAATAAAATCCACATAACAATTAGCAAAATAACGCACCGGTTTTATACTGGCAAGACGTGCTATACCGACTGTCATACCTATCAAAAGGCCAAAGCCTACGCTTAAAGCCGTTATTTCGATCGTAATACCGGCACCAGCCAGCAGCAAGGGCAAGGCATCCCAAATCAAGCTGAAATTAATATCCATGCAGTTTGTCTCCCTTTCATTGTCAGCTCTTTAAAATTCACCAAAGAAAATACGGAGCACACCACCGTCACCGTTGATGTACTCCGCATCCAGATATGACCATATTATTTCTTTACTTCACCAAACCAGGTTTTGTAAATCTTGTCATACTCGCCGTTTTTCTTCAATTCGGCCAGAGCTTTATCGATTTCAGCAGCTAATTTATCATTGCCTTTTTTAACTGCAATGCCGTATTCCTCAGCTTCAAGCACATCGCCTACAGTTTTGGCATCAGCACTACCGCCTTGTGCCAAATAATAGCCAACTACCGGGCTGTCGTTGATAACAGCATCCACGCCGCCATTCTTTAATTCCATAGCAGCTTCTGTATTCGTGTTGAATGCCGTTACTTTGGCATCTTTTACGCTTTCTGCTTTAGCTGCGCCGGTAGTACCGATTTGGACAGCAATTCTTTTACCTACCAAATCCTCGATACCTTTAATGGTATCATTGTTCTTCTGTACCATAACTACCAAACCGGATCTGTAATAAGGGGCGGAGAACAGTACTGCCTCCTGACGCTCAGGAGTAATACTCATACCAGCAATTACGGTATCAATATTACCGGAACTCAATGCAGGGATCAACGCATCAAACCCCATATTCATGATTTCAACCTTGTAACCCATCTGTTTGCCAATGGCCCGGATAAGGTCCATATCAAAACCAGTATATTCTTTAGAGCCTTCTTTTTGGAATTCAAACGGTGCAAAAGTAGGTTCAGTGCCCACACGCAGAACTTTTGCAGGTTCAGCTTTTTTAGCTTCTTCTTTGCCGCCGCAACCGGCTACCATTAAGGACAAAGCTGCTAAAACAGCCATTGCCATAAGTAAATATTTTTTCATTTTACAACCTCCAGAAAAATATCTGGACTGCACTCAACACGCAGCCCTTTATATTTGTTAATTATATAACTAAAAACGGCCTGGCGCAACCTAAAGTTATACGAATATTATTTCTTTTCTTCACCAAACCATGTTTTATATAATTTATCATATTCTCCGTTTTGTTTCATTTCGGCTAAAGCTTTATTAATTTCAGCAGCCAGCTTATCATTGCCCTTTTTTACTGCAATACCATAGTCCTCCGAATTCATGACCGCACCGACAACCTTTGCGTCAGCGCTCCCCCCCTGCTGCAAATAATACTTCAAAACAGGGCTGTCATTAATTACAGCGTCGGCACCGCCGTTTTTCAGTTCCATAGCAGCAGCAGTATTGTCGTTAAACGCGGTTACCTTGGCATTTTTAACTTCGCCTGCTTTATTAGCTCCTGTGGTCCCGATCTGCACAGCAATTCGTTTTCCTTCCAAATCACTGAAGCCTTTGATTGTATCATCATCTTTTTTTACCATTACGATTAGGCCAGAAGTATAGTATGGGTCAGAAAACACCACTACTTTTTTACGTTCATCAGTAATACTCATCCCAGCGATCGCAACATCAATATTTCCTGAATTCAACGCCGGGATCAAAGCATCAAAGCCCATAGAAGAAATCTCTACTTTATAACCAAGCTTCGTGCCAATAGCACGAATAAGATCCATATCAAAGCCAGTAAATTCATCCGAGCCTTCTTTTTGAAACTCAAATGGTGCAAAAGCCGGTTCGGTACCAACCCTTAATACCTTTTCCGTTTCTGCCTTCTTGGGAGCTTCCTGTGAACCGCCACAGCCGGCAGCCAGCAATGCAAGCATTGCCAATAAAGCCATCATTAAAAATCCAATCTTTTTCATTTTTACCCCTCCAAATCAATTCAGCAGCTTTCCAACCGCTT
>OHRI01001022.1_pt1 | contig 11037 bp, 9 predicted proteins | sample 1578421 | NCBI WGS metagenome assembly OHRI01 (sample SAMEA3879598, study PRJEB24766) | human gut metagenome | biome: human-associated habitat; feature: feces | place: USA | collected 1985/1987 | reverse complement strand
GACGCTCTTCCGATCTGCTACCTGGATAAGTGGCGCCCACGCTGGTGAGGGTCACGCCGCCGGCCTTACACAGCTCGCCCACGCGCTTGGCGGTGCCGGGCAGCACATCCAGGCTGATAAAGTAACCGCCCTTAGGGGAGAACCAGCTGGCAATCCCCAGGCCGGTTAACTCCTTGTTCAGGCGATCCAGTACAATATCAAACTTAGGCTTCAAAATTGCCGCATGTTTCTTCATGTGGGCACGCACGCCGTCCGCATTCTTGAAGAATTCCACATGGCGGTGCTGATTCATCTTGTCATAGCTGATGGTCTGCACCGTCAGGCGCTGACGGATCAGATCCAAATTTTTCTTGCTGGCCACCAGGCAGGACACGCCTGCACCGGGGAAAGTGATCTTAGAAGTAGAGGCCACCTCTATGACCAAATCCTCATTGCCGTATTCCGGCAGCACATCAAAAATATTCAGCAGCTTATCGCCGTCCTCGTCCAGATCATGCACGCAATAGGCGTTGTCCCACACAATGCGGAAGTCCTCTGCCGCCGGGCGAAGTGCTGCAATACGGCGCACCACTGCATCGGAGAAAGTGATGCCGGTGGGGTTGGAATACTTGGGCACGCAGAACATACCCTTCACGCTGGGATCCTTTACCAGTTCTTCAATGGTGTCCATATCCGGTCCGTCGGCGTTCATCGGCACATTCACCATTTGCAGCCCAAAATACTGGCACACGGTAAAGTGGCGATCATAGCCGGGCACCGGGCACAGGATCTTCACTTCCTTTTCCTGGCTCCAGGGTTTACCGCCGATGCCATGGGTGTAGCACTGGCAGATAAAATCAAACATCAAAGTCAGACTCTCGTTGGGGCCGATGATCACATTCTCGGCCGGCACCTCCAGCAGCTCGGCAAACAGCTGCTTACAGCTGGCAATACCGTCCAAAATGCCGTAGTTGCGCACATCCACACCGCCGGACACATAGTCCTTCACATCATTCATACCCACGGACAGATCCAACTGCTCTTTGCAGGGCTTACCTCTGCTCATATCCAGCTGCAGTCCCTTGGCCTGAAAGTCCTTGTACCGAGCCAGCAGGCTCTCCTGCTCCCGGAGCAATTCGTCTTTTGTCATCTCTTGATATGTTCTTGCCATACGAAAATACCTCGCAATCTAAAATTTCCGTTCATTATTTTACCACAAACGACTGCGCCTTGCAATTCTAAAGCCAACAAAAAAAGAGCGCCGCAGCACTCTTTTCTTATACGCATTGCCTATTTTTCGTTTGGATTTGCCGGTGCGTCCGCACTCTTTTTCTTTTTGGTGAATACCAAGAGCTTGGAGAACACATAGTTGAGGATCACCACCAGCACGGAGCAAACAATCTTGGCTACAAAGCCCTTGACCCCAAACAGGTCCTGATCCAGCCCGATCTTAAACAGCAGCAATGGGCCGAACCACTCGATCACGCCGGTCGCCAGTCGAGAGACCACAAAGGACACAAACTCCCGCGCCGCCACCTTGGGTACCCAGCTTTTGCTCTCAAACACCCACAGCTTGTTGGTGATAAAGGCAAAGATCACCGCAGCAATCCAGGCAATCACATTGCTTACCGTCATCTTCACATCGTCGCTGCCGGGGGCATGCACCAGCACCGCCTTCATCAGCAGACTGTACACCACCCAGTTCACACCTGTGGTGGCCACGCCGAAGATGAGATACATAATGATTTCTTTGTACTTGATAAATAATTCTTTAATCTTCTTCATAGGCACATTATACGCTATCCGATTCTATTTTGCAAGTTCAAAAAACCATTTTGTCTCCTCTAAAAACAAATAAGTGGGCACACCGGCAATGCTGCAGGTGTAGCGCAGTCCGGCGCCCCCGGAACGCAGAGACGCCGCCGGGCGAATATCCAGCACACGGTCCACATCCAGCCATCGCTCCTCCCACTCCATCTTTACCGGGCGAATATCGCCCTCCTCATTATACAGCGCCAGCACGCGCACATAGTTTTTCATCCTGCCTGTTCCTTTCCGGTTAAAAATCCAACGGGGTGTATGGTATGGTCATCGTGGGGATTAAAACGGGACAGCCCGGTATCCCCCAGCAAACTGGCCCGCTGAATACAGTAGTTGCCAAAGCGGCGCTTCAAATCATCCACCGTGCGCTCCAGCTTGGCTGCCCGCTCCCGCTGCTCCTGGGTATGGGCCAAATCAAACTGCACACAGGGTTCCAGCTCAAAGTCCGTCACCGACAATCCAATGCTGCGCAAGGGTGCGCCCCAGTGATAATTGGCACAAAACAGCGCCATAGCCGCCTGCAAAATCTCCGTGCTCACATCGGTGGCGGCGGCCAGCTTGTGTCGCCGGGTAAAGGTTTGCAAATTCTTATCCCGCAAGGAGATGCACACCGTGCGCCCTTGCAGTCCCTGCTCCCGCATACGGCGGGCCACACTCTCTGCCAGCACGGTAAAGACCACCTTTACATCCGTATCATCCACCAGATCCCGGGGCGTGGTGGTGGAATTGCCCACACTCTTGACCGCTGCCTTGGCATCCATATGCTGCACCGGCGAAGTGTCTTCCCCCCGGGCAAAGGCACGGAGCATCAGCCCGTTCTGGCCCAGCAGACCTTGCAAAAAATCCGACCGAGCCGCCGCCAACTCGCCGATGGTATAAACGCCGTAAGCGTTCAGCTTGCGGGTGGTGGCCGGGCCGACGCACAAAAGATCACTGCACGGCAGGGGCCACACCACCCGGCGGTAGTTTTCCCGGCTGATAACCGTCACCGCGTCCGGCTTTTTATAATCCGAACCCAATTTGGCAAAGATCTTGTTAAAACTGACCCCCACGCTGACGGTAATGCCCAGTTCCGCCTTTACCCGACGGCGAATTTCCTGGGCGATCTGTTCCCCGGTGCGGTCATCGCCGGTCACATCCAGCCAGTTCTCGTCCAGCCCGAAAGGCTCAATATAGTCGCTGTAATCCTCATAGATCCGCCGTGCCATCTTGGAAAAGCGCATATACAGCGGGAAGTTCGGCGGTACCACCACCAACTGCGGGCACTTTTGCCGCGCCTGCCACAGCGGCTCCCCCGCCACCAAGCCGTAGCGGGAGGCAATCTCGTTTTTCGTCAGGATAATTCCGTGGCGGCTCTCTGTGCTGCCGCCCACCGCCACCGGCTTGTCTCGCAGCTCCGGGCGGTGCAGGCACTCCACCGAGGCATAAAACTTGTTGCAATCCACATGCAAAACGGTGCGCTCCATTCCCTACGGCTCCTTTTCTGTTATCGAACATTTGTTCTATGACATAGCATACACCGATTTTGACTGTTTGTCAAGAGCCGGGGCGGCAAAAAATGCAGGTAGATTTTGCCTTGACGGTAGGTACTTTTTCTTATATACTAATGGGTAGAATTGAGGTGCGACTATGCCGTTTTACGATATTGCCGGGCTGGTGGTGGAGATCAAGCACCCCACCGGCAGAACAGAAAAGCAAGCCCGTCCCTACCTGTGCAAGGACCAAGTAGGGCAGACGGCGGACATTACCATTGATGTGACGGAACAGCGGGTAACGGACGCTATGGCCGAGCACCCGGAGATGAACCGGGACGACTGGTACTATATGCTCACCGGCTCGGATTTTTACACCCAGCTGCTGAAGTTCCGGGGTATTTTGCTTCACTCCAGCTGCGTGGTGGTAGACGGCGCGGCCTACGCTTTTTCCGCAGACAGCGGCACCGGCAAATCCACCCACACCGCCCTGTGGCTCAAGCACTTTGGCAACCGGGCGTATATGCTCAATGACGACAAACCGGCCATTCGCCTGGTAGGCGACCGGGTGTATGCCTGCGGCACCCCCTGGAGCGGCAAATATGATTACTCCACCCCGGGCATGGTTCCCCTGGCGGGCATTTGCTTTCTCGAGCGGGCGGAAGAGAATTTTATCCACCCGGCAGACACTAAAAAGGCAGTGTTCAACATTTTCTCCCAAACGGTGCGCAAGCTGGGTCCCAACGCCATGGAGCGGCTGTTTGATATGCTGGAGACCATCTTTGCCAAGGTGCCCCTGTACGAACTGGGCTGCAACATCAGCGATGATGCGGTGCGCACCTCTTACAACGCCATGAAGCCGAAAGGTCAAAGCGAAAAGTAAATACAAGCGAAAAAAGAAAGGCAGTTACCCAAAAACGGGTAACTGTCTTTTGTTCTCTATGGCGTTATTCCGCTGTGTCCTGCGGCAGGGCGTTCTTCGGCTGCGGCAAATACACCCGAGCCTTAAACAAATCGCCGTCAATGAGCAGCTCTAACTTCCCTTGCTGGGCGCTGCACAGCTCCTGGGCAATGCTTAGGCCCAGACCGTTGCCCTCCTTGGTGCGGGAAGCGTCGCCCCGCACAAACCGCTGGGTCAGCTCCTGGGGCGAGATATTCAGCGGCTGGGCAGAGATATTCTTGATCTCAAACACGCCGAAATCCCCTTGCTTATACACCCGCACATACACCCGAGAGTCCACGGCAGAATACTTCTTGGCATTTTGCAGCAGATTTTCCAACACTCGGTAGGTTTTGGAACCGTCGGCAAACGCCTGTACCCGAGGCAAATCCGGATCCAGCACCAGTTGCAGCCGGTTCTCCTCAAATTCCTTTTGGTACTCCCCGATCGCCTGGGCGGTCAGTTCGCCCAGATCCAGCACCATAGGGTGCAGGGTGATGTTGCCGGAGGACAGCTTGGACGCCTCAATCAAATCCTCCACCAGCCGTGCCAGCTTGGTGCTCTTTTCCGTCAAAACAGCCATATATTCTTTGGCTTTTTCGTCCGACTGGGGGCACTTGGACAGCAGGTCCGTATAAGTAATAATGGAAGTAATCGGGGTCTTTAAGTCGTGGGACACATTGGTGATCAGCTCCGTTTTCAGCCGTTCGTCCCGCACTGCCTGATCCACGGCATTGTGCAGTTCCTGATTGGTATAACGCAGGCTGCCGGCCATGGCGGCCAGTGCCGGGTGGAGATGTGCCGCCTCCACATCCGTGCGGTTGGCTGCGGCCTCAATCACCCGATCCAACTGGAACAAGAAGCGCAGCGCATAGCCCACGCAAAAACCGTTAAAGCCCAGGCCTACCAAGCCGCTGATCACACCGACCACCGGCGCCTCTCCATTCAGAAACGATGCAAACAGCACCACCAATACGATATTGATCAGCAGATAGCCTACGGCGCAAAAGACCATATTGCGCTTAAAGTGCCGCGGGGTATAGGCCAGCCCCCGGATCACACGCCGGTTGAACCGGTGCAGTTTGCACAACAGACGCCAAATTCCCAAGCAAATATAATACAGCAGCGTGCCCTTATACAAGTGTTTCTCAGACTTGCAAAGGCGCACAAAAGACAGGGTCAACTCTGCATACAGTCCCCAGGCCACCGCGCCCAAAGCGCCGCAGGCCGCTAAGAACAGTCCGCCGTAATACAGGGTGTTGAGCTGATAGCCATAATAATTGGACAGGTCATTAAACAAATTACCGAACAGCACCACACCCAGCCCAGCAATTGCTGCGGCGATGATCGCCGTGTGCAATTCCAAGGGAATATAATCCATCCACAGCAGGCGCACACCATCCGTACCGGCACGGCGCCCGCAGCCCAGGCACGCCAACACCAAAAAGGCAAGGGCCAGCACCGCCAGGCAAACAGCCGCCACGGTCATTGCCACGGTATTCATATTTTGCATACGGGTGCACAAGGCATTCAATTCCACAAAGTCCGGAAGTGTATCGTTGCCGCCGGCCACAGTGGGGTCTATGCCCACATAAATGCTCATATTCCCGTCCATTAGGTACTGTGCAGCGTCCGATCTGGCATTGCCGGCACCGTAATCCGTGCCCCGCAGGTTCTCCCCCGCTTTGGTCTTGGAATAGTACACCGGCGCGTCTTTCAGCATAGCCGGCGTTTGACCCTCGGACAACTGGCTGACCACCTGACCGGTGATATTGTCCTTGGCATAGAATTGTAGACATTGCAGCTCTTGCAAATTTTGGCGCATCTTCTGCTGCTCGTCGGCAGCGAATTGAAATCGTTTCACCACCGCTTTGTCATAGAGCTTTTTGATGTGGGTCTCAGCCGATTTGATCGTCTCGCCCAAGGTCAGATCATCATCGTACATATCCGCCGATACCGTTTGGCCATCCACCGTAAAATCGAACGTGTAATAGCGGATTAGGTCATCCGGCTCTTCCGACATATCGCCATAATACTCCACGCCGCCCGAACTGTGCAGCCAATTTGCCAGCTGCAAATAGGGCAGATAATCCTCCCCCGCCCGGGTGCCGTTGACAATCTGTTGCAAATCCCGAATCAGCCCCGGTGCGTCCCGATCCTCTGCCACCACTTTCTTTATGGTCTTTGTGGGCACTTTATAGTTGGGTATATCCTTGCCGATACTTGAAATATCTTCATTTTTCAGCCCGGCATAGAACACCAGCGTTTTGCGAATGGCCGTGGCCTGGTCCTTCTTATATTGCTCCAGTGCGGCCGCCACGCTGTCCGCCTTGGCTTTCTTCAGGGCAGCCGCCTTTTGTTGCAGCTGCTTTTGCCCCGCCAGCAGCGTGATCTCATTGACGATCGCATCCAGCTCCGCTTTAAAAATCGTAGTCTGTACCAGACTTCCCTTTTTCGCTACGGACGGATCGGTAAATGCATCATCGTTATACAGACCGCTGACCCGCATCACGGCGCTCAGCAGTGCCACCGAGCTAAAGGCCAGCACCATAGAGAGCGCCACGCACAGCGCCTTAAACCATCTGCTTTCTCTAACACTTTTCCACTTTGTATCCAAGTCCATACACCACCTTTAAGTATTTGGGCTCCTTGGGGTTGATCTCAATCTTTTCACGAATGTTGCGAATGTGCACCGTCACGGTCTTTTCCGTGCCGTAGGCCGGTTCGTTCCACACCGCTTCATAGATCTGGGCGCTGGAGAGCACACGACCTATATTGTGCATCAGATATTCCAATATCTTATACTCCCGGGCAGTCAGCCGTACCGGGTCGCCGTCTACCGTCACTTCCTTAGTATCCGTATCCAGCACCAGGCCGCCGGTGACCAGCTGGCTCTCCCGCACCTCCAGGCTGCCAAGACGCACATAGCGGCGAATTTGGCTCTTGACCCGAGCGGTCAACTCCAGCGGGTTGAAGGGCTTGGTCACATAATCATCGGCGCCAAAGCCCAGACCGGCGATCTTGTCCGTGTCCTCGCTTTTGGCCGACAGCAGAATAATGGGGAAGTTATACTTCTCCCGCAGCTTTAATGTGGTTTTCAGTCCGTCCAGCCGAGGCATCATAATGTCCAGCACCATACAGTGGATCTCCTCCCCTTGTACTTGCTCCAGCGCCTCCAGACCGTCCCGGGCACACAGCACCCGATAGCCCTCCTGGCTAAGATAAATGCGCAGAGACTCTAAGATCGCCGCATCATCATCGCACACCAATACCGTAAACATTGCTCTCATCTCCCTCAAGTGATACAAAGTGCTTGCTCCATTGTACCACAAAAATCCCCAACGGAAAACCCGTTGTACACATTTAACCACATATTCTTAAAAGCAACGCAAAGGAAATCTAAAGAACCGGTAAAGTTTGGTCGGCAAAACAAAAAAGCTGCCGCAGCATAAGCACTGCGACAGTCTTTGTATCTTTATTGCTTAGAAACAGCTTGAGCGGAGGGATTGTAAGGGGCGCCGGTATGGGGCTGTTCTTTCTTAGGCCGGTTGTTGGGCACAGGGTTGTTGTTTTGCCCTGCCGTAGGGCCCTTGCGTTTTTCCACATCGCCGCCCTCTTTCAGGTGCTTGATGTAGGTGGTGTAGTCATCGTTCCACCCGGCGTAGGCCGTATTTTGCCGCTTATCCTCCAGCTGCACATGGTCCTTAATGTACTGCCCCACATAGAGCGATACTTTTTTGGCGCCGTAGCAGTTCAGGTGGTTGCCGGCGTCCCGGCTGTCCGTTTTCCAGCTAAAGCCGATCTCCTTGCGTTTCAGATCCATATCCAGGAACGGAATGCCGTTTTTCTTGGCATAATCATTCACCGCATTGTGGCGGGCATAAGTCCAGGTGGTTTGGGACGGCACCTGCACCAAAATCAACTGGGCGCCGTTCTTTTTGCACAGCGCATTCAGCTCGTCCAGCTTGCGCACAAACAGCGGATTGATCTCGTCCCGCTTTTTGGTCTTTTTGATATATTCCTTGCCCCGATACGGCACCTTGGCACCGGACACAAACTGTCCCTTGGAGGCAAAGCGGGCAGAGTAGGACTTGCGCTTAACCGCCGTCTTGGGGTCAAACTGCTTCCACCGATCGTGGTACTCCAGCACGCTGAACTGGTTGAGTATCTGCTTACGCACATCCCGGGCAATCACCTGAACAGAGTTGGAGTTGGTATACAGCTGATCCGTTTCCAGGATCACCACCTTGGGCTTTTGGGTTTTCAGGCACTCCTCCACCGCGCGAACAGACTCGCCGATCAGCTGCTTACCGGTACCGCTGATATAAGAGGTAAAGCCGTAGTTTTTCCACATTTCCATAGGCGAAAAGCCGCTGTAAGCATCACTGTTGCCTACAATAAACACATCCAGCGTGTCCTTCTCCAGCGACAGATAGCCGCTGGCGTTGGGGTTCACGAACCCGGCTGCGTCATCATTGTTCTTCGGCTCCAACAGAAAGGAAACACCGTAGAGCAAAAGCAGCAAAATCAAAATAAAGGACACCAGGCGGGTGCAATTTTTCAATATCAACTTGGTCTTTGCAGTCATCATGCACCCCTCCTTAGAATTGACCGTAAATAGGCGCTACCGTTTCATAGCCGGTACCATAAGCGCCAAAGACAATCACACCGATAATCAGCGCCAAGAACACCGCATACCGCAGCACCACCGGGCGGCGAGCCAGCTCCGAGCGAATGGTGTGGCCCTTCTCTTGCAGCACCTCTACAATGCCTACCACCAGCACGCCAATGCCCATAATCAGGAAATCCTGCCAGTCGTTGCCTAAAGAAAGCACCGTACCGTTGGTTAAGCAAGCGCCGTCAAAATCCGTAAAGATACGCGCCAGACTCTGGCCCCACTGGGAAATCGTGTGGCAGCGGAACAACATCATGCCCACATTCACAATCAAAAAAGTACGCACCATCTGGAACAGGGCAAAGCCCTTACTCTCCGGCGCAATATGCAGTGCGTGCAGCAGCTTGTCCGACATCGGGCGCAGGTACATACCGATCATCATTAAGATGTAATAATACAGCCCGTAGAGTACATACTTCCAACTGGCGCCGTGCCAAATGCCGTTAAAGAACCACACACAAAACAGCGCAAAGGTCATGGGCACCAGGTTGGCAAAATAATCGTTTAATTTTTTTCTGGTATGCTTACTTAAATTCATCAGCCCCTTGGACAGGGACACGGAGAAGAACACATACTCCTTGATCCACGCGCCCAGGGTAATGTGCCACCGCTGCCAAAATTCGTTGATGGTTTTGGAGAAAATAGGGCGACGGAAGTTCTCTTGCATCTCCACCCCAAACAGCTGGCCGGTGGCGCACACAATATCCATACAGCCGGAGAATTCGCAGTAGATCTGCACAGTATAAAGCAGGGTGCCCAGCAGCACCATAGACCCGGCCTGGTCGCCGTTGTCAAACACACCGGTAACAAACAGGTTGGCTCGGTCGGCAATGACCATCTTCTTAAACATACCCCAAAAGATGCGCATCACCGCTTGGGCGTCTCGCTCAAAGTCAAAGCTGTGGCCCTCCACCAACCGGGGCATCATGATCTCATACTTGCCGATAGGGCCCTCCGTCATTTGGGGGAAAAAGCTGAGAAACAGCGCCAGTTTGAAGAAGTTACGCTCCGGCTTGTACTTACCTCTGTACACATCCACCACATAGCTGACCGCACACAGGGTATAGTAAGAAATGCCCAGGGGCAGCAGAATTTGCACCGGCTGATAGGCGCTCTTGCTGCCAAACAGCCCGGCAATGCCATAGGCGCTCTCTCCCAGGAAATTTACATATTTTAAGGCTATTAACAACCCAAAGACGCCCAGTACCGCCACGGTGACCACCGCGCGCTTCTTGGCGTCATATTTTTTGCGAATTTGTTTCTTTTCCTCTTTGTCGGCAGCTGCCTTGCGCCGGGCTTTGCCCTGATCATTCAGGTAGCCCAGCAGCAGCCCGCCGCCGTATACGATCAGGATGGCCGCCACCAGCCACAGCGTGCGCAGCCCCGCTGCCATCACATAGTAAACGGCGCTGGCGCCCAGCAACACGCACCATTTGGCCCGCTTGGGCACAATGGTATAAATCAGCAGGCTGATCCCTACAAAGATGAAGTAAGTAACAGATGTAAATGACATAACTTGCTTACCTTATGTATAATTTTTATTCGTCCTGCAATTTTTCAATCATCTGCCACATAGCCTGGGCGGACTGAAAGTTCTCCGGCACGATCATCAGCGGGGTAATCTCCACATCAAATTCGTCGCTGAGTTTTGCCACCAGCGCCATGATCGCCAGGGAATCAAACACCTTGTCGTCGATCAAGTGCTTCTCAGACTTAAAGTCTACGCCGGGTTTCATTTCTTCCAAGATTTCAAGCAATTCTTCCATTTTTAGTTCTCCTTTTTCATTATATATAAATTTTTGAATGGACTTTAGTCAGCCTTGTTAAAGTATGCGGCAGCCAACGCCTTTCGGTCGGTTTTGCCGTTTTGGTTGTAGGGAATGGTCTTGGCCTGAACGACCTTGGCCGGCAGCATATATGCGGGCAGCGCTGCCTGCAATGCCTGCCGCACGGTCTCCTGCTCCGCCTTAGCACCTACATAGATCAAAATCAGCTGATCCGCCGCCTGGTCGTACAAACACACGGACACATCCACTCCCGGTTGGGCCGTGGCAGCCGCCTCAATCTCGCCCAGTTCGATCCGGTAGCCCATGTGCTTGATTTGGAAATCCCGGCGGGAGAGATAGATCAGCTCGCCCCGTTCATTCCAC
>OHRI01001019.1_pt1 | contig 11056 bp, 10 predicted proteins | sample 1578421 | NCBI WGS metagenome assembly OHRI01 (sample SAMEA3879598, study PRJEB24766) | human gut metagenome | biome: human-associated habitat; feature: feces | place: USA | collected 1985/1987 | reverse complement strand
CCTTCAATCTCTTTTTCTATTTCTTCTGTATCTATTCTTGAACCGATTTTATTCAAAATTGCTTCTTCAAATTTAGGATTCTTCACCAGCTTCCGAATAACTTCTTCTACTGCATTGTTAATCTTCTCTTCACTCCATTGTTTACGATATCCGCATTTATGACCATCTACCAGGCGACGATGTTTACAGGCATAATAGAAATAATCCTTATATAAGGTTCCGTCTTTCTTTTTCTTTCGGTTCACGTTTCCATACATACCGCTTCCACATAACGGGCATCTCAATATCCCAGATAAAATATGCTCATGATCAAGACTATGTGTCTTTTCATATTTCACACCTGTTTTTTCCCGTTTTTGATGAGCCAGCTCCCAGTCTGTTTCCGAAACGATTCCTTCATGGATACCATCGTGCAGCATATAATTTTCCTGTTTTACAATGCGATATTCATTTCTTGTTCCTGAAACTTTCTCATTCTTCCTTCGTCCATAAGCCAGCTTTCCACAGTATACCGGATTATCCAGAACGCCTTTTATAAACGAAGAAGCAAATGCATCCAGTGTATTATTCTGTCGTTTTTTCTTTTTATATCCATGCTGGTTCAGCCATGCAGCAATCGCTGAGATTCCCATATTAGTATGAATAAATTTATCATAGATCAGGCGAATAATCTCCGCTTCGTCCTCTGCGATTTGCAATTCTCCATTTACCAATTCATAACCATATGGAGCAAACCCGCCGTTCCATTTTCCTTCCCTGGCTTTCTGCTTGCGTCCTTCCATTGTCTGAACAAGGATATTCTCTCTTTCAATCTCTGCCACCGCAGACAAGACAGAAATCATCAACTTTCCACTATCTTTTGAGCTGTCAATCCCATCTTCTACACAGATCAGATTCACTCCAAAATCCTGCATCCTCTGCAAAGAGTTTAATACATCTGCCGCATTACGACCAAATCTGGAAAGCTTGAACACCAGTACAAACTGCACCTCATCTGTTCCATTCTCAATATTATCCAACATTCTCTGAAATTCCGGTCTGCCCTCTACGCTCTTTCCAGACTTACCTTCGTCTGAATACTCATTTACGATTTCCATGTTCTGAAATTCTGCATATCTCTTAAGTTTTTCTCTCTGGGCATCCAGACTGTAACCATCTACCTGCATGGTTGTGGATACCCTGGTATATATATCGCATTTAATCTTTTTATTCACTTTTCCTCCCTTCCTCAGAACATCCCAAAGCAATTTCCAACAATTCAATTGCAACTTGTGAATTTCTGATACGCATTAAGTTATCCCAGACATCAGCTTTTCCAAGTAGATTCATCCCGCCATGCCATACTATTTCATCATCAATAACAGCAAAACATTCTTCTACTTCTGTTCTTGTTATCACATTTATTCCTACCAATTGCATTGCTCTGATTAATTCATAACATACATCTGACTTTCCGTAAGTAATATCTTCCGGATCTGTTGTAATAACTGTGACCTTTACCCCTACTTCCTGTCTCTTCTTTATTAGTAATAAAAATCTGTCAATTTTATCCTGTCTGATATCCGGACTGGAAATTACCACCATTTTTTCTGACTCTACAATATCTTGCTCGAATTTTTCGGTATAATTTACAGAATCAAATATTGCATTTATTATTTGTTTAGGTTGCAACTCTTGCGTCCAGATTGAAAATCCCATCTTCCTATATGTTCTCAATCTTTTTGCATACATTTTATCAAAATAACGCACATGCGAATCGATATAATCATACACATAAACGGCTTCTTTTCCGACATAATCTCTGTTTAATCTACCTACATACTGTTCCAGGCGTCCTTCAAAAGATACAGGTGCTGCAAGCATTAATACATCCAGTCTTGGGAAATCAAACCCTTCTCCTATTTTCTGACCAGTTGCCACCAAAATAAGCGATTCATTTTCAGGTATCTGCTTTAATTTTACTCTTATTTCAGCATTTTCCTTATCCGAATTATCCCCATATAGAAGGAATACATGATCTGCTTTTTCCTTTAAGGCATCATGTAAAAATTTTGCATGTTCCTTAAATCTTGTTAAAATTACAGGAGTTTGTTTTCTTGCAACACAAGTTATAACATCATCTATGATCATTTCATTGCGCACCTTACTGGTACTTATCAAATTATATGCTTTATTAATATTATCCTTGCTTTCTGCAGTATCAACTACTCTTGTGTATCTTGGGACAAAATAATGTCCAATCCCCTGTTCCTTAGCCCTCTCCAAAGCAGTAAATCTATGTCTCAAAGGTCCCAGCAGCATATAGATAATCCGATCAAGACTGTCGCCACGTTTAGGCGTAGCAGAAACACCATACACGTATTTTGCATTTATTTTCTGCAATAATTCCATAGATGTATTAGAAGCTGCGTGATGACATTCATCCATAATTACCATTCCGTAAGAATTAATTCGTTCATTAAATTTTCCTCTGCTGTACATTGAACCAACCATTGCAACATCTATAATCCCTGTCAATGTATTTTTATTTCCGTGCAAAACGCCTATCACACTATTTCTTTTTTTCTTTCTTCCTGTTTTTGTTTCATATTCCGGTGGTTCTTCTCTTATCTCTAAAAAATGATTCAATTCATCAACCCACTGATTAAGCAAATCTTTACTTTGCAGCAAAATGAGCGTATTTACTTTTCGCTCTGCAATAAGGTAACTACATACTACAGTTTTTCCAAATGCAGTTGCCGCACTCAGAACTCCATCTGAATGTGATAATAATTTTTCTGCTGCTAATTCCTGTTGCATTCGCAAATCACCTTTAAAAGATACTCTGATAGGTTGTCCTGTTTCTCTTTGATCTGAAACCTCAACTGAAATGCCTGCTTTTTCACATTCCTGTATAATATTTTCCCGCAGTCCTCTCGGAATCTGTATATATCCATATATATCCTTACCTAAATATACAGCACTAAAATTATAATAATTAGAATATCCCAGCCTTTTATTTTTGTAAAATTCCGGATTATCAAATGCCGCCAAACTACGAATCTGATTTTGTATTCTTGGCATAAGATTCAGAGTATCAACATAAACTCCATTGCCCAATACCATGTGAAGCTTGCCCACAACATCTGACTTACAAAACTCACATTTCTTCTTCCATGGTTTCGGTCTGACATTCTTCTCAATATTAGTAAGCATTCCTCTGACTTCTGCTAATTCTCTCTGCCATTTTGCCATGCATTGTTCAACATCTTCTATTCCCAGCTTTCTTGTTTTATTGAAAAGAGCATCCCATTGATCAGAATATGCATTCCAACTTTCATCTACAAAAGCACTATTTCCATTTTTAAGTGCCTGCCCCTGTAATGGCAATACAATTAAATTACCTATGCTGCTTGCCACATCCTGCGAAGGATACATTCTATCATAATAATGAAACGATTTCAGATTGATGGAAGTTGAACCCTTGTCTAACAGGAGAAATCCAAAATTTCTTGCCGTAGCCGCCGGTATTGCCTTTTTAAAGAAAATCCATACATGTGCCCCTTTCCCGGAGCGAGATCTCTCAACTAAAGGTCTGATACCATTAAGCTCACACATTTTTCTAAGCGCATCCACTTCTTTATGCCACTCATTATCCGTATTTGCAAAGTCCGTAACCTCTGCTCCTTTTTCGTGATTATCAAAATCAAATACAATAAATCTGCATGTACCATTTGGCAGTAAAGGATATACACCTATTACATCTGATCCATCTTCTTTTGTGCCTAACAAATGATCAATTATTTTTTTAACATCCAAACTAATCCATTTGGTATTTTCACATTCATCACACAATACCTTCTCTTTACGTTGTTTAGGGCAAAGCCGGTCATTCCAACGATTCGCACATTGTGGAAAATAGCCCCCGTTCTTTCCTCTTCTGGCATATACATCTTCTCTTCCCCAAAACATCGAAAAGAAACGCATTGCCATTTTCTCTGTAATATACGGTGGATTTACAATACGATTCCCTTGATCTAGGTCATATTCTTCTGCACTTTCTATTTTTTCTTCAAAAGGATTCACCTCTTCATATGAAATGCCTGCTTTCTTCAATTTATCTTTTAATATCTTGTTCTCATATTCAAGCAACCTAACCATCTTTCTCAATGAATCTGCATCATATGCTTCTATGTTCAAACCTTCCACCTACAATTCTTATTATCTCGTAACATAACTTCCATTCAATGTCCCAACTTTATTTTAGTATTTGTTCCAACTATTTTCAATGCTTATTTTTCTTATTGACGCACTTCTCTGTCAATCGTATAATTAATACACAAAAAAACGAAAAGAGGAGGTGTTCGTATGGCTACTTCAAGTATTACTCATAATTTTGTCATATCCAATCCAAATAGCGTAAAACATTTTATCGCAGCGATTGATGAAGCTGACCGTGACCGCACACCAAAGCAGACACTTCCCGGACGTCAGTTGACAAACCCACAAGAAATCTTAGCTTTAATGTCAAAGAGGAAAAAACAAACTCTTAAATATTAAAATTCTTCAATAAAAAATCCTCTAAGACAATAGGTATTTCACTATCTCTTAGAGGATATTTCTTTAATTTAAATGGTATCTGGTAATATTTTTCCAATTTTTCGGGAAACCCATTTTATTCAATAATTCAACTTCACTTATATGCTCTACTTCTCTGTTTACTCGGTCAATCTCTTTTATGAGCTTTCTTTTAAATTCCAGAAAATCTTTTCCAGGTAATAGATATCTAAAAGCAATCACCACAGCAAACAAATCTTGTTTTCCTTTTTCGTACTGATTACCGCTCTGTGGTAATGAAAGTTTTTTATGAAGCGGTGTATCCGCAATAGCATCTACTGTTCTGTATGTAAACAGTCGTTCCCCATGGGCACATACATTCCTATACTTAGTGAGCACAGATAGAAACTGTTCCATCTGATGCTGATTCAAAGGTTCAAAGTTTTTTGATACTTTTGATTTTAAGGACTGCGGAAACACTCGGAACATTTTTGATAAGTTTCCAAACGTAAGTACATTTGCCAAAACCCATAATGGAATTTCACCATATGTCTTGCGGTAATAGTTGATATATGTATAATCTGTGGTCGTTGTTGCTCGTTTCAAGGTCGCTATCAACTTTACGATTGTTGCATGATTTCTTTTTGTATTATTATAATTATTAGCGTCCAGGTACTGCTTCTGCTCTGCTCCATACATTTCAGTAAAATAGTATGACATCAAAGAACGCATCTGTCGCTCAATCTGCAGTAAATATTTAAAGAACAACTCTCTAAGCTCTGCATCAAACTTATACAGACTGACTATTTCTTCAAAACTTGTTCCTGCTTTATATTTTTTTGTGTTTGATATTCTAAAAAGATGTTTATATCCTCCCATAAGAGGAAAATATCCTATTTGGCGTAACATCTCTTCCGCATATTCTCTGTCTTTTATTTTTATTCCCTTTTCATCACTGATCCAGGAAACCTGGTCACTAAAAGAAGAGAATTTTTTCGGTGTCTGCATCTCATTTCTCCTTAAAACAAAAGAGGGAGAGACCCGCAGGCTCTCCCCCGCCTGTAGGCTTCTCAAGTTTCTACAGAACGATCACTGAGCTTAGTATACGTCATTTTAAATGTCCTGTCAATATGTCAAAACATTCTCAGCCATATCCGCTCAGAAGTATTCTATGCTATTTTTTCTTCTTTATTCTGTTTTTCTTCCTCCAACTCCCGGAGGACTTCTTCGCCGTACTTATCAATCATCCGTACCAGAAAATCAATACACGGGAGTTTGACAGTTAAATATAAGAAAAAATGCTCGCAGGCCTTATGGTACCTGCTATTTTTACGTCAGCTTTTCTGTTTTGTTTTATAGTATTTTTTTATTACCGGCTTCAGCTCGATAAAACCTGCCATAAATTAAGAGAGAAACATAAATTCAAATATACCTTTGTTGATGCCATGTTGTTTTCTCCTATCTTCCCACCAGCTTTAAGAATTTCTTATCATTCATCTGCTCATTCGTAACATACTCCCCATCACAAAATAGTGCATAAGTCGTGATTGGCGTTGGTACATTCTGAGCATCCTTCCTATTTTCAATCTTCACAGCTTTGAGTGGAATACCATTCTTCTGAGCGGTTTCTTCCAAGATTGGTACATACTTTGCATTAAAAGGACATTGGTTTGTATAATAAAGAACATAGCCGCTTTCATTTATATGATGGTGTTTTGCACATTCCTTGAACACCGGTGGCTCAGTTTTCTCTTCAAACGGCAGATACCATAGCTGGATTCCATTATCAGCCTCATCACAAGCTTTAAATCCTTTATATTTTAGAAACTTCGAATCGACCAGAAATGGCTTTTTCCTTGCTGCTGCAAGAATACATAGGCCTTTCTTCCCCTTTTCTTTGCTGTCCTCAATACACTCGGAAAGTAAGTCACTTGAATATCCATGGCCTTTGAAAGATCCGGACACCCACAAACAATTAATATACATATAACCAGGTGCTTCGATTGGATTCCATGCACACTCCGCAGGTATGTACTCAATAAAGCACTTGCCGCGTTCTACGCTCTTAAGAAACACAAGACCTTCATCAAATCTATCCGCAAGCCATGCCTTTTTTGATGATACCTGAATATCTTTATTGTTGGAAATGGCGCAGCAAATGTGCTCCTTTTCAAGATTTTCTTTCGTAACTCTAATATATTCCATACCTTTAAGCCCTCCTTATCGGATGCCTGACCACAGTCTTGCGTTTCTCCGGTGCCACCCTCCGTGCATCACTCAAATAAATTTCGTGGTGCATTCTCTGATCAGTAATATCCAGTGCATATCCTTGTTCTTCCATAAATCTGTGCATCTCATCTACTGTAGCAGGCTCATCGTCATACGATCCGATATGCATACACTGTACACACAGACCTTCATCATACGAAAAGAACTCAACTTTGGAGAAATCCTGTTTCTTTTTCTCTGTAGCTTTTCTGACTGCCCAGTCAAAATCTTCCCTGCTAACAAAATCAGGCAAGCGAATAACAGAAATCCACTTGAATTCTTCCTTGCGCGCATAATCGATTCCTGACACGCCTTCTTGCCACCAGAATCCCTCTAATGGCGGCACCACATAATCGAAATATCCGTCAATCTGATGGTCTTCCTTTTTACTCATTTTTATCGTAAATGCAATTCCATACAAAAGTCCAATAGACTGCTTATATTCTCCATCTGCATCATTTGGATTACCGCTTCCCCTCACCGCTATATAATTCATTTTCGGGACTCTGACAATAGACGGTGTTCCCTTCGGCATGTAAAACTCTTTGTATTCCTTTTTATAATCAAACGTCATTTTCCTAATCCTCCATAGCTTTTTAATGTTTCTTCCGCATTCCTGCGGATAATGTCCCGTGCTTCTTTCGGCTCAAGCACCTCAGCCTTTGCTCCAAATGTCATGAGCCATGTCACAAGGTTTTCCATATCTGTATAATCCGCCGAAAAAAGCAGCCTTCCATCATCCGTCCTGGTAAAGCAATGCGGTCCAAATTCTTCAACCAACCGCCACTTTACATCCGGGGCGAAAAGGACTTTTACCTTTATCCCGCCCGGAAATATCTTCTCATTTGACAAATTCGGCATTGGTACATTTCTGCACATAAAAAACTGCTCCGATTCTGTAACGCAATCCATACGGTTCAACTTAAACAATCTGTAATCTTCACGTTCTAAACACCACCCCCATACATACCAGCTTGACCACCTAAAAAACAGATAATACGGTTCTATCCTTCGGTTGCTGTCTCCAGATGGAGCATAATACTTAAACTGTATAGTATGCCTGTTTTCTATTGCATTTTGGATTACTTCGATTTTCGGAACAAGAGAGCCTTTATACCATGAAGACAAATCAATCAACATAGAGTCTCTTTCACTGATAAACTCTGATGATCCGGTCTGGATTTTCTCCATCAACTGACCGTAGTATCGGTTTCCACTCACACTGTCAAGACTTCTCAGCCCCGCAAGGATCATCTGCATATCTTTGGATGTCAGAATCGTCCTATCCATACGATATCCGTCCATAATACTAATACCACCACCGGTCCCCTGTGCCGTCCTTATTGGAATGCCTGCTTTGCAAAGGTCTTCAATATCCCGGTTTATTGTCCTGCGGGATACCTCAAATTTTTCTGCCAGTTCAGGAGCCGTTGTCTTTTCTTCCTGCAGTAAGATTGACAATATCCCAATAAGCCTATCTGTCTTCATAGTTTCCACACTCCATACATATCATATCTAACACAACACGACAACTATATGTCATGTTTATTATATCCACGAAAAATTTTTCTGTAAACAAAAAGCCTGCAAACATAAGGTTTTATTCCCAATGTCTGAAGACTCAATAGCATTAGTTAAATTTTCTCCCTCTCGGTTCTCAACCAATGAATGCATTCCAAGCCATCAGATAAACCTTTATCAATGTTTCTTATTTCATTGACGCTCTTTCCGCTGGTGCTTTGTCCGAAATTGAACGAATACTCACCATTACTGTAATTCCGTACAGGCTTATCCCTCGCCTGACCGAAACCAAGCAAACTTTTTATACCCATCTGCTATCTCTTTCTTTTTGTTCCTATCTGTGATAAAAACGATTCCATAGATATCGAAAAAAGTTCATAAAATTTTAGCAATTAAAGGCATTGGTTTTTTACTGTAAATTGCATATAATAAAAACACAGATAGAAATATCTGCGCAGCGGTTAGAGCGTCCAGTTAAAATGCTCGGTTAAAAGCGGTTAGATTGTCCAATTAAAACAATCGGTTAACAGCAATGGGTGGAGTAATCCACCCGCTACATCAGGTTGATCTGCTCACTCCTGCTGAAAGAAAAATCACAGAAAAAGAATATTGGGCACAACGCCGGGGACAGGAAAAACTCGATAAGTTAAATCAGAAAATGAAAGAAGATGGAATCACTCCAAAGGAAACTCGTTACCAGACAGAGAAACAATTTCTTCGTGACGCTATTGATGATGCCGCAAGTACCGCCCGATCACTAGAAGAATTTTCAAAAATCCTTGATGTAAAATATCACATCATCTTCACGATCAGTCGAAACCGATACAGCTATCTTCACCCTGGCAGAAAAAAATATATCACTGAAAGGAATCTTGGAACCAGATACACAGAAGATTTTCTCTTGAAAGCATTTGAGGAAAACACGAAATCCCATAGAGAACAGAAAGAAGAAATTCTGGAACAGCAGTCTCCGAATACTTCCACAGATTTACCAACTGTTCCTTTCTCTGATACTTCTGCTATCTCTACACCATTCATTTTCATAAAATCAGATCTCCGGCTTGTCATAGATCTGCAAACCTGTATTAAAGCACAGCAAAGTGGAGCCTATGCTCAAAAAGTAAAGCTCACCAATTTGAAGCAGATGGCTCAGACTGTTGCCTACATACAGGAACATGGCTATGATTCTCTTGATGATTTCCATGTAGAACTCAATCAGGCATCAGACCAGACCAGTGCTCCCAGAAAATCTTTAAAAGATACTGAACAGCAACTTAAAGATGTGAATGAACAGATTGAAAAAGTAAAAGATTTATAGACTGTTATTTTTTATCGGCATTTGTCATTTCAAAATTCAGGTATTGAGGATTACTATTTGCCATGTTAAAATAATGATACAGGAATCCATGTTTACTATATCCCATTCTAAAGGAAAGCAGGTGGTGTTTTTACAATGGATAATACAGAAGAAACATTAGATTTTGAGCAAAAACATAAAGAAGATCTACAACGCCTCAGGGGTTCCGTCTTTTAGATGATGATTTTATGAGTAAAGTTTTTGAAGATAAGGCATGTGCGGAATTTCTACTTCAAATTATTTTGCAAAGACATGACCTTAAAGTACAATCTGTGCAGGGACAATACGATATAAAAAATTTACAGGGACGTTCTATTCGCTTGGATATATTAGCTGTTGATTCCAATAACCGCATTTATAATATAGAAATTCAAAGAAGTGATCGTGGTGCTGATGCAAAACGTGCAAGATACAATAGCAGTCTTATAGATGCCAATATAACTGAAGCTGGCGATAAATATGATGCTCTCACTGAAACCTATGTGATTTTTATTACCGAAAATGATGTATTAAAAGCCGGGCTTCCAATTTATCATGTTGACCGCATCATCCAGGAAACCGGTGAACCATTCGGTGATGAAGCTCATATTATTTATATAAATTCCCAAATCAAAGATGAAACAGAACTCGGAAAACTAATGCACGATTTTTCCTGTACCAATCCGAAAGACATGTATTATAAAATCCTTGCTGACAGAGTACGTTATTTTAAAGAAGATGAGGAAGGAGTTTTGACTATGTGCAGAGAAATGGAAAATATGCGAAAAGCTGAACGCATTGAAATTGCTAAGCGTATGCTGGCTTCCGGTAAACTCACTTACGAAGATATTGCCGCTTTTACAGACCTGACCTTAGAAGAAATCGAAGCGCTGGCTGTACAAAAAACCGCATAACAAAAAGAGGAACCATCTCGCTATATACAGATGTGTTCCTCATTTCTTTATAAATAAAAGAAAAAAACTGAATCATAATAAAAAAACGCAGGAGAAATCTAAGATGAAAGCACATAAATATTGGTCACTTGGTGCATCGGCAGCAATGTTTGGAATCTTTTATACTGGCTATAAAAATATGAAATCCGCTCATAAGTATTTTGCTTGTAGCTCTCTGTTCTGCATGATCATAGCTATCTATTCTGGGCATGAAATGATTTCTGGTAAGTCTAAAAAAAGAAAGACTCTGTTTCCGATGGAGAATAGCAAGCCGAACCTGTGAAAAGGAGACTTCGACGGTCTTACAAATGCTATGAAAAGAAGTATTCTATGCTGTTTTTTCTTCTTTATTCTATTTTTCTTCCTCCAACTCCCGGAGGACTTCTTCGCCGTACTTATCAATCATCCGTACCAGAAAATCAATGCACCGCTCAAATTCAAT
>OHRI01001018.1_pt1 | contig 11071 bp, 11 predicted proteins | sample 1578421 | NCBI WGS metagenome assembly OHRI01 (sample SAMEA3879598, study PRJEB24766) | human gut metagenome | biome: human-associated habitat; feature: feces | place: USA | collected 1985/1987 | reverse complement strand
TTGATCTGGCACGGCGGCACCACAGAGCTGGGCAATATGACCCCGCCCCATGACATTACCGGCAAGGTAATCGGCCCCCATCTCTCCACCGCAGAGACGGCGCGCCCTCTGCTGGAGATGATGGAAAAGTCCTTTGATCTGCTAAAGGACCACCCGGTGAACAAAGCCCGCGTGGCTGCCGGTCGTCGCCCGGCCAACTGCATTTGGCTGTGGGGCGAGGGCAAGCGCCCGGCGCTCCAGCCCTTTGAGGCGCTGTACGGCATCAAGGGCGGTATGGTCTCTGCCGTAGACCTGCTCAAGGGCATTGCCAACTGCGCCGGTATGGAAGTGGCAGAAGTGCCCGGCGCCACCGGTTATATTGACACCGACTTTGAGGGCAAAGCCAAGGCGGCGCTGGATCTGCTGACACGCAACGATCTGGTGTATGTGCACTTTGAGGCGCCGGACGAGTGCGGCCACCGCAACGAACCGGAAAACAAAGTAAAGGCCATTGAGATGATCGACAGCCGGGTGCTGCCCATTCTGGAAGAGGGACTGGAACAGTACGAGGATTACAAGATCCTGCTGCTGCCGGACCACCCCACCCCCATTGTGACCCGCACCCACGCCAGCGACCCGGTGCCCTACCTGCTGTACCAAAAGTCCGCACCCAAGACGGGGGTAGACACCATCAATGAGGAGACCGCCAAGGCCACCGGCATTTATATGGAGAACGGCCCGGCGATGATGCCCCACTTCCTGGGGCAGGACGCCTAAGGCAAAAAAATATGAATTTAACGGAGATGGAAAAGATATGAAACTGTCAACGATTTGTGTGCAGGGGGCTTACCGCCCCAAAAACGGCGAGCCCCGGGTGGTACCTATTGTGCAAAGCACCACATATAAATACGACTCCAGCGTGGAGATGGGCGACCTGTTTGACCTAAAGAAAAGCGGCTACTTCTACTCCAGACTGCAAAACCCCACCTGCGACACGGTGGCGGCCAAGATCGCTATGCTGGAGGGTGGCGTGGCCGGTATGCTCACCGGCAGCGGCCAGGCGGCCAACTTTTACGCCGTCTTTAACATTGCCGGCGCCGGTGACCACATTGTCAGCTCTACCGCCATTTACGGCGGCACCTACAATCTGTTTAATGTGACCCTGCGCAAGCTGGGCATTGACTTTACCTTTGTGTCGCCCAGCGCCACGGAGGAGGAGCTGGCGGCAGCCATCCGCCCCAACACCAAGGCTATTTTTGGTGAGACCATCTCCAACCCCAGCTTGGAGATTTTGGATATTGAAAAGTTCGCCCGGGTGGCCCACAAGGCCGGTGTGCCGCTGATCGTGGACAACACCTTTGCCACCCCCATCAACTGCCGCCCCTTTGACTTTGGGTGCGACATTGTAACCCACTCCACCACCAAGTATATGGAGGGCCACGCCTCCACCGTTGGCGGTGCCATTGTGGACAGCGGCAACTTTGACTGGACCCAAAATGACAAGTTCCCCGGCTTAACCACCCCGGACGACAGCTATCACGGCATTACCTACACCGAGGCATTCGGCAAGGGCGCCTACATCACCAAAGCGGTGGTGCAGCTGATGCGGGATCTGGGCGCGGTGCAAAGCCCCAACGAGGCATTCCTGCTGAATGTGGGACTGGAGAGCCTGCACCTGCGGATCCCCCGCCATTGCGAGAATGCCAAGAAAGTGGCGGCTTACTTAAAGCAGCACCCGGCGGTGACCTGGGTGGAGTGCGCCATGCTGGAGGGCGATCGCCAGTACGATCTGGCGCAGAAGTATATGCCCCACGGCACCTGCGGCGTGGTAAGCTTTGGGGTCAAGGGCGGCCGTGCAGCCGCCACCACCTTTATGGACAGCCTGAAGCTGGCAGCCATCGTCACCCATGTGGCAGACGCTCGCACCTGCTGCCTGCACCCGGCATCTACCACCCATCGCCAGCTGACGGACGAACAGTTGGAGGCCTGCGGCGTGCGCCCGGATCTGGTGCGCCTGAGCGTAGGCATTGAGGATATTGACGACATTTTGGCAGACCTGGAACAGGCCCTGGCAAAGATCTGACGCCTATGGACGAAAAACACGCACCCACCTCGGCGCATAATCACAATCACGACCACACCCATACCCGGGAGGTGGTCAATCGACTGGCCCGGGCCATCGGCCACCTGCAAAAGGTGAAGCAAATGGTAGAGGACGGCGAGGATTGCTCCCAGGTGCTGGTGCAGCTGGCGGCGGTCAAGTCCGCCTTAAACAGCACCGGCAAGGTGATCCTCAAGGACCACCTGGAGCACTGTATCGTTCACGCCGTGGAGGACGGCGATACGGAAATGCTCACCGAACTGTCCGACGCCATCGACCGGTTTGTGAAATAAATACGGCAATCGGTGCAATCCCGCCACCGCCGAAGAAATTTGGCTCCCCTTGTTTTTATCAAGGGGTGACTCCCCACAGTGTGGGGAGATGTCGCGCAGCGACAGAGGGGACGGGCACCGGTTAGGTGCTGTCACGAAGTGACTGCGGGGATAAAAACACATAAAAAAAGAGCACCCACACAGGTGCTCTTTTTTACTACCTAATACCTATACTTATTTGATAATCGTGCCGGGGGTATTGGGTGCCATACCGGCAGCGTTGGCCTCGTCCGTGTCAATGTGCATAGCCAGGGCATAGCTGTCAGACACACGCACCACCACATCGCCAAAGGTCAGGTTACGGCCGTTGGCAGAGGGAATCTCTACGCTAACGATCTGGCCATTCTCCAGGCCCATACGCTCTGCGTCTGCCGTAGTGGCGTGGATATGGCGCTTGGCAGCGATCACGCCCTCGGTCAGCTCCACCTCACCGGCAGGGCCCACCAGCTTGCAGGCGCCGGAACCGGCAATATCGCCGCTCTCCCGCACCGGGGCGGTCACGCCGATGGAGCGGGCGTCCGTCAGGCTCAACTCCACCTGGGTGGCCTTACGCACCGGGCCCAGGATAGACACAGCCGGGAACTCGCTCTTGGTACCGACCACGCGCACGCGCTCGTTGCTGGCATACTGGCCGGGCTGGGACAGCATTTTCTTCACCGTCAGCTCATAGCCCTTACCGAACAGGGTCTCCAGATCTGCCTGGCTCAGATGTACATGGCGGGCAGAAATCTCAACAGTCACTTGATTGTCCATGATAAAACCTCCAAAAAGTTGTAATTCTCGCTTACGCACATATTTTATACCTTTTTTTATTGTTTTTCAACCATTATTTTGGTACAATGAGCAAGGTGATAAAAATGACATTAGACGAACTGAAAACCCACTGCCTCAGCTGCACCCAATGCGAACTGTGCAAGACCCGCACCCAGGTGGTCTTTGGCGTAGGCAACCCGGCGGCAGACATTCTCCTAATCGGCGAAGGACCGGGAGAGAACGAGGACCTGCAAGGCCAGCCCTTTGTGGGTCGCTCCGGCAAGCTGCTGGATCAATTTCTGGAGAGCATTGACCTGAGCCGGGAGAAGAATGTGTACATTGCCAATATGGTCAAGTGCCGCCCGCCTAAGAACCGGGACCCCAAGCCGGAGGAGCAGGAGGCCTGCCTGCATTGGCTGCGGGAGCAATTTAAGATCATTCGCCCACGGCTGGTGATCTGCGTAGGGCGCATTGCCGCCCAGCGGCTGATTGACAAGAACTTCCGGGTCACCCGCCAGCACGGCGAATTTATCGACAAAAACGGCACCCTATTTATGGGCACCTACCACCCGGCGGCCATTCTCCGCAACCCCAATAACAAAGAAGCCGCCTTTGGTGACTGGCTGAAAGTGCGGGATAAAATCGAAGAATTGCACCTGAACGTGTGATGGATTAGAGAGCGCAAAAAGAGGCTTGAACGCAATGTTCAAGCCTCTTTTTTGTTGTCACCGCTGGCAAATCCTGCGGCAGGGTCTGTATCCGCCGATCGTAAGTGCGGCAATCTGCCATCCTACATGCGCTGCAAACCCGATGTTAATTCACATTTTGCAGCCGCTCCGGCACATACTCATCGTTCAGCGACTGGATATGCTGCTCCACGGTGCTCACCCGGCTGCGGATGGCGTCCTGGTGCGTCTTGTCGCCGGACAGGTACACCACGGTAAACACGCCCGCATCGTACCCGGCGTCGTTCATAAAGTACGGCACAGTATAGCCCTTGGTGTTAAAGGTGGACTCGTACACACTTTCGCCGTCCAGATAATAGGTCTTGTAGCCGTACTCGTACTCCATCTTCGCGTCATACACCACAGAGAACTGCTCTCCCTTGAGCCGAAAGATCCGAGAGGCCGCCGTATACACCGACTGGCTCTCCCGCCGATAGGCATTAAAGCACAAGTCCGTCTTTTTGCCGCTTTTGCGCAGGATATAGAACTGGGTGTTCTGGGCCGTTTCCTCATCATCTGTAAAGGGCTGGCAAATCTGATCCCGGGTAAAAATGCACTTGGCGATGCTGCCGTTCCAGTTGTACACCCGCAGACTGTATACCGGCACATTGATCAGGGTCTGCTCCCCGGTCCAGTCGTTCTTCTCCGTCTTTTTCACCTGGCGGCGATAGACGGTGAGCAGCTCCTTGTTGCCGTCGCCGTCAAAATCAATCTCTTCCACCACAGCCAGGCCGTCCACATAGCCGATACCGCCCTCGGTCTTGTAGGTGGCAGAGCCGTACTGACGGTTCAGATCGTCTACCACATCGTAGTAGGCTTGCTTTTTCAGCGTGGCATCCGGCAGGCTGGCTTCGATCTCCGCCGTGGTCTTGGTGTTGAATTCCTCCATGGCGGCGGTCACCGTATCCACCACCACCTCCGCCCGGGACTCCCGAATACAGGACAGCTGCAGCCGCTCAAAATCCTCGGTGTTGGGCTTGTCATTTTGGGAAAACACGCCGGTATCTACATTATATTGGCAGCTGCCGGCCTTTTTGAACTTCTTGCCCCGCATGGCATACAGGGTCACTTCCGTGGGTTTTTGCGGGTCGCACACCCCCACCTGGTAGCGGCGCCCGGTGTGGTACAGTACCACCCAGCTGCCCAGCTTGCCATCGCCGGTAGCATAGCAGGCGTTGGCGGAGTAGAACTTGCTGAGGTCCTTGCCGTCAAAGCCCCAAATATCAAAAAAATACAGGCCCTTTTCCAAATAGCAGATCAACAGTTCGTCCCGACCGTCGCCGTTAAAATCCATCCGCCGCAGATAAGACACGCCGGTCATTCGCGCCATTTTCTTGCCGTAGCGCTCGTCCATGGACTCCCAGCGGCAAGCGCCGTACTTGGCGATATAATCGGTGCACACCTGCCCCGCCTGATCGCAAAAACGCTCGTTCCACTTGCTCTGGTTGTGCAGGGACACGGCAAAGGAGATAATGGCAATCACCACTGCCAGCACAAACAGCGCCACCGCCAGCCACTTCAGCGCAGCCCGGCGCAGGTTGGGATAGTCCCGCAGTTCTTCTACAATTTCTTCGTCCCGGCGCACCGTGCGGCGCAGCTTGGCGCCGTTCACTTGCAAGGCAGCAACCAGTTGAGCCAAGCGCACCTGCGCAGACGGCTGCGGCTGTTCTTCCTCGTCGTCAAAGTAATTATACGGCTTCACGGCGCCACCTCCCTTCGGTAATGCTGCCCGGTTCTTCCCTCATTTTAACACGGATCGCCCCGGTGCGCAACTATATCGGCAAATTCTTTAGAGAAACCCCACTTCTTACCTATATGTTGTGGTGCCGATCGTTATGCCCACAAGAGGGCGGCACTTTTTATTCCCATCGGCAAAAAAAGGGCTTGACAAACCAGCCCCTGCTGGGTATAATAACACTATCGTTTGCGGATTTAGCTCATCTGGTAGAGCGCCACCTTGCCAAGGTGGAGGTAGCGAGTTCGAGTCTCGTAATCCGCTCCAACAAAAAGCACAAGGCATTTCGCCTTGTGCTTTTTTGTTCGTAGTATCTTTGTGCGAGACTCGAACAGGGCAACCCGCCAGGGTAGCAACAGTCCGGGGGACTGTTGCGGTGCCCGCGTGCGTGCCGGTGCGCGCAGAAGTGCACCGGGTGAGTCTCGTAATCCGCTCCAATAAAGAAAGCAAGGCTTTTTGCCTTGCTTTTTTTGTTCTATAATATTGAGAGACTCGAACAGGGCAACCCGCCAGGGTAGCAACAGTCCGGGGGACTGTTGCGATGCCCGCGTGCGTGCCGGTGCGCGCAGAAGCGCACCCCATTTTGCACACCATACCCCACCCCGCTTGTGGCCGAATTTACCGGCACCGCCATATCTTGCGGCTTTACAAGGGAGCGCGGATTTGCTACAATAAAAAGCAGAGCGCCACCGGCGCAGAAAAGAGGAAAATTCCACCTATGCAATACACCATTCCCCCCTTTGGCCCCCTGTGGACGGACGGCGTGTTTACCGTGCCCACCTGCGTGGCCGATCGTTACTTAAAACTGGCCAGCGCCTACCAACTCCAGGCGCTGCTGCTTCTTTTGCGCCACGGCGGCAGTCTCAGCACCCGGGAGCTGGCCGGCGCGCTGGGTATCCCGGAGCGAGACGCAGACAGTATTATGGACTTTTGGGTGGCCGAGGGTCTGCTGCAAAGCGGCAACAGCCCGGCAGCCCCTGCGCCCGCCGAGCCCAGCACAGTACAGATCCCGGTTGTGACAAAAGTACCCCCCACTATGGGCGCGCCGGCCGGCCAGACCGTGCACCCGCCGGTAGCGGAACCGCCAAAGCCGAAAAAAGAGACCCTGTCTCCGCCCCGGCTGACCCCGCGGGATATTGTGACCCTGTGCCGGGAAAACAGTGCCCTGTCCGATCTGCTGACCGAGGCGCAAACCGTGCTGGGGCGCACCATCAGCACTGCCGAACAGGAAATGCTGGTGAATATGCACATCTACTACGAGCTGCCGCCGGAAGTGATCCTGATGCTCCTGGGCTATTACCGTGGCGAAAAAGAAAAGGGCCGCTCCATCAACCTGGCCTACATTAACAAAATGGCCAACTCCTGGTCCGAGGACGGGGTGCGCACCGTGGCAGACGCAGACGAAAAGCTGCTGTACCTAAGCGGTACGGACAAGCTGTGGGACAAGGTGATCGCCATGACCGGCATTCGCCATCGGTCGCCCACCGCCCGCCAACGCCAAATGGTGGCAGACTGGGGTCGGGATTTTAGCGAAGATATGCTACAACTGGCCTGCGATATTATGAAAGAGAACGCCGACAAGCCATCGCTAAAGTATATGGACAGCGTGCTGCGCCGGTGGAAAAAAGAGGGGCTGACCACCCCCGCCCAGGTGCAGGAACAGCAACAGAGTTTTACCGCCGCCAAGGCCAAAAAAGCCGACGGCCGTCTGCAAGGCAAGCCCTCTTACGACCTGGAGCAGATCAAGAGAGACACCATGAATAATACGGATATTAAGTTCTAAGGAGAAGCTATGTATAGTTCCGATCTTTACCAAAAAGCGCTGAACCGGCTGGATCGCCGCCGGGAAGAAGACGAGCTGCGCACCGCCGCCACTTTGGCAGAGGTCAGCGCCAAGGTTCCCCGGCTGGAGGAAATTCAAAATCAGCTGCGGCAAGTGGGCTTTTCCATCTCCAAGGCGTTCTTTGCCAAAGACGCGAAGGCGGAGATCGACAAGCTGCAAGCGGAAAGCCTGCGCCTGCAAGGAGAAAAGGAGCGGCTGCTGGTGGCTGCCGGTTATGCACCGGACGCTCTGGCCCACCACTATCAGTGCCCCACCTGCAAGGACACCGGCTATGTAGGTGACCGAATGTGCACCTGCCAGCGCGAACTGCTCAAGGACTTGCAGCGAGAGGCCATTCGCCGCCTGGCACCCTTGGACAGCTGCACCTTTGACAGCTTTGACACCAACTATTACCCGGAGACGGCGGAGGACAACGGCATTTCGCCCCGGGCGAAGGCGGATAAGATCGCCGAGGCCTGCCATCGCTACGCCCAGCGGGTATCTTTGCGAGAGCCGGCCAACCTGATGCTGATGGGTCAGACCGGCCTGGGCAAAACCCACTTGAGCCTGGCCATTGCCAATGTTGCCATCGGTCGGGGCCTGTCCGTAGAGTACGGCACCGCCTACAATATCCTGTCCGACCTGCAAAATGAGAATTTCGGCCGCACCGGCAACCTGCAATATACGGAGGAGCGAGTGCTCCATACGGACCTGCTGATCCTGGACGACTTGGGCACCGAGTACACCTCTGCCTATACCGTGGCCTGCCTGTACAATATCATCAACACCCGCATTCTTTGCAGCCGCCCCACCGTCATCAGCACCAACCTGGGCTTTGACGAGCTGGCGCAAAAATACGACCAGCGCATCACCTCCCGCATCGCCGGTGCCTATTCCCGTCTGGTACTGGTGGGCAACGATATTCGGTATATCAAATAAGCGCAAATCTCCGCGCGCCGAAAGGGAATAAATCAAAACGCATTATATACAGAACATCCTACAAAAAAAGCACCCTTAAAGGGTGCTTTTTTCTTGTGATCGCAGGGCGGCAAAGTCTGTGACGATTTGGCGAGGGGCGGTGGGGGTGGAATACACCCAACGGTCCATGCGGGTGCCGTCCACATAGTAGGTCAGGGGCGTCACCGGTGCCGGCGGGTCAAAGGCCTCTACCACCACCAGCTTGATCTTCATTTTCTCCGGCAAAATAGACTTCACATACACAGCCACCGGCTGACCCGGCTCCAAAGCGGCGCTGGGCTCTGCCAGACCCGCCAAATTTGGGGTCAACTCTACAAACACGCCGTAAGGCTCTACGCTGCGCACCACGCCGGGCACCGTCTCACCGGAGGAGAAGCCCGCTGCATTCTGCTGCCAGGTGCCCAGCAGCTCCTTTAGACTAAAAGTCAGCTTATCCGGCTCTCGGCTGCGCAGCACCACCCGTAGTTCCTGTCCCTCTCGCAGGCGGGCACGGGGGTGGTCAATGCGGCTGACCGAAAGCATATCAATAGGGATCAGGGCGTTCAGCCCCGCCCCCACATCAATAAACGCGCCAAACTTCTCCAAATGGGTCACCCGGGCAGGAATCACGTCGCCCGGCTCTAAAGTGTCCAAAAACTCTGCCTTGCACCGCAGCTGCACCGCCCGGCGGGAAAGAATAGCGGTAAAGGGGCCGTCGTCCTCCCGCTGAAAGCCTAAAATCGAAAAACACACCCGCTTGCCAACTTTAGAAATCAGGGCAATATCCCGCACCGTGCCGTCGTCGATTCCTACGGCGCCCTCCTCCCGGGGAATGATCCCTCGCATGGCACCCAGGTCCACATGAAGATTATGTTCCCGGTCACAAAGCAGCACCCGACTCTCCAGTACGGATCCCTGCATCATCGCCCGGCGCAGCGCCTCCGGTGTAGTAAATTGCCGGTCCAGTTCTGCATTCATTCCCTCCGGGTAGAATTCCATGTTCTCACGCCTTTCCGAATTGCCTGTGCTATAAATATATGCCTGTCGATAGGCGGATATGTTGTAAAATCGGCCAAAAGGTGCTATACTGTAAACAAGAATAAACGAGGGGAGAACCCCATGGAATTACAACTGCACGATCGGGTCAAAATGAAAAAGCCACACCCTTGCGGGTGCGCGATCTTTGAAGTGACCCGCCTGGGCGTAGACTACAAATTAAAATGCACCGGCTGCGGGCGCGAGGTGCTGCTGCCCCGGATCAAGGCGGAAAAGCTGATCCGTGGGGTGGTACAGGACGGATAGCCCGTCTCCTTTTCATTATATAATACATATAAAAGGAGACACTTATGTTTGAAAAACTCAGCCGTGTAGAAGAACGGTACAACAAGATCGCCGCAGACCTGTGCGACCCGGCGGTGGTGGCAGACATCAGCCGCTACACCGCCCTGATGAAAGAACAAAAGCACTTAACCCCGGTGGTAGAGACCTTTGCCCGCTATAAAACCGCCAAAACGGCGGCGGAAGAAGCCCGAGAGCTGCTGCAAAGCGAAAGCGACCCGGAGCTGTGCGATCTGGCAAGGGAAGAACTGAAAGACAGCGAGGCAGCGCTGGAACAGCTGCAAGAGCAGTTGAAAATTTTGCTGCTGCCCCGGGATCCCAACGACGACAAAAATGTAATTATTGAGATCCGCGGCGGCGCCGGCGGTGACGAAAGTGCCCTGTTTGCCGGGGTGCTGTACCGTATGTATAGTATGTACGCGGAGCAAAAGGGCTTTAAGAGCGAAATTCTGTCTGAGAACGCCACGGAGCTGGGCGGATACAAGGAAATCAGCTTTTCCATTGACGGCGACGGCGCCTACTCCCGCTTTAAGTTTGAAAGCGGGGTGCACCGGGTGCAGCGGGTGCCGGAAACGGAGAGTCAGGGTCGCATTCACACCTCCACCGTAACGGTTGCGGTGCTGCCGGAAGCGGAGGAAGTGGACTTTGAGCTGGACCCCAAGGACTTGCAGATCGACACTTTCCGCTCCTCCGGCGCAGGGGGGCAGCACATCAACAAAACCTCCTCCGCCATTCGCATTACCCACCTGCCCACCGGCACGGTGGTGGAGTGCCAGCAGGAGCGCAGCCAGTTCCAGAATAAGGACAACTGTATGAAGATGCTGCGGGCCAAGCTGGCGGAGCTGAAGCTGCAGCAGCACGCCGAGAAGATCAGCGACCTCAAGGGCGTACAGATGAAGATCGAGTGGGGCAGCCAGATCCGCTCCTATGTGTTCATGCCCTATCAGCTGGTGAAGGACAACCGCACAGCCTATGAGACCAGCGCCATCAGCAGCGTGATGGATGGCGACCTGGACGGTTTCATCTATGCTTACCTGAAAGCATCTTCCCGCGGTGAACTGCAGGATGTATAATTAAAATAGAATAAAGAAGAATAAAGAAATATTCATCCGGCGCGCATGGCCTGAACAAAGGGCTGTGCGCGCTTTGCTTTTTGGCGGGTAAAAACAGGTGAACCTGCTGCAAAAGCCGCTGCAGTTTTGCATAAAGTGACCAAAGTGTACGGCATACCCGGCGGGACCAGTTGCATTTTTCGGCAAGCCTGCTATAATACATGCAGTATTGCCAGCAAACATTAAAATTGTGTTAATATGGCCTTGGGGTGTATCT
>OHRI01001001.1_pt1 | contig 11287 bp, 10 predicted proteins | sample 1578421 | NCBI WGS metagenome assembly OHRI01 (sample SAMEA3879598, study PRJEB24766) | human gut metagenome | biome: human-associated habitat; feature: feces | place: USA | collected 1985/1987 | reverse complement strand
CTGCCCGACATTCTTTCGGGCTTCCAAGTATCAACCACAGGATTGCTCTTCTCTACGGTGAGAATTACGGACTCACCATCGAAAGTTCACCTGAAAAGGGAACCACTGTAACCATAGTAATACCTGACAAAAAAATCTGATTGAGGGGGAAATATAAATTGAAAACACTCGTAATTATTGACGATGAAATTTTTTTCAGAAAATCTCTGATCAATTTTCTTGAAAAACAAAACGGTGATGCTACTCAAATAACTCAAACAGATGTAGATACACTAGCAGATTATATAACTTTGCTTAATGACAAGAATATAAAGTTAGAACAGAATCAGTTTTACGGAGCACAGGGGAAACTAAGTAGACATTCATCATGGGTGATGCCAGAAAATGATGTACAGATAGCGAATAGTCAAGTAGATTTTGTCCCGACAGATATAATAGTTTGGCAGGACGATGGTGTAGGCTATTACACTAACTTGATTGGTTTACCAGGAAATACAACAGTACTAACAACAGGAATTGATGGTGTAAGTATCAAGCTAGAACGAAGCGTTGGTACAGTGACAAAAGTAACAGTAATTAATGATACCGATACAGATTTAAATGTAAAAGTATACAGAGTGGGAAAATAAGGAGAGAGTAAAATGGATAAAGTGACAGATATCATAATTATGGCAGCAGTAATTTTAATCGTAGTTTTTGTAATTACAAAGGCTTACAGTATTTTATCAGTTGGTAAAGATGCAAGTAATAAAGCAGCCGATGATTTAACAAATAGTATGGCAAAGTTTTCAACATCACAGTACGATGTGTACGATGGTACAATACAGTCAGGAAGATCAGTAATCGACGAGATTAATTACACATTTTCCGATAATACTATTGAAATATTAGTTTGTACAAAAGATGGCGTTAACTATGTATACAACAAGGCAAATACTCCAATCTTTGGTGCATTAAAGAGTTTTAGTACAACAGGTGGTGAAGATTCTGGCTCTGGATCACTGGATTCATACGATGATGCTACAAATACATCAGCATGTTATCTTGTAACAAATCCTAATAATAATCAGTTCCTGTCTGGAATTCCTCAGAGTGATGCAGTTGGAAAAGCATTTAGTTGCATTGATGCCGCAAGGCAGACTAGTACAGCTACAGTTCAGAAAGCAACCATTTATAGTGCAACAAATATCACAGGCGTTTGTACTTCTTCAGGTTATAATGCATCACTTGGTATATCATCAAAGGGATTCATTTCAACAAGTGCAACATTTAAAGGTTCTGTACAGAAAGATGTTAACGGAGATGTAAGACGAATAACTTTTGTTCAGCAGTAATTTTATAAATTTGATCGGAGTGGGTGGGTATGTCGGAAGCAGTACTTGAATTTGTATACAGATCAATTGCTCCTATTCTTTTTGCCGCTGCTTTAATGCAAGCATTAAATGGACTGGGTTCTCAGAATGAGTTTTTAAGAACTGCTAAAAAAGCTACAATGAGTGACGTTGTTTTTGAGCAAGATAGTTTTTACTCAGAGAACAGTGAAATTGTTGATGCTTCACTAGTTAAAAGCAGTGTGATTATGAATCCTGTATGTAAGATAACAATAAAGACAGGTACAACCACAGTAGCTTACACATGTATGTCAAATGGAAGTTACGTGGTCGTGACTGATTCACTCAATCAAGCTCCTGGTGTGAATAGCAAGCATCAGGAGCTTGTTAATTCTTCAGCTGAACTTAGCTTGAGTTGGATAATTGGTGAATACAAACAGAAAGAAGTCTATGATGATGCAGGACAGTTGAATGAAGTAATTTATGAGAGGAATGATTGATGAATGTAATTGAAAAAGCTATTGTTTTAATTATTGCGATAGCAGTGATGTATATCGCTCCAACGCTATTAAAGGCAGAGTCGCAGGATCAGATAACGCAGTCAGTAGTTTACCAAGATACTTCAAATTTTGTAGATACTGTGTGTACAGAAGGCAAAATTACACAGACAGAGTACTTAAAATTTATAAATGAATTAGATACCACAGGACTTTTGTACGATATAAAAATCACAGTAGGGCATCAGACCGTAGTCCCTGTTTACAAAGATGATGGAACAGTATGTTCTACAAAATCAGTTGATATGTTCAGTTACACAGATGAAATACTTGAATCAGTTTTCCAGACGGATGGAATCTACACACTGAGTAAAGGTGACTCAATTTCTGTGACAGTGGCAAACAGAGATCTGACATTAGCACAAAGATTAACAATTTACGGATTAGGGGTCGCAGACTACGGCACAAAGATACTGGTAAAATCTGGAGGTGTAGTGAGGGATGAGTCTTTCTAAATTTATAGTCCTTTTTGTGCTATCATTTAGCTGTTTTGCTTTTATAGCAAATACGAAGGTACAGAAATTTTCAGAAGCAGTGGAGAAAAAGGTTGAGCTAAATGACGCTATTGATAGGGCTTTAGATGCAGCTGTGGATGATTCTATTTTAACAACAGATGATTACACTGTTGAAGTGAGTAGAAAGAAGTGCTCAGATAATTTTTACAGAGCTCTTTACGCAGCATTTGGTATTCTTGATGGTAGTGAGGAACAGCAGAATCTTTTAGATTTGTATATTCCAGCATTTGCAATGGTTGATGATAATGGAATAACTGTACAACACAGTGAGATAATAGATGGAGAGCTAACTAAAGTTTGGGGGCAGAAGAGGGTTTACGCAAAGAAATACAGCCAACAAATAGGTGCAGTGGCTAACCAGTATATTGACTACACGATAGCATACACGCTTGGCAGATCAATTACTGTAATAGTTGGTGATAATCAGTACACAGGTGTGTGGTCAAGTTTGAAAGATCTGTACAGCAAATCTACAAAACCTGAAGATAGTGAAATAAAAATAGTTATGAATAGTACTATTTTTGAATCAGAGAATTCTTTTAGTCTTGAGAAAAATGCTGCAATTGCTGATACCATAATAGACACATTTGAGTACTATGCGAACAGACATAATGATGTTGCAAAACAATACGGTATCACATACACATTTACAATACCATCGTCTATGCATTCAAGTTTAGCAAGATCAATAGAAACAACTTCATTTTTGTGTCTGTTTCAAGGATATCCGTTAGGACAGGGAACAAGTGAAGAGTACAACACATTTGCATTAGCTGGTGTGAGAGCAGCTAAAAATTCACAATATGCAGTAGCAAAGGGTGCAGATGGACAATTATACTATCACAAACTTTGGTGTGAAGATACTAAAAATGCGACTACAATCTATAATAGTAAAAGAAAATGTGCACAACATGGCGCACTACCATGTGAGAAGTGTAGACCATGACTAAAAGCGCTGAATTTGTATTGAAAATGTAAAAAAATAGTGACAAAGTTTAAAATACTCCTTAAATTTAGAGACTGGGTAGAAAAATAGCTCTGTCTATAAAAAAATGTAAGGATTAATAGGAAATCCAAATACAAAAAGAATTGAGAGGTAGAGGTAATGGAAAGAGGAACTGTAAAATGGTTCAATAATAAGAAAGGTTATGGATTTATCAAGGCTGAAAACGGTGATGAAGTTTTCGTTTACTGGAAGAGTATTCAGATGGACGGATTCAAAAAATTGGTAGAGGGTCAGAATGTTAAATTCGAGAGGAAAGAAACAAAGAAAGGTTTCGAAGCTTTTAATGTAGAAGCCGAGTAAGACTACAGTTGCACTTTGTTGAATTTTTCAACAAATAACAAAGAGTGAGGTAAATGATATGGATTACGAAGAGTTCAAGGAAGAAGTAGTCAAGAGACTCAGCAAATTTGCTGGAGAAACAAATGTGCAACTTATGGGCAACAGACTTAATTTAATGCTTGGTGGTAGGATTGCAATTAGTTTTAAGCTCAACGAAGCTTACAAGGACTTTGAAAGCGGAAGTGTTGGTCTGGATGAAATAGTTTCTGCTATGTGTAATACTAAGGCAGATCCTGTGGAGATTGCGAAGGTAAATACTTTTGCAGATATGCTAATTGATTTTGACAGTAGTAGTAGTAAACTAGAGCTGAAATTGCAATCAAAGAAACCAGAATTTGGTTTAGCAGATGAGGTGGTTCCAGGAATCTGGAGAAGTGTCTGTGTAGTTGATGGTGTGTTTTCCACTGTAGTTACTGACCTGATACTGCAGAACTGGAATAGGAACTACGAAGAATTAGTTCAGGTTGCATTACAAAATACAAGTGAGTGGGAACTGTTTACAATGAAGCAGGCAATTACCGCTGAAATGGATGATTTAGATTCAACAGATTTAGATTTGGCTGATTTAGATTTGGCTGACCAGATGTTTATACTGAGAACAAAAGGTCGGTATGGAGCCTCAGTGCTAATGAATGAAGATGCTATGCAAGCTACAGCAGAAAGACTTGGTGGAGATTTAATAGTCTTGCCAAGTTCTATTTACGAAGTGATAGTGTTAAAAGCAAAGAAGTTTGGCAGCGATTTTTCTGAACTTACTGAAATGGTAAAAGAAGTTAATACTTCTTTGGTTGAGGAGAGAAATGTACTTGCGTGGCAAGCATACTATTACAGTAAAGGTAAAAAAGAACTAAAGCCATTAAGTGAAATAGTAGTACCTATAAACGAGTGTTAAAAACACTAGGAGGTACAGACAAGAATGGAGAGACTTTTGGTAGGGGTGACAATTGCAGTTGTTGCACTAATTGCTATACTGTACGTAGTGGAGCAGAGGAAGAGAATGAGGTTTTCTACGATTGAAATTCCAAAGTACGGTAGAGCCGGGATTGGAAAAGTCGGAAAGCTGATATGGAAGGTGGCAGCTGTGATCTTGAGCTTTTTAGAAACAGTAATGTTATCTTTAGGCAAGGTCAGAAGTGTAGCTGCTAAGTCGAAGTAATTGGAGTGATAGAGGTATCACAGCCTCTATCACTAATCGTGACAGTAGTCACAAATGTACATCTGGTTGCAGGTGTAATAACCCGCTAAGAAGCGAAGGTTTGGGACAATAGTCCAATTAGGATACTAGGAGAATTTCTAGTATCCTTTTTTATTTGAGATAGGGGTGATTTAGATGGAAGAAAATCATGAAAGTAATAAAAATGATTCTGAGGAAGTTACAGAATCATTTTCAATAGAGGATACCTGCAAGGATGATGAAGATAGTGGGAAATACAGTCTACCAATAGAGATGTACGGAAAGATGTTACTGATCTTAATTGTGTTAATATTTGTGATGGGCAGATTTGTTAAATTAAATTATGTAAGTATTAGTCAAACAAAAGATGTGATTAAAGAGGAACTTTCAACAGAGTTAGACGATGTTGTGGACAGTCTTAATGATCCAGAAAAAGGTCAGGAATGGCATTTGGTGGATAAAGTATTTCTTGGCAATTAGATAATAGAAAGAGGTGTTGTACAAGTGAAAAGATGGTTTAGTGAATCTGTTAAGATGTTAAAATCTATGCATGAGAAGTGTACAGAGGTGAAAGCCATAGCGTTTTGGATTTGGATAGTTACAATGTGCGTAGCATTTGTAGTCGGAGGTATAGGTGTTGCTGCAATAGTAAATGCAATAATGGCCTTTAAAGCAGAGTTGGTAGTTCGTAGTATTGTGGCAATGTTGATAGTAATAATACTTCTTTCAGTATCTACGGTTGCTGCTACGATAGCTAATGGAGAGTTCTATGAATAAATTAAAAGTTGTAATTGTTTTAGTCACTGCAGTGATGACTGTTGGCGCGAGTGGTAGAGTGAGAGTCAATGCCTCTCAATCTGAGTGCAATGCAGTTTACACAGAGGACAAGACGACCAATGGAACAACAGTTGAGGATACAACAATCAAGGTTGTTTACCCGACAATCGGCGCTAATGAAAAATACATGTGGTCTATAGAAGATTGGGTTTTAACCAATGATGAAGTAAATAGGTGTAGTATTCCGGATGACGCTAAAGTTTTAAAGAAATCCGAGATGACAGCAGAAGGGTACAAACTTGATTCGGAAGAAGTTTTTACATACGCTGTTGAGATTGGGAGTACTCCAGATTTTGATACTGGAGAAGTTGTTGTATATGCACAACCAGTAATAAGAGTGAAAGAGAAGACGAAATCTGGTGATTGGCAGGTAGTCAAAACTAATATAAGAAGTCTTGAAGAATGGAAGGCGTCAGCAGATTGGAAAGGCAGTTCCTCTTTTAAGAATTTTTACAATAAAAAAGTAAAGGTTCGTTTAGAAACGGGAGTTGAGCTAGACTCAGCTAAAGTCTATGTGAATAGTGGGTCTGTTAAGAGTCTGAGAGAGCTTGGGCTTAAGAAGTTCAGTGATGAAGAAGAACGATTTTACTTAACAGGTATCAATATTGATGGTAGTCTGAGTAATGATGGAAAGTCAAAAAATGAAAAAGGATCTTTGGCACTTTCAAGTGAGGTCACGGAGGGAAGTTACAAATTAACAGATGATAGTTCACTGGTCGATGTTGATGGACGACAGGTTCTCTTTTCGAAGGAAGGATACGTTCTGGAGAAGTCCCAAAATGTCTTTTACGATGTAGTAGCTGGGGATAAGATTCGTATAGGGTTAGTGACAAAGATAACACCAACGTACACGGAGTTTGGGAGAAAAGTGACAATAGTTACGAGAGATAGAGTGCTTGGTGAGGATGCCCAATTTTTCACAACGTGTACAAAGAAGAAAACGGTGATAGCTTACGGAAATCAGTACACTCTAAAAGAGAGTGGTAGCAATACCATTTCATACGGTGGATCAAATAAGTGGGAACTTGATTCAATAGTAGTTGCTGTCGAAGGTGAAACAGCCTCATCGCCAGTTGGTAACGAGATACAGAAGGTTACTACAGGCACTGAGATTACTACAACTTTAGACTTAACAAAAAGTACTAACTGGGTAGTACAATTCGATTACACAATACAGGCACCACAGATAAGTCTTTGCTACTTTAAGGATAGTGAAGGAAATCTAAGTTTAGTTAGTGAGGAGTCCGATAGTACCAATCAGTACGGAACAGGAGTTTCCAATACTTCTTTTTCAAGATACAAGTCTGATTTTTCTGTAAATGGGAAAGAAAGAGATTTAGTTTTAACAGAAGCTTACGCTTACGAAGCACCTAAAATAGATGGTAAGAGTGGTTACTTATCAGACGCTAAAGATTGTTGGTCAAATGATAGTGAGCCAACGGGCGGTCGGGTTGTAGAGTACACAGTAGATGGTGAGAGCAGACAGTCAGTTTGGATTTTGAATGACAGGGATAATGCATTTAAGAATTCAACCGATAGTACTGGGAAAAGTAAAGCACTGAGTCTAGCAGTTAAAAACACACCAATGAGTCCACTGATTTACGTGGCAATTTATGAGGAGTTGCCGACGGTCTATACGGTTTCTTTTATCACTTCGGATGATAGGATCAGCAATGATACAGTTTTACAGCGACTTGGATACAGTTACGGAACATTTGATTACGATGATGTTATTTACAATAGAGGTACAAAAGTCACACTGGGGTTAGGAACAACTTCAGTGGATGCTTACAGCGCATACGCTCAGGATGGTATTGATGATGGTATTCGGGAAGGTGCATCAACAGTTGCGACAGATGATGTAAGAGGAACACTGACTGTAGGCGAGCAGACGCTTTACTGTACAAGATATGTGTGGGTGACAGGTTCTTCTTGTGATGCATTGAAGAATGGCGGAGATACTACATACGGTGCACTTGGAAAGAATGGATATGCAGGACTTTCGAGTTCATCACTTGGTGGAAGATTGGTACTGGAAGATGGTACCGGTATGTTGGTGAAAATTTTTACAAAAGAAATTAAGGATACAGGTGATTCGAGATGGGCAGCCACTTACCAGTCTTTAGAGGATGGTCAAGCTACAGGAGGGTTTGATAGTTTTGAAAAGACTTACCAGAGGATGCAGAGAGCACAGTTGGTAGGGGATTTTAGAAATGTAATTGAAAACAGTACATCAGATGTTGCTATACAAAGAAAAATAGAGAGATCCTTTGGTCAGCCAGAATTAGTACTTACAAGTGTTTCCAGTCAAGTAAGGAATGAGACAATAGGGAGACAAAATAGTGCAGCTGACGGTGGTGGTCATACATTGGAGTACCATAATACACTGGCAGATGCTATTGCTAAAGAGGAGCTGACAAGAATTGAAGGTGATACTAAATATGGTACCTGGTTGGAGCGATCAGGTAATCAATTTAATTGGTTAAATCAGATGTACAGAGGACAGTCTGAGAAAACATGGAATTGGTATATATACAGGTATGCCAAGAGTATAAACTACGCAAGTGTGCTGAAAACGATTGATAGTACTGGAAAGATTTCATACAGTTCTGAGGATGGTTACAGAGAGAAAGAACTGGATCCATACACAAATGAATACGAGTTTAGTTTTGTCCCTTTTAGAGAGGATAAAAACTCAGGAAAGATTTATGTGTTGACTGAATTAGTTTATGGATACAGCGACAACAAGGAAAATACTTTTGATGAAGCAGTACTGGAAGGGTTGGAAAATTCCACATCTAGTCTAAGAGGTTGGAAAGGTGGGAGAATCACGCTTTACAACGGTAACTTTGATGCAGCGAAGGTAGCTAGTGGTACAGACACAATTACAAAGGCGGAAGATTCATCAAGAATTTACAATGTGGATAAAAAAGAATTAAAGGTAGTAGGAATTTACAGTGAGTACACAGCAAGTGGTGCAAAACAAGGCAGTCCAACCGTTACAGAGAAAACAATAAGTTTTCGTGATAGTGGAAATATAAATGGTAGTGGTGAGACAGAAGTAACCATAAGTGCTGCATCAGTAAATGCTGCGAAAGATGCAAAAGGAGATGCAAGATTTACTGGAGAGATAATAAATGATGTTGACAATAGCTCAGATAGTTACAGAGCTAGTAGTGCAATACCTACTTCAGAATTTTTGAGAACCAGTGCTTCTATGCCGAAATACCTGGTCGATCTTGATTTTAATCAGAATACCGTAAAAGTAGACTATACACTGGATTACTGCAAAGCTTTTTACAGTCAGAGTATAACCACAGATAAATATGGTAATGAGGTTGTGAAGTACAGTGGAGAGGTGAGAGAGGCACGACCTACAGTTGAAAGAACTGCAACAAACTACTCTTTGAGAGGTTCAACTATTTGGTATCCTGAAGATGCTACGATATGGAATTATGCACTTTCAGAAAGTAATGATCAGCATGTTACGATGGTTCGTACAGGTGCAGAATGGGTTAATGGGTTGAAGATCACAACAAATGGAAGTGCAGAATTTTCTTTTCCGAACTACGTAGATAAAAATGGTGAAGCAGCATTGATATTCTGGTGTGGTGTGGAAAAAGGCATAACAGGAGTAAGCTACGATGCTGATTCCATAAAAGATGTGGCTGAATCGGTAGTCGGTGAAATAACTGCAACTAATCAGGGTGTAACATTTCACGATGGAAGCGGTAACTCTTACGATTTACTGAAACATGTAAGTTACAGCGCAATTGTGGATGAACCAGTGGACGCTCCTGCAGCAGGGAAGGTTCCAATGGATATCGTAAATAAGAAAGGCGATACAGTAAATAAAGTCTTTAGCAGTAAAAACGATAATACAAAGTTAGCATGGGGTTCACAGATAAACACATCCAGTTTAAAAATTGATGATGTCAAAGACAATGGTATTTATGAGTCGGATGGGTTAGTTCGATACGTGACAGACCATGAAAAGATTGAACAGCATGGTATTGATTACGTTAGAAAGGGTGATAAAAATTACACAGCCGTAGATAATGGAATCTGTTATCGACTTAGTATAAATGATGTTGTGATACTAACACCTGCTGTGGTAACAGTAGCTATTTCGGATGGTAGCAATGATGATCAATCAATAACTACGTCAGTCGGGTACCCATTAGTTCTGGATAAGAGGTTTACAATAGCTACCAGTGCTTTGGGTTCATTTAATGGATTACCGGGATATGGAGCAAAGAATTATGCAAGGTATCTTAATACAATGAAACAGAGTAGAGAAAAGGCTGTGAGAGTTAGATTTCCATTCGTAGTTATACGTATAAGGTTGAATGCTTCCGGTAAAGAAGTATACGATGCTATTCCTGCAAATACTTGGTTAACAATAGGAATAGGCAATACAAGTTTTATGCTTCCAAGTTTTGTAGATGAGGGTGATTTTCAAGAAATTGAAGTGAGAGCGTATACAATTAATGTCACAAAACAGAATAGCTTAACAATGTTGGAGTACGGTGCTAACACAAACAGTGATGTGCTAAATGGCACAGTGAAGAACACAGATGCAGGTTGGAACTATGTGGCATACAGAATACTGGAAACATCGGTAGTAGGAAGGGTCTACGGTTTAAAAATAACCGATATAGGAGATTATCCACTATGGAAAGGTGTTTTTAGAGATAGTACCGGAGAACTTGGAAACTATAGCTTCTTTTCTGGATTAGCAGATCAGAATGGTCAGCTGAGAGGTAATCTAAGCAATAAGTGCTTCCCAATCGTTGATGGTGATAATCCTAAGTACAGTAACGAGGGATTTAGTAAGCTTGGATTTGTGACGAGATTTGAACTTGAGACAGTTGGAAGTATGTATAGTTCAACTGATTTGATAAGTATTACTCCTGAATTTTACTGGGTTGATGAAAATGGGGAAAATCGAACAAAAGTAGATCTATACTACGATGCTGAAGTAAATGGTGTTAAAAAATTGGCAATAAAGGTTGGAAGTGCTGAAGATAGAAGAAATACGCATGAATACAATTTTGCCAATGGCGATTTTGGTATCTCAGCAGACAGATTAGAATTGACGGCTAATTTACTGGGATTTAAAGATATTCAAGCATTTACTAACAGAAAGACTCCAGTTTTTAGTTTTGGTGAAATACAGTTAAATCAATACACAAGAATATTCAGAGGAGATCTTCATGAGACTTTTAGCGGATTACAATCAGTACTTTTGAATAAGATGGTAATGGAAAGTGGTAAAGGTTTGAATATTCCTGACAGTGTGATAGAGAGGAGTACACAACGATGGTACGGGCAGTACTATTTACCAACAAAGTTACATGTGACTGACAAGTCGGAGGCAGAGTTAGCAGTAGACAATGACTGGAGACTTTACAAGAATAAGGAAAACTGGAAAACAGATGGATACTTGATAGTAAATTTCACAATAAGAACTGTAAATGACAGTAAATACTCTTTAATTTACAACGCTGATGTGCTCAATGAAAATA
>OHRI01000976.1_pt1 | contig 11741 bp, 9 predicted proteins | sample 1578421 | NCBI WGS metagenome assembly OHRI01 (sample SAMEA3879598, study PRJEB24766) | human gut metagenome | biome: human-associated habitat; feature: feces | place: USA | collected 1985/1987 | reverse complement strand
CTCGGCTCTTTTTTATATAAATTTGTAATTTACACCATTATATGGACTTTATCTATGTTCCCCTGCCATATGGAAACATTTCTACCCAAATATTATGATTAAAGGGTCAAAAGGTATCATCGATACACGCTTGCATGCAATTCGATGTATACCTTAGTGACCCGCACTACACCGAAAAAGTAACAGTTTGCTGCGGGGACGCAGAAAATTAGCGGATTTCGAGGTGTAGTCAGATTATGGAAATGCGTAGCATGTAGCAATCTGATTAATCATAAATGAGGGGCAAAATACCTTTTGCCCCTCATATCATTATTATCTTGTATGAATAAAATAAACTATGCATTATTACTTTCTATGAATGAAATAAACTCAGCAGCATTTCTCGGTTTTGAGAAATAGTAGCCCTGAATGTAATCTATTCCAAGCTCATCCAGCTTTGCAAACTGCTCCTTCTCCTCAATTCCCTCAGAAACAATCTCAAGCTTTAGCTTTTGAATCATGCCCATTGCGGCATCCATAACCGGCTTGCCCTTTCCGTTGTCAAAATATGCATTTGTCATGCCTCTGTCAAACTTCACAATGTCAATCGGCATATCAACAATATAGCTTAAATTTGACTGACCTGTGCCAAAATCATCAAGCGCAAACCTCACTCCCACCTTACGCAGGGCATTCATATTATCAAGCAGTATCTTTTTTTCAGTGATAGATGCAGACTCTGTAATCTCAAGTACAATATCATTTGCATCCACATGATATTTCTCCATAATTGCAATAAAATCCTGCGCTAAATGGTCATAAGCACACTGCACCACTGACAGGTTGCATTCAATATACTCAATTCCCATCGCATGTATATCATGCTGTACAATAAATCTGCACACTATCTCAAACACGCGCTCTCCAAGCCTTAAAATGAGTCCCCGCTTCTCAGCTACAGCAATAAACCTGCCCGGAGGTATGATATTTCCCTCGCGCGACCTTATTCTGACAAGCGCCTCCGCAGAGGTGAATTTATTCGTTTTAGTGTTATAAATAGGCTGGTAAAATACCTCAACACGGTTATCGCGCAATGCCTCTATTATCTCATTCTCAACCGAATTTTCATCATATATGTGCTCAATGACTTCATTATTTATGAGCATCACGCCGCGCCCCGTAAACTCAGCTCTGTTACGCTTGGCATATTGAAAAAGCCCCAGTATATCCGATGGTCTCCGCACAAGCTCAGTAGACCTTAGATAATATATCTCCCCAAACAGCATCGTCATATTGTCACCGCCCCATGGCTTGTCGAACCTGCGTTCCAATATTCCGATTGTTTTTTCTGCACAATCAGTATTCTCAAAAACCAGCAGATACTCGTTTGCCGAGCTTCTAAAAACATAATTATCAGGCAGCTTATTTATAAAAGAAACCACCTCATAAAAAATACTTTTTTCCATCTCGCGGGTGAAAAAATCATTTTCATTGCTTCCATAGCGAATACACACTATCGATACATCATTCCCCTGTCCATATGCCTCCTTCATGTATTCAAAAAGGGCATTGAGGTTGAAAAATCCTGTATCCCTGTCAATATTTGCCATCGGATTTTCAAGCATAATAAAAAGGATAAGCACACCTATCACACTCGCAAAGCTGACAATCAATATTTTTTTATCTATAAACTGAATAACCGCCGATATAAACATAAGAGCCACCCAGACCTGCATGCTCTTTCTTCTTCTCGGATTTATAGCCTGACTGTATTTTTTTGTCAGCATTAGAATAAGCGCCAGCAGAATTACAGTTACTGCATATGTTATAATAACAGCCGGACCATATGTATAAACTATATTATCCGAATCATAAATTTTAATCGGTACGACCATTATCAGAATATCAGTTAAGATTCCAAATATCCACAGCCGCTTTCTCCACTTGCGCTCAAGCTCTTTTTTCCTGAAAATATCCACGCATATATACCAGAAGGCCACCATGGCAACCCATGTAACCGTCCAGAGATATAATTTGCAGATAATATTGGTAGCAGTATGAGGATATCCGCTTCTTTTTTCAATTGCAACAAGTGCGAAAATATCAAAGAAAAGTGACAGCAAGCCTGCAATCCATACCTCAACAAAAGCCTTCGATGTATGTAATATAATCTTTTTCTGCGAAATATAAAAATACATTATTACGAACATCACCGCAATGGCACACATTTGTGAAACAATATTCATATCCCCTATTTCCCCTATTTCCTGTACCTTTCCTAAATCAGGCCAATACACTAGTACTATTTTACCGTTATTTTACCAATAAAGCAATATATTGTTTTGATTTACAAAGAACTAAATAAAAAAGTTACTATTCACACTGAACGGTAACAAAAAAACACGCTATGCGCGTGCTCCAAAATAATACAGTCGATAACTATTCAGATACATACATAAATAAATCGGCGTGACAAGATTCGAACTTGCGACCTCTACGTCCCGAACGTAGCGCTCTACCAAACTGAGCCACACGCCGTCTGCAATTCGTTTTACAACTATTAAATAATATCACAATGTATAAATTTTGTCTACCCCATAATATATATTTATGGTATGATTTATGCTGTATAAGATAAAAATTTACACTGTTGTGCCCAGCCTCACAGTGAGGTATCATACCCATGACTGAACGGTAATTTAATCACGTAATTATTTTCTTTATACTATGAAGCCGGCCCGGCGGCGCAGTAACCGGCTTAGCACCACGGTATATAAATTATAAGGAGAATATCATGACAAATCACACCAATCACACCAATCACATAAATAAAACGGCTATAATAACCGGAGCTTCACGCGGTATCGGTGCCGCCATTGCCAAAAAGCTGGCTTCCTGTGGCTATAACCTCTCACTTTGCTGCCGCAATTCATCTGACAGGCTAAAGGCTCTGGCTGATGAGCTTCACTGTGCATACGGAATTGAGGTGCTATGCTACACCGGAAATGTAGGAGACTTTTTCTTTGCCAAGGATATGGTTGCGAATACCATTTCCCATTTTGGCCATATAGATGTGCTCATTAACAATGCCGGCATATCGCATATCGGGCTGCTGAGCGACATGACACCGGAGGAATGGAACAATATCGTCGCGATAAATCTGACCGGTGTTTTCAACTTTGCAAAGCTCGTCATCCCTTATATGGTTGCCGATAAATGTGGCCGTATACTACAGATTTCCTCTGTCTGGGGCAATGTCGGAGCATCCTGCGAGGTGGCATACTCAGCCTGCAAGGGCGGTATAAATGCATTTACCAAGGCACTCGGCAAGGAGCTTGCGCCATCGCATATTCCGGTAAATGCCATAGCCTGCGGTGTCATAGATACCGATATGAACCGCTGCTTTGATGAGACAGAACGCGCTGAGCTGGCCGATGAAATTCCTGCCGGACGCTTTGCCACAGCCTGTGAGGTCGCAGATATGGCTTACTCCGTCATCACTGCACCTGATTACCTCACAGGACAGATAATCACTTTTGATGGTGGCTGGATTTAAAATTGTAATTTTAATTTTCGTAATTTTTAGATATTTGTTGATTTTTGTAATTATTGTGTTACAATTCATTTATGAGCAGTATAAATAACTTTCTATTAGAAAAGCAACTATCAACCATTAGTACAACTGTGCCTGACAGGCTTGATTATCTGATGAGGCTCCACAACTTGACCAACATTGCTCTTTCTGAAATCATGTGCTGTGCAGAATCAACTATTTCAGGCTACAGAACGGGCCGTAGAGTGCCTGACATTTTTGTCATTTGCCATTTAAGTACAATTTTTGGTGTCACACCCAATTATTTTCTTGGATTCACAGACGAAATTTGTCCAACTCACAACTGATTATGTGATATATACAAGGCCTTCCGGTATCACTTCACAACCATCACCGGCTGCTGATGCAAATGTCACATAAAATATATTGAAAATGAAAGGGGGAAATGTTACAGTCTAAACCAAAACCGTAACGAAAAACAGCCCGGTGCACATATCACAATGTGTTCCGGGCTGCAGATTTTATTGTTATTCTGCCACAAGTATTATCGTGGTCCTTGCAGGAACTCTTATGGTGTTGACACCCAAAAGTTCTGTCTTTGCCGTGAAGTCCTCTCCGTCAAAATACTCTACATTTGTGTTGGTGTCCACATGCCAGTGTTTTCCGTTCGGAAGCACTGGAAGCTGCATCACAAGCGGCTCCCAATATGCATTCATGCAATAGAATACAATATCATCCTCCGTGTCCTCCTCATTTCTTCCGGCATACATGATGCCGATAAGCTTTGTCTTGTAATCAGTCGAGGCATTGAACGGTGTACCGTTGTGCACACTGATTTCCGGGAACTGGCAGGATGAAGGCTTTGTCATCTTTCTGAGTATAGGATGCTCTTTCCTGAACTGAATCATATGACGCACGAAATCATGGATTTCCTTGAATTCCTCAAGCCTGCTCCAGTCGAGCCATGAGATGATATTGTCCTGACAATACGCATTGTTGTTTCCAAACTGGGTGTTACAGAACTCATCGCCCGCAAAAAACATTGCCGGGCCACGGCTGCACAAAAGCGCTGCAAATGCATTCTTTATAAGGCGCCTTCTAAGTCCGTTTACATTTGGATCATCTGTCTCGCCCTCTGCGCCACAGTTCCAGCTATGTCCGTTGTTGTCTCCGTCTGTGTTATTCCAGCCGTTTTTCTCATTGTGCTTTTCATTGTATGAGTAAAGGTCATACAGTGTAAAGCCATCATGACAGGTCATGAAATTGACTGATGCCTTGTGTCCTCTGCTCTCCGGGCTGTAAAGGTCGCGTGAGCCGGTGATACGTGTGATGGCATTTCCCGCCATACCGTCATCGCCCTTTAAAAAGCTTCTCATGTCATCCCTGTATCTGCCGTTCCACTCAGCCCATCTGTTCCATGACGGGAAGCTTCCCACCTGATACAGTCCGCCTGCATCCCAGGCCTCTGCGATGAGCTTCATCTTGCCAAGTACCGGGTCGAATGCCAGCGACTCAAGAATCGGCGGATTGGCCATAGGTGCACCGTTTTGGTCTCTTCCGAGAATGGAAGCCAGGTCAAATCTGAAGCCATCCACTCTGTACTCAATGGCCCAGTGTCTCAGACAGTCTATGATAAAACTGCGCACAACAGGATGATTACAGTTCATAACGTTTCCACAGCCACTGAAATTGTAGTAGTGTGCATCCGGTGTAAGCATATAGTACACGTTATTGTCTATTCCCTTGAAGGAGAAGCACGGTCCCATCTCATTTCCCTCAGCGGTATGGTTGAACACCACATCAAGAATGACCTCTATGCCATTTTCCTTTAAAGCCTTTATCAGCGATTTCAGCTCGTCTCCCTCGTGGTTGTGCTCCTCGTTGAAGGCATAGCTGGTATTCGGTGCAAAAAATGATACTGTGTTGTAGCCCCAGTAATTGTAAAGCTGCACACCATCGACCACTCTCGCGCTCTCCATCTCATCGAACTCAAAAATCGGCATGAGCTCCACTGCATTTATTCCAAGGTCCTTAAGATACGGAATCTTATCCTTCAAACCGGCAAATGTACCCGGTGCGCTGACTCCAGATGACTTATCCTTTGTATAGCCCCTCACATGTGTCTCATAAATCACAAGGTCCTCAAAGGGTTGCTCAAGCTGCTTTATGTTGCCCCAGTCAAAGTTGCTTTTTACAACTCTGGCTCTGTACTCAAAATCCTTGCCACCCTCCGGCTTTTCTCCCCATTTTCGCTGTCCAGTGACCGCTCTGGAATATGGGTCTAAAAGGACATTTTCCTCGTTAAACAAAAGTCCCTTTGCCGGCTCATATGGTCCGTCAAACGAAAATGCATACTCAAATTCATCCGGTTTTATATCAAAAACAAGCATGGAGTAGGTATCTCCTATCCTATATGAATCAGGAAACGGAATCCTCGCATACGGCTTTGGTGCCTGTGGTTTGAACAATAAAAGAGTACACCTCGTTGCCCCATGGGAATTGATAGTAAAGCTCACTCCGTTCGATGCCACGCACGCTCCGTACATTCTGAAAAAGCCCGGACGTATCTTAAATCCCTCTACCACATCAAGCGGCAGCAGGCCTGTATTTACTACATCCTCATGCTTTTCTTCTTTACTGCGCTCTCTCCACATATACATATTGCTCTTTGCTCCCTTACTATATTTGTATGATGGTACATGCTATTTGTTGCATGACTGCTTTTTATCTTAATTCGTAAAAAAATGATATTGTAACTATTCAGCCCTTCTTTTTCTCAGTGGTTCTGAATAGTTACCTACTGTTAATTTACATGCAGCTTTCCAAGCTCATCAATCTCTATATTACTACAATTTTGTGAATATGTGTTCATTAAATTGCATATCTCCTGAGCTTTTTCGCCAGAAGCCACTGTCGGCCTGAAATCATTGTATGAGCTTACGCTGCTTAAGGTGCATGGAATAATCTGCGCATCTATGCCCGGCTGCAATTCACCATTTATCAGAGTAAATGCCTGCTGATAAATCGCCGTGTTCTTGTCTGCCGGATTTTTATTGCCTCCGAAGCAAAAATTTCCAAGACTGTAGCATATCATTTTGCCGTTATAGACCTCCATTCCCTGCAGTACATGAGGGTGGTTTCCGACTACCAGGTCTGCTCCCCAATCGATGATACGATGTGCTGCCGCCTGCTGATAGTCATTAGGGTAATGGTCACCCTCTATGCCCCAGTGACAGCATGCGATAACTATCGCCGCTCCCTGTTCACGAAGCTGCGCTATACCGTTTTGGATATATGCCTCTCGGTCACCGTTTTGTGACAAAAGGCTGACCGACACTATTCCAATCCTTGTCCCATCAGCAGTCTCGTAAATACCGGTATGATCATTGAAGCCATACACTATCCCGGCATTGTCGAGCACATTTCTCGTATCGTCCAGTCCCGCCTGACCATAATCGTATGTGTGATTGTTTCCAAGACTGCAGGCCTCGATGGAGCTGCCCGTCATAATTCCAATGTACTCAGGCTTTCCCTTAAGGTTCCAGCGCTTTTCTACGCGCTCCGTCGCATTCGATAGCACACACTCCAAATTGATGAGTGTCATATCGTCAGCCTCAAAAATATCTCTCACGCCGCCGAAAAAGTAGTCCTGTCCCTTTGAGTCATAATAAGAATTAAAGCTTCCGTCATAGCTTTGCTCCTGATTGTTGCCGAGTGTACAGTCTCCTGTAGCCGTAATCACTATGGTTGACATCTGTGGCTGCTGTGTATCCGCTTCTGTTGCCTCAGCTTTGGCTGCACCAGACTGTGTACTCTCTGTGCCTTCTGCCGTACTGTCAACTGCGTTATCCTCTGCTTTTCCGGTATCCGATGTGTCTCTAACTACATCCACACCATCCTGGTTAGCGGCTTCCTTTATATTATCTCCAATATATTCTTTTCCTATGAGCGTTCCCGCCATAATGACGCATAAAACCAAAAGCACACATAATAGAATTTTTAATCCCTTGTTTTTCATAGTTCTCCTCATATGTAATGTTATACTGTGTTATATTTGAAAAAGCTTTATTCAGAATCACCACACACCCTTAAAATATCAACCGTGTGCGCACTTGCTCCCATCAGGTCTGCTCTCTCACATGTTGAAAGATGATACTGTACAAACATATCAAACTCTTCCTCGTCAAGAGCATTCAAAAATGGCCTGATATAATTTGCCGCGCCATCGGCTGCTATTATCTTTTCGCGTGTAAGGGCTGCCTGTGCATTTAATGCCTCTATATCTTCTAACCGGACAAAACTGTACAAATCATTAGCTTTTTCTGTACAATGGAAGCTCTCATCGAGCATTCCGCCCTCTATGCCCTCTTTTATATGCTTCTCCTTAATGGCATAGGTTATCACGCTGTACTCATTCATAATGTATGCCACAAGTATGTAACCGCCCGGTTTTGTCACCCTTTTTGCCTCATTCAATGCGGCAAGCTTTTCCTCTGCCGACTTCAGATGATACATCGGTCCGAATACGAGTGTGAGGTCAAATTCATCGTTTCCAAACTTTTTAAGCTTTGTGGCATTACCCTGGTATGCCTTTACTTTATCGCTCTTTTGCTTCAGTCTGCCGAGGTTATGCTTAACTAACTCAAGTGCCGTCACATCATAGCCTTCCTCGGCAAGAGGCACTGAATATCTGCCTGTTCCCGCACCGACATCCAGAATTTTGATCTGTGAGCGAAGATCAAGCTGCTTCTCATTCATCAAGCTGCCAAGACAATCGTGTATATACTTCATGGAGGTGATAAACTCTACCCTGCCGTGACGGCTGTTCAGGCGCTTTTCCTCGTTGAATTTGTTATAGTATTCTTCTAATTCTGTCACGTATATTCCTCCCTGTATTATTCCTCGATATGCTCGCGTCCCTGCGCAATGATTGTGCGCACATGTCCGTCGGCAAGCGAATAAAACACTGATTTGCCCTCACGTCTGCTGTTTACGAGCTTGTTTGCCTTTAATATCCTAAGCTGATGTGATATGGCGGACTGTGTCATGTTGAGCACCTTTGCAAGGTCGCAGACGCATACCTCCGCTTCAAACAACACAAAGAGGATTCTGATCCTGGTGGAGTCGCCAAATACCTTAAAAAGCTCTGCAAGGTCGTAGAGCTCGGTTTCCTCAGGCATTGTATCATTTACTATTTTCAGAAGGTCTTCGTGGATTTCGTTGCAGTCGCAGCATTCTATCTGTTCATTTATGTTTTCGCTCATGGTGTGGTGTCCTTTCTGCGTTATTTTTTCATTATTTTTGCGTTATTTTTACTTTATTGGCTATGGGGCGGGTGCTCGGCATAAATTGCATGTGCCCTCGCTCAGTATTGCGATATTAAGACTCTGTAGGAATTATGATTTAGGTTTTGGCTATAGGACGCAACCGGCTTTTAGCGCCGTCCGTGGCTCTAACGCCTTGTCCGTACGTCCATGCACGGACATTGCTGTGTTTTGACATAATTCCAACAGACTCTAAATATCTCCATATTCGCGATGTCACATGCAATTTCTGCAAGCACCCTTTGGTTTTGGCTCATTGAAGGGTATGGACGCGTCGTATTGGCGGGAGCGTAACTGCTCAGTGCCTTCGCAGTTACGGGGCTGGTCCGGATGCGTGTAAGGGCACTGCAGGAATTTACTTAGCTTTTGTTTATTAGCTATTGCCGTTTAATTGTCTTTTGTTACTGTCACACTTTCGTGTGAACAGTAACTTCTTTTATTATACGCGAAAGACAGAGTGCACCTCTTGGGTGCATTCTGTCTGGTATTTTTTATATAGTGGTTTTATGGCATTTTGATATCTGCTCTTTGATATCTGCTCTTTTGGCTCTATGCATTTAGAGCTTGTGTACGAATAATGCGCGGATTGCATTTAGCACTGCTATCACCATTACTCCTACGTCTGCAAATATTGCGAGCCACATATTGGCTATTCCGACTGCTCCGAGCACTAGGCAGATCAGCTTGATGCCTATTGCGAAGTATGTGTTTTCATATACTATTCGCAGGCATTTGCGCGATATTTTTATTGCTTTTGCTATCTTTAGCGGATCATCATCCATGAGGACGATATCTGCGGCTTCGATTGCCGCATCTGAGCCCATGGCGCCCATTGCAATTCCGATATCTGCTCTTGAGAGCACCGGTGCATCGTTGATTCCGTCTCCGACGAAGGCGAGCTTTTCTTTGCTGCCATTTCTTGCAAGCAGTTCCTCCACCTTTGCCACCTTATCACCCGGTAAAAGCTCACTGTATACTTCATCAATTCCCAGCTCTGCCGCTACTGAGTCGGCTACTGTCCTCGAATCGCCTGTAAGCATTATTGTACCTTTTATTCCGGCTTTTTTCAATGCCTTTATTGCTGCCGCTGAGGTTGGCTTTATCTTATCTGAAATAAGGATATAGCCCTCATAGCTGCCGTCTATTGCGATATGGACTATGGTGCCGACCTTGTCAGTTTCACTGTAGCTTAAGCCCAGCTTTTTCATGAGCTTGTAGTTTCCTGCCGCTACAGATACACCATTTACCTTTGCGGTGATTCCGTGGCCGCTGATTTCCTCAACGTCTGTCACGCGGGTTCTGTCGATTTCCTTTCCATATGCCTTCTGTAAGCTCCTGCTGATTGGGTGCGATGAGCTGCTCTCTGCAAGTGCTGCGTACTCGAGCACCTTTTCTCTATCGAGCGTATTGTCGTAGACTCCTGCCACCTCGAAAACGCCCTCTGTCATGGTGCCGGTCTTGTCAAATACAACATATCTGGTCTGTGATAAGGTCTCAAGATAGTTTGAGCCCTTTACAAGAACACCCTCGCGGCTGGCGCCTCCGATTCCTGCAAAAAAGCTGAGCGGAATACTGATGACCAGCGCGCACGGACAGCTTATTACAAGGAAGGTAAGTGCCCTGTATATCCAGCTGCCCCACTGTGGTGCGGCTGACATGAAAAGTATTCTGACAATCGGTGGCAATATCGCAAGTGCAAGTGCACTGTAGCAGACTGCCGGAGTGTAATACTTGGCAAATTTTGATATGAAGTTTTCTGATTTTGATTTCTTTGAGCTTGAATTTTCAACGAGGTCAAGTATCTTTGAAACCGTTGATTCGCCAAACTCTTTGGTCGTTTTAATCTTTAAAACACCGGACATATTGATGCATCCGCTGATTATCTCATCACCGCATTTTGCATCCCTCGGCACGCTCTCACCTGTAAGCGCGCTGGTGTTTAATGTAGATGAGCCCTCAACTATCACACCATCGATAGGAACCTTTTCACCGGGACGTACCACAATCACGGTTCCGATCTCTACATCATCGGGATCTACCTGCTCTAAGCTGCCGTCCTCTGCCTCAATGTTGGCATAATCCGGGCGGATATCCATCAGGGCGCTGATGTTCTGACGGCTCTTGCCCACAGCTACCGCCTGGAACAGTTCACCGATCTGGTAGAACAGCATAACGGCCACGCCTTCGGAATACTCTCCCAGTCCCATGGCACCTACGGTAGCTACCGCCATCAGGAAATTCTCATCAAACACTTCACCGTGCATAATGCCCAGAACGGCTTTTCTGAGAATATCATAGCCGATCACCGCATAGGGAATCAGGTACAGCAGTCCCAGCCAGATCCCTTCCAGAGGTACAAAATGCAAAATAATTAACAGTACTGCCGCCACAATGATGCGGACCAGTACTTTTTTCTGTTTCTTAGTCATAGCTTCCTCTTTTCCGAGAGCATCCTATAAATAGATCTCGCAGTCATCCTCTACTCTCTTGCAGGCTTTTACCACGTTCTCCATAACGGCCTTCTCATCGCTGCCATCGGCAAATTCCACCTTCATCTTCTGGGTCATGAAGCTGACGGTTGCATCGGTAACACCCTCTACCTTCTTCGCTGCATCCTCCATCTTCAGAGCACATGCTGCACAATCTACTTCGATCTTGTAAGTTTTCTTCATGGTAATATCCTCCTCTTTCTCCATTCGCATTTTTTGTTTAGTTGCTAATGATTTGCATTTAGTTTTAATATTCATTCATATGAACCACTGTTCATATGTTTATATTACCATATGCCTGGAAAAAGTCAATACTGTTTTTAAATGTTTTGTAAATTGAGAGTTAGTGAAATAATCCCGTAGCCCTTGGCAGGGTATAAGAAACGCGGCACGCTC
>OHRI01000963.1_pt1 | contig 11987 bp, 10 predicted proteins | sample 1578421 | NCBI WGS metagenome assembly OHRI01 (sample SAMEA3879598, study PRJEB24766) | human gut metagenome | biome: human-associated habitat; feature: feces | place: USA | collected 1985/1987 | reverse complement strand
GAATTAAAGAAAATGATCAAAACCGGCGAAACGATCACCGTCGAAGCTCTTCTTCTGACCGAAAAGCAGCTTCAGGATATCCGAAATCTTCCCCATGTATTTGATGTACATTATGAAGATCAGATCCTCACTCTTCGCTGCACCGGTGCACAGCATAACCTGATCCGGATTCTGAATTACCTCCAGAGCCAGAATCTCACATTTGGCAGGGTTTTCTCTGAACTTCCTACACTGAATGATGTGTTTCTTGAAATAACTGGAAAACAGCTTCGTGATTGATGTATAATTATGCATTATTATGTATATTTTTAAGAAAGGATCTTTTCTATGCTGCATTTAATAAAATATAATCTTCTGATCAAGCTGCGAAATTTTAATATGGTCTTCTGGCCGCTTGTTTTTCCTCTGATCATGGCTACTTTTTTCTTTTTTGCCTTTGGAAATCTGAATGATGCGGACTTTGAAACCGTGCAGGTCGCGCTTGTAAAAGAGTCTGCCAATCCTGTATTTGTTTTTTTCCTTGATCAGGTTCAAAGCGGAGATTCTGAACTGATCGCTCTTCATGAAATGAGTGAAAAGGATGCGCTTGACGCATTAAGTCAGAAAAAGATCTCCGGCATCTACTATGAACAGGCTATCCCAGACCTTACACTCAATGGACAGGGAATTCCTGAGAGCATTCTACAGTCCGTCCTGGAAAGTTATGAAAACAATCTGCATACGCTGCAGACCATCCTGAAAAAACATCCTTCCGGACTTCTCTCCGCTCTCCGGCAGATGTCAGATACAAAAGACCTTGTCCGGGAAGTCTCTCTCGGCGGCAAAACAATAGATGGGAATTCGCAGTTTTTTTACGCTCTGATCGCCATGGCGTGCCTGTATGGATGTTTTATCGGCTTTGGCTCTGCGATCACTTTACAGGCCAATTTAACGGCTCTGGCGGCACGTCGCTGCATCACGCCTACCCACAAGCTGAAACTGATCCTTTCAGAACAGATTGCCTCTTTTCTGCTGGGGTACGCAGATGTGATCGTTCTGCTTCTGTATCTGCGAAATATCCTGAACCTGGATTTTCAGGGACAGTTCGGCAAAATGTTGATTATTTCTCTGTTCGGAAGCCTGATCGGTGTATCTATGGGATTGTTTATCGGAAGTCTTAGCAGACTGAATGAAGGCATCAAGATTGGAATCATGCTCGCAATCTCCATGTCCTGCTGTTTTTTGTCAGGACTTATGAACGGCACTATGAAAGACACTGTAGAAAAACACGCTCCGATCATCAACAGGTTCAATCCTGCTGCACTGATTTCCGATGCTCTTTACTGTATTAATGTATATGACGATGCCTCACGCTATTACAGAAATCTGATCACACTGATCGTCATGAGTGCCGCGCTTGTTCTTGCTTCATTCTTGCTTATCCGGAGGGAACGTTATGACAGTATTTAAAGGATACTTAAAAGTTTTAAAGAAAAATCTCGGAATGCTTCTGATATATCTGGTGATCTTTTTTGCAATTGCCATCGCACTTCAGGCTTCTGCCCGCAAAGAGCATCTCGGTACTTTTGAAAAAACACGGATCAATGTTGCCGTCGCAGACAGGGATCAGAGCGAACTTTCCCGGGGTCTTATCAGATACCTCAGTACTATCCACAATGTATCTGAAATCTCCAGTGAACCATCCGTTATGCAGGAGGAACTTTTTTACAGAAATACATCTTATATCGTGCAGATCCCGGAAAATTTTTACCAGACATGTATTGAAGAGGAAGAACCTCTCTCCGTCACCAAAGTCCCTGGTTCTTATACCTCTTTTTACGTAGATCAGCAGATCAGTACATGGATCAATTCCATACGTACTTATACAGCCGCAGGTTTTTCCCTTAAGGAAGCCATGGATGCACCCATGGAATTGCCTGCCTCGGAAGTAACTATGTACGAAGGTACGGAAAATAATCTTGAAACACCACCTTATATTTACTATTTCCGCTATGTCCCTTATCTGTTTCTTGCTGTGCTCAGTTATTCCATGGGGTATGTTCTCCTGGCTTTTCAGAAAGAAGATATCCTGAAACGAATGCGCGCCTCAGCAGTCTCGCTGCGTCGTCAGAATATGGAAGGACTGCTCGCAATGTTTATGCTCGGAGCTGTACTCTGGCTGATCTCAGTCGCAGGTGTCTGTGTCCTTTTTGGTAAGGAGTTCCTTACTTCTCCTCTGATTGGATACTATGTTCTGAATACGGCACTGATGCTTGGTATTGCCCTTTCACTCTCCTATCTTGTGGGGATTTTTGTCAAAAACAGTAATATGCTGAATGGAATCTCCAACCTGCTTTCACTGGGAATGTGCTTTCTGTGCGGAGCATTTGTCCCGATGAGTATTATGAACAAAAGCATCCTTAAGATTGCTCAGTTTCTGCCGGTCTACTGGTATGAATCTATAAATGAAACACTTGCACAATACAAAACCCTGCCCGTACCTGTTGCAGAAGAAATCTGGAAATCCATGGGAATCGAAGCTATGTTTATTGCTGCCTTTGTGTTTATGATTCTGGCGATTTCGAAGTATAAACAGCAGAGCTGATATTTTCTCCTCAATTTAAAGAAAGCCCCGTGGCCGGCTGAACTTGTTTATCAACTGTTCAGTCAGCTACAGGGCTTGTGCATTAAAAGAAAATTCCAACCTGTTCCAGAAAATGTTCCGGATCCTCTACCTGTGGAAAATGTTTTGTTTCGTTAAGAGTAACTGTTTCCACAGACGGGTTAATGTTCTGATAAGCTTCTACTGTCGCTTCTCCATTGTTCTCTGCTTCACCCTCTACAATATAAAGACTGTTATCAATCTCTTTCAGTGCACGGGTGATATCGATATTCATGTATTTTGATATTTTGTTTGCATATACATTCTTTGCATAACATCCGCCTTTGTGGGCAGCCTCATAATAAGCGTCCTGAAGATCGCGAAGCGGGTGGAATGGATCAAAGGCAAAGTTCTCAATAAACTCGTTATTGATCGCGGCTCTGGACACAACCATATGGTAAACCAGAGTACCAAATACCGGAACTTCCAGACACTTGCGGAAAATTTTATCTTTCTTTGTCGGCATCTGTTTCAGGACTCCCGGACTGACCGGATTGACCATCATGATCTTGTTGAACAGTTTTTCTTCATTGCGGCATGCCATAATAACAAAGGATCCTGAATAACCGCTGACGATCACATCGGTTTTCTCTCCGATCACATTTTTGATAAAATCGCAGATGCTCTGAACATATACATAATTTGTATAAGTCATACCTGGTTTCTCGGAACGTCCACATCCTGGAAGGTCTATGTTATACACGGTATGCTCCAGTGCAAGATCATCCTCTATCCTGCTCCATTCATATCCGGAACCGCCTGGAAGCATATCATGGATCAAAAGGATCGGGCTTCCTTTGCCTTTTCTTGTATAATAGATATCACCAAAACGCCAATGGTAATAATTTTTGCCATTTGTATCAAGCATTTCCTTCAGACCTGCTGATGCCGCAACCACTTTGTTTACAATGTGGATGATAGCTGTTGTCGTTGTTGCCAGTGCTGCGAGAGTTATCAGTCGTTTACCGTGTTTATTCATGTTTTACCTCCCTTTTCATGTCTGAGTAGCCTTATTATACGACAAACAAAAAGGTTTTACAATCTATAACAGACAAAGAAGTTTCTGTACATCTTCCATTCTGGTTGCCCAGCTTGTGGCAAATCTGACTGCTGTATGAGAAGCATCTGTTTTTTCCCAGAAGCTGAACTGCACATCCTTTCGAAGTTCCTCCAACCGTGTATCCTCAAGGATAATAAACTGCTGATTTGTTGGGGAATCCAAAAGAAATGTAGACCTTTTTTCAGAACTGCTGCCGTTTCGATCGCGTTTCTGCCGATTTCTTTATAAAGCTCATCGGTAAAAAGTGCATCAAACTGCACTCCTACAAGCCTTCCTTTGGCAAGCAGTGCTCCGTGCTGCTTTACTCTTGTGAGAAAATGCTTCGGCATGCTGTCTCCCGTGAATACAACTGCCTCACCGCAGAGTGCGCCTGCCTTGGTCCCACCAATATAAAATACATCGCAGAGTTCTGCAATATCCTGTAATGTCACATCTGTTTCTGCCGCGGCAATTCCATAGATCAGTCTTGCACCGTCCAGATACAGGGGCATTTTGTATTTTCTGCATACAGCTGACAACTCTTCCAGTTCTTTTCTGGAATACAGGGTTCCATACTCTGTCGGATGAGAAATATAGACCATCCCCGGGAAAACCATATGCTCGTGGTTCTCATCTCCATAAAATCTCTCTGCCAGTTTCTGAAGATCTGCTGCACAGATCTTGCCATCCTTCTGTGGAAGCTCCAGAACTTTATGTCCGGTAAATTCGATTGCACCGGCCTCATGTGTACTGACATGTCCTGTCTGAGCCGCTACAACACCCTCATATGGCTGCAGAAGTGTGTCAATGACAATCTGATTGGTCTGTGTTCCTCCTGTCAGCAGAAAGACTTCTGCGTCCTCACAGCCGCAGGCCTTCTTAATCTTCTCCTTGGCAGCCTCGCAGTAGTGATCCATGCCATAACCAGCAAGCTGCTCCATATTGGTGTCAATCAGGTGCTGAAGAACTTTTTCGTGGGCACCCTCTGAATAATCATTTATAAAATATAACATTTCCTGTTCCTTTCTTATGTAGACTTAAGTTTATTTTATCACTGCACACGCTTTTATGCTACCAGTAAACACAATATTCTCTATTGTATAATCATGAAAAAAAAGATACAATACAGTTATCAATATCAAGGAGGAATAAAATCTATGAAAAAGAAATTTTCCAGAAAATTATTTGCAGTTCTTATTGCAGTCTGTATGATGGTTCTTTGTATTCCGGTCACTTCACAGGCTGCAATCAGAGTTTCTGCTCCTCGGTTAAAGAGTGCCCAAAATACCAGCAGCGGAATATCTCTCAACTGGACACGGGTTTCAAATGCTTCTGGCTATGTAATCTATCGAAACAATAAATATATTGCTGGTGTAAAGGGAAACAAAAGTCTCACTTACCGGGACAAAAAAGCCAAAGCAGGTGCCCGCTATACCTATTCTGTAAAGGCTTTTCGTCAGTATGGTAAAAAACGGATTTACAGCAAAGCCAGCAATCGCCTTAACTGTGTCCGAAGAGCAGTTTCCAACAATGGTCTAAAGGCACCAGTTCAGACAGGCGTACGTTTCTGGAAAAATCTCAGTGCCACCGGAGCGAATGGAGTAACTTACGGAACCACCTGGAACAAAATCAGAGGAGCTCACGGATATCAGGTACAGATCCGTGGATATGAATATGGAAATGTCCTTACCTATTCAAAATTTACAAAGCAGACAAAATTTGGTGAAAGTTTTTCTTCTTTTGATAAAATCGGAATGAGAATAAGAGCCTACAAACTGGTAGGCAAAAAGAAAGTATATGGTCCTTTCAGTAAATGGTCCTTTAGTAAAGTTTATTAAGCATCCACGCAAAACCAGCCCGGATCGATAATTGCCATCGATCCGGGCTGGTTTTTATTCGTTACTGTGAACAGTTCCTTTTATTCTTCTGAGGCTGTTTCTTTATCTTTTCCCATCACATCCTGATATGCCTCATCCATATCACGGACATTCATTTTGTTTACCAGATAAACCTTATCTCCGACAACTGCTGCATAGAAGTTGGTATCGTATTCGTAGTATTCTGCGGTTATTTCATTACCGTCTGTATCTTTAAATACGAAGGTATATGCAGGATCATCTTCCGGAGTATAGTCTTCGGTAAGACGCTGCTGGGCAGTCATATTGATGAGTTTATTGTAGAAGGTCGTAAATGTTGTTTCATCCAGATCTGCGTCATCCAGTTTATAGGTAACGGTTGTGGTTTCCTCTGCATCTTCATCATCGCTGTCTTTGGTCGTTTCTCTTGTTACTGTTACTTTATGATCACCGTCCGGAGTTTTTATTTCCAGGGAATCCAGATTGTTTACAGAAAGATAATTCACAGATAAACTGTAAAAATCAGAGGCTGTGCTGTCCAGGATATCTGTCAGGGAATCTTCTGTGATCGTGTATACTTCTTTGCTGTCATCTACTTTTACGTAACGGTCACTTCCAGTCTCATTACCCACACAGATGGTGATTTCTTTCTCAACAGTCTTAGTCTCTGCTTCCTCGGAATCATCCTCTGTGTCAGAAGAATCTTTCTTTGCATCGCTGTCTGCTGAGCTTTCATCTTCGGAATCTGTATTGGTTTCATTTGTAGTTTCTGATGTATCTTCAGAATCATCTTCTACGGTTTCTTCTTCCGTATATTTCGCTGTGATCACTGCATACGGATCATCAAATCCATATTTGGAATCATCTGTGCAGTTATAATCCACAAAGCTGTCATATGCCAGTGAACCGATTGCTGATGTCACCGTTCCGGCCTTATCGGTATCTGCTTTTTCGGATGTCTTTCCGTCTGACACATTCCAGAAGAGATTATCCGGATCCTGGGTCAGTTCATAGCCATCTTCTTTATCAACTTTAACCTCTGTGATCGTTGAGGAAGTTACAGATGGGAATGTTCCGCTCTCTGCAAAGTCATACAGAGTTCCCATGAACGGCTCTACTGCGGAACTGTCTACCAGATATACCTTCTTGTCGTCATCGCTTTTCCTGACATAATACTGGCTGGTAGAATCGTTTTCCATACCTATTTGAAGTACGGTATCTCCATCGTCTGTCGTAAGTGTGATCTCGTTCTGTGGAGAATCCAGATCATATTCACTTAAATCTTCTACATCTGAGATTTCCTGTGCAGCAGAGAGGGATGCAACCCCTCCCACTGCAGTGTTTAACGTATCCTGATTTACCGGAAAATCAGCATCCCCTTTTTCTGACCAGGTGTCGTCTTTTTTGTCAAATTCCACCTTATCCTGTCCCGCTGTAAATGCAACGGAAGTTATGTTATCCATATCCAGACTGGTCAGTTCAACACTTGTATCCTCTGCCTCGGATTCTTTTTTCTCCTGAGAGGAAACATAGGAATTCACTCCCACATAAGCACCGGATACCACACCAAGTACAACCACGGCAGAGACAAGTTTTACTGTTTTTTTCTTCATTATGCCTTTCTCCTTTTCAGCCATACTCCAAAGCCAATTACCAGGAATGCAAGTGGGATCAGTCCCATGATAACAATCTTCCAGAAGCTTGTATCATATGCTGTAAGGGTCAGATAGGAAACCTGGAGATCCTTTGCCGGAACAGAGATCGTAGAAGTCTCATCGGAACTGCACATCCAGCTTAAGGATTCCATGATCATCTGCTCATTTCCACCTGACACCATCTGGTTGATCTGGCTGTCCATCAGGCTGGAAGAAGAATAATAAACAATCTGTGTTTCTTTATCATCGTCCAGAGTTTCTGTAATGCTTACACCAAGATCAAATGGTCCCTCGATATCATCATCTGTTTTTTCAATGCTTCCACTGTTTACATCTATCTTGGAATATGCACTGTCTGATGTAGTAAGAAGACTCTCTATCGTTACCGTATCTCTCACATCATCTGTTTTCTGGATACCCTGTGCTGTAGGCATCAGCACATAATATCCCTTGGAAGCAAAATCTGTGATCGCATCTGTACTGTTGACTGTAGGAACCAGGTAATACGGCATCTGTGCATAATGCTGTGAATCGCCCTCTACCACGATTCCTTCAGTTCTCTGTACACCGTAATTTGCAAGTATGGCATCAAAGTTTGTCATGCCTTCTTCTGTATAATCAGAGAAGATCATTGCCTTTCCGCCATTCTCCAGATACTCAATGACCGCATCTTTTTCTGTCTCGGAAATATCACTTGTCGGAGCATTGATCAGAAGGCAGGCTGCATCGTCCGGTACTTTCTCTTCTGTCAGAAGGTTCAGCGACTGAATATCTATGTTTGCCTTCTCGATATCTTCTTTTAATGTAGAATCAAGTTCTTTCTCACCGTGTCCGTCAAGTGTATACAGGATCGGAAGGTTTTCGGAGGTTACATAGGAAATCGCACTGTCAATCTGTCCTTCACCGTCAAATCCTGTTGTTGTATAGCTGTAGGTATTATAGTCCATGGAAGACTGATAAATAGTGTCGTAAGATACTACCTTGCTTCTGTCGCCACATACAACGATCAGACTGTTTGCGGACACTTCATCATTCGTATACTGAGATGTAAATTTCGGATTTACAACCGGGTCTTTGGCCTCAACCTTGATGTGTGAAGATTCCTCTGCATATTTCTCCAGAAGCTTCTTTAAGGTTTCGTCCTCGGAACCACTCTGGACAACCTGATAGATCGTGATGTCCTTATCCAGTTTCTTAAGGTAAGATTTCGTCTCATCACCGATGCTGTACAGCTTCTGTGAACTTACATCAAATTCTGTGTATTTGGATGGCAGAGATCCTACGATCATGTTGATCACGATCACGATCACAATAAAAATCGCACTGATCATAACGCTGTAGGAACCGTTTCTGAGATATTTTCCATTCATGGATTCTCGGATCCTCTGTTTTAACGGCTTCTTTTCTTTCTTGTTCTGCCCGTCTTTTTTGTTAAACTTTTCCTTCAGTTTCATCTTCCAGCCTCCTTAATTCCAACGTCTTTTCGCAACAGACTGTACAGTCAGGAAAAGACAAACTGCGATCACAGACAGGAAATATAAAATTCCCTTTATGTCAAAGATTGAATTGGCAAAATTATCAAAATGGCTGCTAAGATTGACAATATTCAGTACCTTCTGAATTCCTCCCGAGAAAAAGGAAGAATTTACGATATACACAACTGCAAGAATGATCTCTCCGACCACACACACAACTGCGGAAATCAGAAGGTTCTTGATCATTGTGTATATGATAAGTGCTGCTGCAAGAATCAGAAGTCCAAATGTAATACACGTAGACAATGCTCCCTCTGAAAAGAATGAGGAGATTCCATTCATCATATAAAATGCAAACAAAAATACAAAGGTAAGAACTGCCGCAATCACCTGGCTCTCAGTCAGAGAAGATACAAAAACGCCAAGTGCGAGGTTTGCACAGCCCAGAAGGAAAAATCCCAGAATACCTGTGTATGCTCCTGCAAAAGATACGGTTCCGAATTTTGACATCAACAGTGGGTAAAAGCACATAATAAGCATCGGAATCGCAAAGATTGTTACCAGTGCAAGATATTTGCCAAAAACAATCTGTCCAACGGAAACCGGCGCTGTCAGAAGCAGCTGATCTGTTTTCTGTTTCCTTTCTTCTGCCAGAACTCTCATTGTCAGAATCGGAACACTGATCAGAAATACAAAGGTCAGTGCACTCAGTGTATATTCAAATTTGGGATATGCTGCCCCTAACTGATATGCAGAAAAATAAATACCTGTAAGAAGCAGGATAAAAAAGATAAATAAATATCCTACCATAGATGTGAGATAACTTCTCAGTTCTCTCTTATATACTGCTGTCATTTATCTTCCCCCTCTTTCTCTGTAGCCTCAGGCTTCTTCTTCGTATCTTCGGTCAGCTCCAGGAAAATTTCTTCCAATGATACTTTTCTGGACTGCATTTCCAGAATTGGATAATGGTTCTCTGCCATCTTAAAGAAAACCTCTTCACGGATATCTGTATTTTCTTCTGTGGAGAGTTTCACTGCCCATCCATCCTGATCCTTGTCGGCAGTAATGGAAATTTCTTTAACTCCCGGAATTTCTCCAAGAAGAATACGGATTTTGTCCCGGTCTCCTCTTACAAGAAGTGAAAGATTGTTGGAACCCTGTGCAAGTTTTCCAAGGTTGTCCGGTGTATCACTTGCAACCAGCCTGCCGTGAGAAATAATCAGCACGTAATCGCAGACCGCACTTACTTCTGAAAGAATATGCGAACTCAGGATGACTGTATGTTTCTTCTTGAGGCTTTTGATCAGATCACGGATTTCTATGATCTGTTTCGGATCAAGTCCTACTGTCGGTTCATCAAGAATGATGACTTCCGGATATCCAAGGATTGCCTGTGCAAGTCCTACTCTCTGTCTGTAACCTTTGGACAGATTTTTGATCAGGCGATTTCTCATATCTGAAATTTTGACCATTTCCATGACTTCTTCAACCATGGATTTCTTTTTGTCTTTTGGAATTTTTTTGAGATCAGCGACGAAATTCATATATTCCAGCACTGTCATATCGAAATAAAGAGGTGGCATTTCCGGCAGATAACCAATACACTTCTTTGCCTGTTCCGGCTCTTCCAGTATATCATGACCATCGATGGTCACTGTTCCTTCCGTAGATGCTATATAACCGGTGATCATATTCATAGTCGTTGATTTACCGGCTCCGTTCGGCCCGAGAAAGCCGTAGATTTTTCCCTTCTCTATCTTAAAAGAAAGGTGGTCGACTGCCGTATGGTCTCCATAGCGTTTGACCAGATTGTTTACTTCAATCACAAAATTCTCCTCCTTTTCATCATAAACAGAAAATGTTTCCGGGTGAAACAGAGATAGGGGGTACCCGGAAACATCTTTTATCTGAGGAACGATTCTTATGTCCGTTCCTTGGAATATTCTATGAGAAAGTTGTGATAAAAATAGGATAAATGTGTGATGATTTTGTGAAAATAGCTGCGATAAATTGCGATAAATTATGACAGGGGTTCTTTCAGCGGAGTCCCTGCTTTGCGCGGATAACGACCTGGTGTTGCTTTGATCTTCTCTATTACCACAAGAGAACGCTGGATTTCTGAATCAGGAAGCTGGAAATACACAACATCCTGAATCTTTCCTCCGAGGATTTTGACTGCTTTCTGTGCCTGTTCTACTTCTTCCTGTACAGTGCCTGATTTATAGGAAATAAAATAACCTCCTGTTTTTACATACGGAAGGCAATATTCTGACAGAGTTGCCAGATTTGAAACCGCACGGGACACACAGAGATCATATGTCTCTCTGTACTGTTTGTTCTTCGCATATTCTTCGGCTCTGCCGTGAATTGCTGTAATATTTTCCAGCTTCAGCATCTGAAAAGTTTCTTCGAGAAAGTTGACTCTTTTTTTGAGAGAATCCAGAAGGCAGGCCTCCAGATGTGGAAATGCGATTTTGAGAGGAACACCTGGGAATCCTGCACCGGTTCCAATATCCATGATTCTTTTTATCCGGCTCATGTCTACAGCCTTCACGCAGGCAAGACTGTCCAGAAAGTGCTTTACCAGCACTTCCTGAAATTCTGTGATTCCGGTCAGGTTCATGACTTTATTTTTTTCTACAAGATATTCATAAAAATCTGTAAACTGTTTTTTCTGGATCTCATCAAGAGTGATTCCCAGTTCCCTACAGCCTTCTTCCAGTATGGTTAAATCATATGCCATTGATCTGCTCCTTCTCTATGCATTTCGTCTGTACTGTTCCAGATATACCAGAAGCACAGAAATATCCGCTGGTGACACTCCGGAGATTCTGGATGCCTGTCCTATCGATACCGGACGGTATTCTTCCAGTTTCTGCCTTGCCTCAATGCGAAGACTTCCGACCTTCTCATAATCCAGATCTTCCGGAATCTTCTTTGCTTCCAGTTTCTTGAACTGTTCCACCTGCTTCATCTGACGCTTGATGTAGCCTTCATACTTCAGGTTGATCTCAACCTGTTCTTTTACATCCCATGGAAGGAACGGACGCTCCTTGTCAATTGGTGCAAGATCTTCATAATTAAGCTCCGGTCTTCGGATCAGCTCTGCAATTGTCGTTCCGGATTTCAAAAGAGTACTTCCTTTTTCCTCCAGAAGCTTCTGCACTTCAGGGGTGCCTCCGATCGTCGCATGCTCTGTTCTTTCGATTTCTCTTGCAATCGCAGCTTCCTTTTCCAGAAGTTTCTGGTAAGTCTCCTCATCGATCAGACCGACCTGATAACCTTTCTTGCGGAGACGTAAATCTGCATTATCCTGTC
>OHRI01000955.1_pt1 | contig 12144 bp, 7 predicted proteins | sample 1578421 | NCBI WGS metagenome assembly OHRI01 (sample SAMEA3879598, study PRJEB24766) | human gut metagenome | biome: human-associated habitat; feature: feces | place: USA | collected 1985/1987 | reverse complement strand
CCTACTTCTTCATAATAACCAGGTACATAAATTACTTCAGGCTTTGCCGCAGCTATTTTTGTCAAAACAGCTTTAAAGTCCGAATCTTTTTGCAGATATGATTCTTCAATGACAACTGTACCGCCTTTTTCTGTATAAGCTTTTTTGAAAAATTCAGCCAGACCTTTGGCATAGTCACTGCTGTTATCAATGTAAACAGCAGCTTTTTGGAGCTTCAGTTCATTTAAAATAAAATTAGCACCGACAGTACCCTGAAACGGATCGATGAAGCAAACTCTGAAGGTATTTGGTTTTACCTTACCTGTTTTTTCATCTAAGGTTACTTTTGGATTAGTGGCTCCAACTGCAAGAAAAGGAACCTTAGCGGCTTCACTTACGTTAGAGGCAGCTATGGCACTGGAACTGGCAAATAATCCCATAACAACGGGAGCTTTATCCTGATTGACCAGTTTACTCATTGCATTAGCAGCTTCTGCAGGTTCAGATTTATTATCGGCAACGACCAGTTCAATTTTTTTGCCAAGCAGACCACCGGTATCATTTAGCTGCTGTACGGCAAGTTTGATTCCATTTGTAATGGATGTTCCGTAAGTAGCGTTATTACCTGTCAGCTCAGCAACAACGCCTATTTTAATAGTGTCTGCTTTCTTGTCGCTGCCTGTACTGCAGCCGCTGACTAAAACTGACATGGTTATAAGGGCACCGCCTATGGCCAGAGCCAGTTTTTTCTTAGTAAATTTCATGATAAATCCCCCTCATAAATAAATTAATAATTACGAAGAACAACAAGGTATTGTACTGGAGAGAAAAAGTCGAATTAAAAGCTTTGACTTCTCGAAGCAGCAGTACTGGAAAACAGTACGATAAAAGTACCTTGATACTATTCGATGAGATAATTGTACTTTGCAAAAAAGCAAAAAGCAAGAAAAACTTGATAAAGCATAAAAAATGAAGAAAAGTGTAAACAAAGGTATAGTTTCCATATCAGAATAGTATAATGAATTACCAGATTTACGGCAGGATTTAAATATTTAACAGCGAATTAAGATTTATAAAACAATATATATTCAAAGATGAAAGCAATATTTTAACAAGGGTGTGGAAGGTATGCAGTTAACAACAGTACAACTTGTGAGTATAGTTATAACACTGGTTTTAACGATTTTGCCAGGTATATATGCCGGTCGTAAAATAAAATCTGCTGATGACTATGCCTTAGGTGGACGCAGTGCCGGGATTGGTATGGTCGCAGGCAGTATTATAGGAACTATTGTTGGCGGTGCTGCTACCATAGGCACAGCACAGTTAGGCTTTCAGCTGGGACTAACCGCTTGGTGGTTTACTTTAGGATCTGGCATTGGGTTTATCATCATGGGACTGTTTTATGCCCGTCCGCTGCGTAATAGCGGTCTGATGACGATTTCTGAGTTTTTAGTTGTAAACTTCGGGAAGAAAGCTGGTCCGATAGCGAGTTTATCGGCTACGGCAGGTATATTTTTCAGTATTGTTGCAAGCATGCTTACGTCAATACATTTAATAGTGGGCCTTTTTCATGTAAGCCTGGTGGCTGCTGCGTCAATAATAATTGTTATTGTTGCGGCACTGGTTTTTTTTGGCGGTATCAACAGTTCTGGAATGGCTGGTATTTTTAAAATATTACTGGTTTTTGCAACTGTTTTTGTAGGAGGTATTCTTTCTTATAATGATTTGGGAGGATTGACGGGAATTCGTGAAAGTTTTCCTGCGTTTCCATGGCTCAGCCTTTTTGGTAAGGGCATTGAAGACAGTCTTTTTAGTTTATTTTCTATGGTGATTGGTGTTATTTCTACACAGACCTATGTACAGGCTCTGTTTTCGGCCAAGGATAGTGCAACGGCAGCAGCAGGCTGTGTCACAGCTGCATTGATTGTTATTCCTGTCGGGTTACCGTCAGTGATGATAGGTATGTATATGAATGCGATGCATCCGGAGATATATTTGCCTGAATGGCTGGGGGGCATTGGTATTGCAGCATTGCTGCTGTCTTCGCTTGGTTCTATTTCTGGTCTTGCATTAGGAATTGGGACGATGATTTCACGAGATATTTTTAATGATTTATTCGGTCTTCGTGATGTAAAAAGATTATTGTGGATTAGTAGATTTTCAGTGCTGGCAGTTACATTTGGCGCAGTAATATTCGTTTTTCATTATCTTGATTCACTGGTTTTGCATTGGAATTATCTGTCAATGGCATTGCGGGGGGCAGGAATATTTTTACCATTGACATTTATTGTGTTTTTTAAAGGCTTAGTGCCAAAAGAGGCTGGCTTTGCCGCAATGATTGCTGGTATAATGGTAGCCTGCCTTTGGCCGTTTATTTTCCCGGATTCGGCAAATGCCTTATTCCCAAGCTTGGCTTTTAATTTGTTGTTTTTAGTACCGGGAGTATTATGGAGTTTATATAAAAATAAAGATAGGAGAGTTTGATATTCAGCATCACTTTGCCGCTATTGGCAGGTGATGCTTTTGCTTGAGTGGCAGTGCATCCTTAAAGCAACTGGTGTTTGCCTATATCTGTTGTGGTATAATATATGGTATAAATTTAATAAAAAAATCGATGCTTTTTCGGAAGGAGGACTGTTGTGAGCGTAAATTTTACACATCTGCATGTCCATACTCAATACAGCCTGCTTGACGGTGCCGCAAAAATAAGTGATCTGGTTGCTTATGCTAAAGAAATCGGAATGAAGAGCCTGGCGATAACAGATCATGGTGTAATGTATGGTGTCGTTGATTTTTATCAGGAGGCAATGAAGCAGGGAATCAAGCCTGTTATAGGCTGTGAAGTATATTTGACAAATGGATCACGATTTGAAAAAACTAACCGTGATGGGATGTACCATTTGATTTTACTGGCAGAGAATGACGAAGGTTATCACAATCTGATGAAGCTGGTTTCACTTGGACATTTAGAAGGGTTTTACTATAAACCTAGAATTGATAAAGATATTCTAAGACAATACAGTAAAGGTATTATCTGCATGAGCGCATGCATTGCCGGTGAGATTCCTGTGCAAATACTGCGAGGCAATTTAGAAGGAGCTGAAAACAGTTTAAAGGATTATCTGGACATTTTCGGGAAAGACAATTTTTTTCTGGAAATTCAGGATCATGACCTTGAAGAAGAACATACTGTTAATACTGAACTGAAACGCCTGGCAAAAAAATATGATCTTGGTTTAGTGGCTACTAATGATTCTCATTATGTGAAGCGCGAAGATGCAGATGCACAGGATGTATTGCTGTGTATTCAGACAACAAGTACTGTAGATGATCCTAAAAGAATGAAATTTCCTAATGATCAATTTTATTTAAAAAGTGAAGCTGAGATGCGCGAAAAGTTCGGTGATTGTCCTGAAGCTTTAGAAAATACAGCGAAGATAGCAGAGCGCTGCAACGTGGAATTGAGTTTTGGTCATTTATTGCTGCCGGAATTCCCTATTCCAAATGGATTATCGGCAGAGAAATATTTGCGTAAGCTGTGTTTAGATGGGATGCCGGGGAGGTATCCTGAGCCGACGCAGCAGGTTTTAGATAGGCTGGAATATGAATTAGGTATTATCAATAAAATGGGCTATGACTGTTACTTTCTGATTGTTTGGGATTTTATAAGTTACAGCCGCAGAAATGACATACCTGTAGGACCTGGCCGCGGAAGTGCGGCAGGCAGTATTGTCGCTTATCTTTTAGGGATTACTAATATTGATCCGCTGAAATATGATTTGCTGTTTGAACGTTTCTTAAATCCTGAACGTGTAAGTATGCCTGATATAGATACAGATTTCTGTTATGAAAAAAGGCAGCAGGTTCTGGATTACATTATTAATCGTTATGGACAGGAGAAGGTTGCCCAGATCATAACTTTTGGTACCTTACAGGCTCGCGCGGCGGTTCGTGATGTTGGCAGAGCGTTGGAAATGCCTTACAGCATGGTGGATAATGTAGCAAAACTTATTCCGCGTGATTTGGGTATTACATTAGAGAGAGCGCTGGAGGCCAGTAATGAGCTGAGAAGTTTATATGAAAACGATGCGAACATCAAACGCCTGATTGATCTTGCTCAAAGCGTGGAAGGCATGCCGCGTAATTCAGGTACTCATGCGGCGGGAGTTGTTATTGCCCCGGATGATTTGAAAAAGTATGTGCCGCTGCAGTTGTCGAATGAAAATTTTATTACAACTGAATATGATAAAGATAAGATTGAAAGTCTCGGACTTTTAAAGATGGATCTTTTAGGGCTGCGTACTTTGACAGTAATTGGTGATGCAATCAAGTTTATTTATGAAACTACTGGTGATAAACTTGATATTGATAAAATTCCTCTTGATGATGAAGCAACGTGCAGCATGCTGAGAAAGGGCGATACTCAAGGGGTATTTCAGCTTGAATCAGGCGGAATGACGAAACTGGTTATGGATTTGGGACCGGAAAGTTTTGAAGATCTTATTCCTTTAGTTGCATTGTATCGTCCTGGACCATTAGGAACGGGAATGGTAGAAGATTTTATTGCAGGACGTCATGGTGAAAAAACTGCAGAGATGCTGCATCCTTTATTGGAACCGGTTTTAAAAGATACTTTTGGCGTTATTCTTTATCAGGAACAGGTTATGCAGATCACTTCCGTTCTGGCAGGCTTCAGCCTCGGGCAGGCAGATATTCTGCGGCGGGCTATGGGCAAGAAAAAGGCTAAGGAACTGGATTCTATGCGTGAAGCCTTTATTGATGGAGCTCAACAAAAACATGGTATCAGTCCGCAGCTGAGCAGTGAAATTTTTGCTCTCCTACAGCATTTTGCCGGTTATGGGTTCAATAAATCGCACTCTGCCGCGTACGCATTAGTTGCTTATCAGACCGCTTATCTTAAAGCACACTGGCCTGCAGAATTTATGGCAGCTTTTTTGACAAGTGTCATCAGTGACAGCGAAAAGCTGAGCTGGTATATAAGTGTGTGCCGCAGTATGGGGCTGAAGATTTTACCGCCGGATGTTAATGAAAGTGGCCGAAGCTTTTCTGTAAATAAAGACAGGGTTATCCGTTTTGGTTTAGCAGGTGTGAAAAATGTAGGTGAAAATGCGATCGGCAGCATTTTACAGGCACGTAAAGAGGGACCTTTTAAATCTTTGATGGATTTCTGTAAACGGGTGGATAATAGAGCTGTTAATAAACGAATGTTGGAAAATTTAATAAAATGTGGCGCGATGGATTCCTTTGGTTATAAACGTTCCGAGTTGTTAGCCGTTGCAGAACAGGCTATGGACATGGGCAGTAATTATCAAAAAGATTATCAGAGCGGACAGATGGGGCTATTTGGTGATGACAGTTTTGCTGATGTTAATGAGCTAAGAATACCTGAATTGGAAGAAATCCCCAAACGCACGATTTTGCAATATGAGAAGGAACTGATCGGTTTTTATGTAACCGGTAATCCTTTAGACGCTTATGTCGGTTCCTTGTATTATTACACTCCATTGCGTAAAATATCAGATGCCAGTGAAGTGCTTGACGGTAAATATTTCAGTGTTGCCGGCATAATTTCGGATTGCCGGATAAGAAATACGCGTCAGGGTGACAGTATGGCGATTTTAACATTAGAAGATTTTAACGGAAAGATGGAGATTGTGGTTTTTCCAAAAGTTTACCGTGACGCTGCCAGGCTGCTTTATCAGGAGAATGCAATCAGCGTGGAAGGAAAACTCAGTATCGATGAACGTGAACGAAAAATTCAGGCGTTAAAGATTAAACCTCTGCAGGAAGTGCCTCCTGATTTACATATAAAGATCATGAAAAAGGATGAAAATGGTATTGTCCAAAAAGGCTTAAAACAGATTTTTGAAAGTTTTTCGGGCGATACACCTGTCTATCTGCATCTGATAGATTCAGGAAAGATGATCAAGGTAGAGCGCTGTTTTTGGGTGGATGGGAAGAATGCCGGTGTTTATCAGGCTTTAGATGATTTATTGGGAGAAAATTGGTATTTAAAGGGGTGAAACCTTGTTGAAAAACAGGGTTTTGCTTGCCACAGTCAAGTAAAGAATGTTACAATAATAAATATGTAGTTAAAACCTTTGGCATAAATATAGAGGAGGGCTCACATGAATATCGTAGTATGTATCAAACAAGTTCCTGATACGGCAGAGGTCAAAATTAATCCTGAAACCAACACACTTATTCGCGATGGTGTTGAAAATATTATGAATCCTTTTGACCGTCAGGCATTGGAAACTGCCTTAATCCTTAAGGACACCAGCGGAGCGAAGGTTACCGTCGTTTCGATGGGACCGCCGCAGGCGACGGATATTTTGAAAGAGGCCATTGCGATGGGCGCTGACGACGCTGTTTTAATCAGTGACAGGGCTTTGGCTGGTTCTGATACTCTGGCTACAAGTGTTGCTTTAGCAGCTGCTGTACGTAAGGTAGGAGAGTGCGATTTGGTTTTATGCGGTAAACAGGCAATTGATGGTGATACTGCTCAAGTTGGACCTGAAATGGCCGAACATCTTGGCATTCCACAGGTTACCGGGGCTTTAAAAGTAGCGTTGGGAGCAGATGGAAGACTGCTTGTTGAACGAGAGAATGAAAGCAGCTGCCAGACTTTGGCTGTTACATTGCCGGCTGTAGTTACTGTTACTAAATCTGAAAAAGAACCTCGTTTTGCCAGTATCAAAGGAAAAATGAAAGCAAGAAAAGCAGAGATTCCCGTAATGGGTGCGGCTGAGTTGGAGATTGATCCGAAAGTGATAGGGTTATCAGGTTCTCCGACTAAAGTTTTGAAAATCTTCACCCCGTCCGTACCACAGATCGAAAGCGAAATAATCAATGAAGAAGATACAGACAAAGCTGTTGATATGCTGATCGAAAAATTGGTACAAGCGAAAATTATTACTCATTGAGGTGAATGAAGATGGCTATTTGTGTAGATAGAGAAAAATGTATCGGCTGTGAATCCTGTATAGCAGTATGCCCGGTTGGCGCGCTCAATATGGTTGACGGTAAGGCTAATATCGATCAGGACACCTGTATCGCCTGTGGCGCCTGCATAGGGGAATGCCCTGTTGAGGCAATTGAACGTGAAGAGATTGTCCGTGAGGTAAAGAATAAAGAAGGTAAAGATTTATGGGTCAATGTTGAATTAGAAGACGGAGAGCCTGTTGGTGTTGTTTATGAATTGCTTGGTGTCGGCGCCGAATTGGCGGCTAAAGCAGATCAGAAATGCTGCGCTGTTTTGATTTGTAAAGAAGCTGGCAGCTTGCCGCAGAAACTATTTGCAGCCGGTGCTGATATTGTTTATGTTGTCAGCGGACCTGAGTATGCAGAGTATAATACTGATATTTATACTAATGCTTTTTGTGAATTGGTTGAAACCTATAAACCAAATGCTGTTTTATGCGGAGCTACTGCAGATGGACGAGATCTTGCTCCTCGTATCGCCGCACGTTTAGGCACAGGTCTTTGTGCTGATTGTACGGCATTGGATATCAATGGAGAACTGGTAGAATGGACACGTCCTGCTTTGGGCGGTAATATTCTGGCTACGATAATCTGTGATGAGCATCGTCCGCAGATGGGCACTGTACGTCCTAAGGTCTTTAAGGCAAAGGATGTCGATGCATCTAGAAGCGGCGAAATTGTAAATTATACTGTAAAAAATGCTGTTACATCTAAGGTGGAGTTGGTTCGCAAAGAGATTTTGGGAGCCAGTGGCGCTATTAAAATAGAAGATGCGGAGATTATTTGTTCAGGCGGTCGTGGATTAGGCAGCTGTGATAATTTCAAAATGCTCGAAGAATTGGCTGCTTTATTTGAACATGGCAGTGTTGGGGGGTCTCGCGCTGTTGTCGATGAAGGTTGGGTAGATCATGCACATCAGGTTGGTCAATCTGGCAAAACTGTAACGCCTAAAATTTATTTTGCGTTTGGTATTTCCGGTGCTATACAGCATTTAGCAGGTATGTCTGCTTCTGATATTGTTATTGCCATTAATAAAGATGCCAATGCACCAATTTTCAAGGTTGCTCAATATGGTATCGTAGGCGATGCACGTGAAATTTTGCCCAAGCTGATCGCTAAAATCAAAGCTGTTAAAGAGGCTTAAGCTTTAAACTTGGAGGAAAAACCTGTGTGGAAGGTAGTATACATTGCGCAGACCGCTGAAGCGGCTGCCAGGATCAAAGAAGTATTAGCCGCGAACGGTTTTTTGACGCAGACTAAAACTACGAATTCCAAGCACGGTGGCGTATATGAAATCAGTGTGCCGCTTTCCGAAGCTGAAGATGCGTATGAGGTCATTTGCGAAAACAAGTTTCAGTTGTAATTCTAAGGAGGCCGGGCAATGAAGAAAACAAAAATCATTTGCACCGTTGGTCCCAGTACTGATAATATCCCGCTTTTAGTTTCTATGCTGAAAGCGGGAATGGATATGGCCCGCTTTAATTTTTCACATGGAAGCCATTCTGAACATGCCCAAAGATTGGGGCTTGTCAGAGAGGCGGCTGAACAAGTCAATAAACCGATCGCTATGATTGCCGATACCCGGGGGCCTGAGATGCGCCTGGGTATTTTTGAACATGATAAAATTACGTTGCAGGAGGGCGAGTCTTTTTGTCTGACAACGAAGGAGCAGATCGGTAATGAACAGATTGCTTCAGTTAATTATTCAGGTTTACCTGATGAATTAAAAGTAGGCGATGCTATTTTATTGGCTGATGGATTACTTTCTTTAGAGGTAGAACGCATCAACGGAACTGAAATCTATACGAAAGTAGTGCATGGTGGACAGCTGGGCTCACGTAAAAGAGTCGCTTGTCCGGGTGTGGAATTAAAACTGCCTTTTTTGTCTGAGCAGGATATAAAAGATATTACTTTTGCAATAGAACATGATATGGATTATATTGCAGCGTCTTTTGTACAAAAGGCAGAGGATGTTCTTGCGATTCGTAAGGTTTTAGAAGCCGCAGGATCGGGGATGGGGATTATTTCCAAAATTGAGAATCAGGCAGGTTTTACGCATATTGATGAAATCATAGAAGTTTCTGATGGCGTGATGGTTGCGCGTGGTGATTTGGGAGTAGAGATTCCCGCTGAATATGTTCCTTTGGTGCAGAAAGAAATTATCAGGCGCTGTAATAAGGCTGGTAAGCCTGTGATTACAGCTACGCAGATGCTGGAAAGCATGGTCAACAGTTATCGTGCAACCCGTGCAGAGGCCAGTGACATCGCTAATGCTATTTTTGATGGAACTGATGTTATTATGCTGAGCGGTGAAACTGCTTCAGGTTCGTATCCGCTGGAAGCAGTTCAGACGATGGCCAAGATAGCATTGCGAACAGAAGAGGCATTGGATTATGCCGCTATTTTTAAAGGAAAAGGTATTAGTGATAAAATACATTCTACTGAGGCTATAAGTCATGCTACAGTGCAGATTGCACAGGAACTGGATGCAGACGCTATTGTTACGGTTACTGAATCTGGTTTTACGGCTCGAATGATTGCTAAATACAGGCCTAAGTGTTATGTTGTAGGCGTTTCACGGATACCTGCAAGGGTAAGGGCGATGCAGTTTTACTGGGGAGTAAGGCCGCTTTTGGGGCCTTCTAGTGATAATACTGATGAAATGATTGAGATATCATTGAAATGTGCACGTGAACACGGTTATGTCAAAGACGGTGACTCGGTTGTCATTACAGCTGGAGTTCCTGTCGGTAAACCGGGTTCAACGAATTTGATTAAGGTGGTTAATGTGGGAAATAAATTAGTAAGCGGTGTTGGTATAGGTAAACGTTCGGTTACAGGTAAAATATGCACTGCTGTTACATTGACAGATTTTAAAGAAAAGTTTAAACCTGGTGATGTTTTAGTAGTTGGAGTATTGCCGGATGAAGCGGCAGCTTATGCGTCTAAAGCAGCTGCTATTATTGCAGAGGAGGGTGGACTGACATCTTCAGTAGCCATCATAGCAATTAATTGTAGTATTCCTGTAGTTGTTGGCGCTGAAAATGCGCTTAACCTGCTTAAAGACGATATGGAAGTAACTGTGGATACTGTAAGCGGTATCGTTTATGAAGGTGCTATCAATATTTAATAGAGGATAGAGGTAGAGATGGCTGAAGAATCAACCAGGATAGTTCATGGTCCTACGTTTAAAAATCTTTTAGATAATGTAACTAAGCTGGAAAAACAGACACAGAAAAAAGACCTGTCCTCAGATGAGAAAAGTGTTCTGGCACAGGATCTGCTCAGTTGTCTTCTGGATGCGTTAGATATGCAGTCTGAGGCGGTTATGTCGCAAAGCGTCAAGGAACAGATGTCATTGACGATTGAGCGAATAGTATGCCGTTTTAAGCTTTTGGCAGAACAGGGAATAGCCTGCGAAGCCTGTTTGGAGAAATTAAAGAATTCCTGCATCTATTTCATGCGTGCTAAACATGAAATTTTAGCAAAAGAGATAGTAGCTGTTTTTCAGCCTGTTTTAGTGACAAATTCGCATCTGCGTGCAGAAGGCATACGTAAATTGGGTATGCTTGGCTGCCTGGCAATGAAAGATGGACTGCCGGAGGTAACGATACAGTGTGCGAATATAGTGGTTATTGTAAGCAATGAATTAACAGAAACAGATGCTGATTTGGAACAGGAATTGCTGCAGATGCTGCAGGATATGGCAGTTATGGCTGCTAGAATGCGTGATGAAGCCAGATTTTCTGCTATTGTATCCAAAGCTGTTGTACGTTACAGTGCAGAGAGTACTGTCTATGCCGGTTCTAAAATGGTAGAATTTTTGCTGACGCTATTTTTTACGGCTTCGGACAGACGTTATGTTAATGCATTACCAATGTTGCGTTGGATGAGTTTGTTATTGACCAATAATAAATCATTAACTGCAGGAGAATTACAGTATTTTGTGCGTGAATGGACACAGCTGATTGCACAGATTGCCCGGAGAAAATGGGAAAATGAGACCAGGCAGTTAATGGACGGATTATTTGTTTTTCTGGTGCGTGAAAAAGATTTTGCCTTAACGCGTAGTACGCTGATGAATATTGCCTTACATTTTCAAATGTATGCAGGCTGGGATGGTTTTGCTAACGCGTTTAAATTATATGCTCCGTGGCAGAATTTTATGCTGGTTTTACTTGATCAGGCTGTTTCCAGCAGGCGCAGTCAGCAGCAACGGGAACAAATAGGCAGTTTGGTGCTGCGTACTCAGCGGGATTTGATAACTGCTGTGGCGAGACTGACTATGCAGGAAGAAATGACTGTATACGGAGAGTGGCTGCAGTTTGGTTTATCTGCTGCTAAAAGTGAAAAAAATAAGATCAGAGTACGCAGACTGGTACAGTTAACAGTGGGCTATTGGGCTTCTCAGCAGCCGCGTACAAGCAGAGAACAGCTTAAACATTTACTATATGTCTTTGAACCAGATTTGGTAAAGGGAAAATATCTGGAGCTGTTGGAGAAAGTAAGATAGCTTAAATATCTGAATTGGTAAAAATAATAGTTAATAAAAAAGACGTTTTTCCTTGGAAAGACGTCTTTTTTATTTTCTCGTTCACTATTTTTTCACAAATATCATTAGAATGAGAGGGAGTATAGTGCAAGAATAAAGAATACCTGAAAATAATGGAGGTGTAACAATGCAGTTGTACCGCTGGCGAGCACGCAGTATGGCAGGAAAACTTTACCAGGGAAGTTATTTAGCTGACAGTAAACAGGAAGTAGCAGCATTTTTACACGAAAATTATGATTATATTACTGGGATAGAAGAAGTACAAAGTTTCACTGTTAAAATAAGCCGTTTGTTTAATAGTGGTAAAGTTAATGACAAAGAACGCAGCCGTTTTTTTCAGCAATTGGCAGCCATGATTGGCAGCGGTATTCCGTTGTGCAGAGCATTGGAACTTTTAAAAACACGCTGCCCGGTTTCTTTAACAAATGTCTGCTGTTTATTGATTGCTGATTTACAAGCTGGAAAAGCGTTGTCTGCTGCGATGAAAAAACACGTACATATTTTTAGACCTGTTACTGTGTCAGTAATTGAGGCAGGAGAACAAGGGGGCATCTTACAGGAGATGTTGTCTGAACTGGCTGTTTATTTTGGGCAGAAGGAAGAAA
>OHRI01000916.1_pt1 | contig 12702 bp, 11 predicted proteins | sample 1578421 | NCBI WGS metagenome assembly OHRI01 (sample SAMEA3879598, study PRJEB24766) | human gut metagenome | biome: human-associated habitat; feature: feces | place: USA | collected 1985/1987 | reverse complement strand
CAGCAGACCATCCAGAGCATCCACCAGCCGAGTTTTCCTTACACTGACAAAATGCTCTCGAACTGGCGTAAATTAAACGTACATACCATGGAAGATGTAAAACGTTTAAATCTTGAACATAAAGAACGCACCAAAGCATCGGCACAGGAGGCTGCCGGTCCGAAAAACAAGTTTACAAGCATCGGGCAGCGCTCCTATGAATATGATGAGCTTGAAAAAATGTTACTGACAACCAATTCAAAACATTGATACCATAGAGTAGTGTGAAAACATTGTCTTCATACTAAAACAGGCAAAAATGGAGATTAGGATAAGAACATGCCTCTGACAAATTCACAATACGATGAGATTATACGGGCATATGATGCCCGACAGTTAAAAAATGAACATGACAGGGAAGAACGGACCCGTTATGCCTACATCAAGATCCCACGTCTCCGTGAGATCGATGATGCCATTGCGACCTGCTCCGTTGCACAGGCAAAAAAGCTCTTAGACGGTGATACCATGGCTCTTAATACCCTGAAAGAACAGATTGCCTCCTACCGCAGTGAAAAAAAGGATCTTCTGAAAAAAGCAGGGCTTTCTGCTGATTATCTGGAGACTTCTTATGAATGCCCGGATTGTAAGGACACCGGTTTTATCGACGGGAAACGCTGCCACTGTTTTACACAGGCTGCGATCGATTTAGTCTATACCCAGTCGAATTTAAAAAGCATCCTGCTCCGTGAGAATTTTTCCACATTTTCTTTTGACTATTATTCTGATAAAGACATAAATCCTGCAACCGGGTTATCATCTTTGGCAACAGCAAAAGATGCCGTTGCGAAATGTCATGATTTTATTGATCACTTTGATGATACATTTTCCAATCTGTACTTTTACGGAGATACCGGCATCGGCAAAACGTTTCTGTCAAACTGTGTTGCAAAAGAGCTGATGGATCACGGTCATTCTGTAATTTACTTTACGGCGTTCCAATTATTTGATATATTAAGCAAGGGTGTATTTGCAAAAGATGAGGAAGCGATTGCCGCAAATGAAAATATTTTTACCTGCGATCTTCTGATCATCGATGATCTCGGCACAGAGCTTACAAATTCTTTTACGACTTCCCAGTTGTTTTTGTGCTTAAACGAAAGGATCCTGCACCGGAAATCAACCATCATTTCCACAAACCTCGGATTGTCCCAGCTTACCGATCTGTATTCGGAGCGAATCTTATCAAGAATTATGGACAATTATGTTCTGATCAAATTATTCGGGGAAGATATCCGGATGCAGAAACGAAGACGCTGATGTTCTATAAACACAAAATACATTTTCTGCCTTCAATTAGAGCAATCTATTGAAATACATGTAAACAAATTTTTATGGAGGAACCATTCAATGCCAAACGATGAAAGAAACCTGGAAACCTTACCTGATGGAGCACTCGGTCTGATCCCGCTTGAGAGCTGCAAAGAGCTTGGTCTGAAAGTAGACAAGTACCTGGTCGGCTGGAGAGAAAAAAGACAGCATCAGCATGCATCTGATCTTGCCTTTAAAGATTACCGCCGCGATTCTTACATCATCTCTACCGCTGTTCCGCGTTTTGGAACCGGCGAAGCAAAAGGTGTGATCAAAGAGTCTGTCCGTGGATACGACCTGTACCTGATGGTCGATGTGACAAATTACAGTCTTACCTACTCCGTATGCGGCCATGAGAACCACATGTCACCGGATGACCACTATGCAGATTTAAAACGTATTATCGCAGCCGTTGGCGGTAAAGCAAGACGTATCACCGTCATCATTCCTTTCTTATATGAAAGCCGTCAGCACAAACGTACTTCCCGCGAATCTTTAGATTGTGCTTTAGCATTACAGGAACTGACTGCAATGGGTGTAGATAACATCATCACATTTGATGCACATGACCCGCGTGTACAGAATGCGATCCCGTTAAAAGGCTTCGAGACCGTACAGCCTGCTTACCAGTTCGTAAAAGGTATCTTACGCGAAGTAACCGACTTAAAGATCGATTCCGATCATATGATGGTAATCAGCCCGGATGAAGGTGGTACCAACCGTGCTGTATATCTTGCAAGCGTTCTCGGATTAGATGTCGGTATGTTCTATAAGAGACGTGATTACAGCCGTATCGTAGACGGACGCAACCCGATCGTTGCGCATGAGTTTTTAGGTTCCTCCGTAGAGGGAAAAGATGTTATCATCATCGATGATATGATTTCTTCCGGTGAAAGTATGATCGATGTTGCAACAGAGTTAAAGAAACGTAAAGCAAACCGTATCTTCGTCGTTGCAACTTTCGGACTCTTCACAAACGGTTTAGAGAAATTTGATCAGGCAGTTGCAGATGGAACGATCTACAAAGTCGTTACCACAAACCTTACCTATCAGACACCGGAACTCTTATCCAAACCATATTACATCAGCTGTGACATGAGCAAATACATCGCTTATATCATTGATACCTTAAACCATGATTCTTCCATCAGCGATCTGTTAAACCCGTATGACAGAATCGAACGTCTGGTATCTAAATACAAGGCAGAGCAGAAATAATTCATTCTGAAATATCAAAAAAGCCGGTACTTTTTCGTGCCGGCTTTTCTTATACAATGGAATGCATGTCTATAAACATTCTGGCATCAAAAAAAGAAACCATCATACACTTTTGTATAACGGTTTCCTCTTATCTCATTTCTATGTAAGTCCGTCTGGCAAACGCTCCTAAAACAGATCAACTCTTCCTGCAAACTTCTGGTTGATCACATAGTACGCTGCAAATTCTTCCGGTTTTAAATATACCTGAAGGCTCTTGATGGATGATGCTCTGTGACCATCTGCAACAAACTCATTTTTTGCTTTCTCAATCACATCTGCAACAATCGCTTCATTCCCCTGATACTGGATAAATACTTCCGGTTTTAATTCTTCTTTTGCTGCCTTTGCTGCTTTCTTTGCTGCTCTTGACGGTTTCTTTTCTCTTGCCGGTTTTGCTGTTTCTTTTGTCTCAGCTGCTGTATCTTTGACTGTCTCAGTCTTTGCTGCTGCTTTTACTTCAGATGCAGACTCTTTGACTGCTGTCTTCACATCCTGTGCTGCATTTTTTGCTGCCTGTAAAACATCACTGGCCTTCTCATTTGTCTTCGGCTCTGCTGCCTTTACCTGATTTGTTTTTTCTGCTTTGATTGCATTATTTTTTGCTACAGTTCCTTTTGCCATAATGAATTCCCTCCTCAACAAAACTTACTCACAAACTAAAAACTTCTCCATTGCGTCTAATGCTTCTTCTTCATCGCTTCCTTCAGCAACAATATTCACTGTCATACCCTTTGAAGGATTAAATGCCATGATTCCCATGATACTCTTTGCATTGATCCGGCGGTTATTGCTCTCAAGGATAATCTCACTGTCATAGCGGCATGCCACCTGAACCAGTTCTGCAATTGGATTATCATGTTCTTTTGAAACATTCGAAACCACTACTTCTTTTCTGCTCATATTCATCCTCTTCCTCTTTTCAAGTACTTCTCAAAATATAACCCATTCGACTTTAATTTGCAATACGTCTCACTTAAATCTGTTAAAGTTCAACGAACTATTCTATGGAAGCACTGTTTTTTTATGCAGTTTTCTCTTTTTTTTCATGTATTTATATTGGAAATGTATCTGTAAAACCTGCCTTTTTCTGCATTTGCTTTATTTCAGATATGTGAAGAAAACATTTCCTGCTCCTTTAAACACTTCTTCTGCTTCCGTTATACTCTGTTTAAAATTGTTTCCGGATGAAGGATCAAAAATAATGACATTATTGGCATCATATCCTACCACCAGAACCGCTTCATTGCTTCCCGTCATTGCAAATACCGGATTACCGCAGCTTACATAGTAAAGGACTTCTTCCACACTGCACCCGGTCAGATCTAAAATTCTTGCATCTTTCATTGTATTGCTCAAAATATTCTTCGGTGTCTCACCGCCTGCAATCAATGCACTGACACTGATATTAATTCCTTCTTTCTCAAGCATTGCATTGATACACTGAGCAATGCTGCCGGAAGAAGCATCTTCCGCGCCGACTGCGATGTCAGAGAGTGCCGGTTTGATTGCATCTCTGGAACGTTTCCAGATATACTCCTGATCCTCGCCTACTACGACTCCCATCTTTTCATTTGCCTTTGTGATCGCACCTGCCACCTGATCTGTGGTATAAACCACATCACCTTTTACATAAACATAATATTTTCCGTTACCACCCTTATCTTCAAGTGTGAGCGTGCGATCCTGCTCTAATATGGTTTCTCTCGGAGTCAGCAGTCTTGGAGCCTTTTCCCCCACATTTTCCGGCAAGTATATTTCAAACCGGGTCTCTTTACTGTCAGAACTGCTGCTTACAATGGAAACTATTTTATTTCCATCTCCCTCCCGGTTCATGATCATATCCTGATCTGCGTCCACATATGCCGTACCATTATACTGAATACGGTTTAAGTACATAGTGTAATCTTCAATATCAACCCCGGAAACATAATATCCATTTTTTTCGTATGTCTTTAAAACGGACGGCGTATCGGATGACACATCTAAAATTTTAATCTGATACATCGGGAAGATTACATTTCCCGCAGCCTCCGTTGATACATCTGCCGCATTCGCTACGCCATATACAAAATCGTCTCCCATAAATCCAAGCGGTTTTACATACTTTCCACTGCCTTCTGTTATGGTAAATGTTTTTTTACTGGAAAAGTTGATGAGCGAAATTGTATCACTCTGTCCGTTCTGGCTGTCTTTCGTCCATGCAAAATAACGGTCGGATTCTGAAACCGCATATATTTCTTTATCCAGTCCCTTGATCAGCTCTTTCATTTCCAATGTACTAAGATCGATTCCATACACACTGCCATCGACCATCAGATATAATTCTCCGCCCTCAGTCACATACATCATCTGACCAAGTTCGGATTTCATGACCTCGTATGCCTTATCCGAAGATATGAATGCAAGCTCCTCATTTGTGTTTGAAAGACTGTCATAATGATTGACCTCAATTCCCACTTCCCCCTCATGGTTTCCGCGGTTCATATAGCCATATACGATATAATCAAGGCTTCCCGCCTCATCGATCCTGACAATTTTGATATCATGTTCCCCGTAATTTTCACGGTTGTCAATTCCTTCATATCCACGGAAACTGAACACTTTTGCGAGTGTATTCTCCGTCTCATTGTAACTCCAGAGTTCGCCCTCCTGTACAAAAGCGACCGTGGTTCCGGTCTCATTCGCCTGATACTCCACATTTCCGGAGCGTATCCCAAGCTCAATATAATTGTCAAAAAAGCTTGCATTTTCCCCGCGGAAAATCTGATTCATCCGGCGTTCAAAATTGAGCAGATACATCCGGCTGCTTGTATAGCGCACTCTGTAATATTCTTCTACATTATAATATTCACTCTCGCCACCCTCACCGATACTCGTCACAACATAATCCAGCACGATCACATTATAGGTATCCGTAATTTCTTTTATGGATGGCACCGGCGTCGTTAACTGCTCTCCGTTAAAATCTGCCCATGCAAGCTGTTTTAATGAAGAATTTAATGAAACAAACTGTAATGTTGTGTTATCGCCGGTTGTTTTTTCCATATACGTTGACAGTGTTCCCGATGTCTCACTGTTGAACGTTGTATTATGAAACTCTTTTACAAATTTCAGGGATTCGTCTACATGCGCATTTGGCATTTCCACAATCCTTGTATAATAATAAATGACATCATTTCCGCTCTCTAAATTAATAAGAAGTAAATACTCTTCCCCCTCCTGAAGCAGATTCTGGATTTCAAGTTCTGCTGTGATCGTACCTTTTTTCTCATCATAGGAATTGACATCTGCATTGGCGATCAGTCTCTCCCCATCAAGGCTTCGTATTTCATAAGAGATCGCATCCACGCTTGTCTCGTATGTCTGGATCGTAACCGGAAGTTTTCTGTCTTTTCCAATCGGTGTGATCGTATCGCGCATACTCGCAGCATTCATCTTTGTATGATATCCATATAATTCATTGACTTCCTGTTCACTGCTCTCTAATGTGATGACCGGTAATGTGGCATTTTTCATTTCTGTTGTCAGATCTTCATTGACATGATTTGTCATCATACTAAATACTCCGACTGCCACAAAAAAAATGACGGTCAGTACGACTGCCTTAATTGCACCTTTCTGCACGATATTGTCTCCTTACTCTATGTGAATGAAATATCATTTTCCCTGTTAAAACCGCCATCTTTGTAATTTCTTCTGAAACCCGAAAAAAAGCGACAGATATATTGTATGCATTTTTTTTCAAATCCGCAATGCCTATCACTGATTCTTTTTGAAATTTTAAGAAAGAGAATTAAAAAACGGGCAGTGTACCTATGACCTGCCCATTTTCTGTAACATTTGTTTTACCACCAGCGTCTGCATCTTCTGTGCCTGCAGCGCCGTCTGTACATCTCATTATTTAATAATACCCCGATCAGGCTCCGCATATCATCACGTCCTCCAGGGGGCGGTGGAGGCGGCATCCCGGGTCCCGGTGGAGGTGGGGGCGGCATCCCGGGTCCCGGCGGTGGATTCATTCCGCCCCAGTACTGTTCTGCCTCAACATTCTTTTCTTCCCCTGCCACATTGCGGTAGATCCGCTCTGCCACCTGTTCTAACATCAGGCGGTCCGGATACTCGTCAAACATCAGGCTCCCCTCATACTCCATCTTGTCGCACTCATCTTCCACATAAGAAAGGATTGTCTTCACCTCTTTCGGATAAAGCTCGGGAAGGACTGTTTCATAATATTATTCACTACTTCTCCGATTTCCGTCAGATACAGATTCTGCATCGGATAGCTCATATAAAAAGGCATTTTCGGCACATCCATCTGCATACGGAAAAACTGTTCCTGATTATAGTCCACACATTGCTCCTGTCGCTAACATCTCTATATCATATGCGTGAGGAATACTTTTGTGCGGGTTCCATTATGCGTTAGAATTATTCAAACAAAATATTTTTGTATTTCGTATAACCTTCTTTCTTCATCTGCACGGATGCCTCTTTTTTGTCCCCTTCATGCGTAAACTCATACACATTATAAGCACCGTCACGGTAGGCAAAATCCGCTCCGTTATCCTGATAATGCAGATAAGTTCCATTGCCCGGATACATGCGCATTTTCAAGGTATCATACGGCTTTTCACCGACGTACTGTGCCAGTTCATAAGTTGGGATCATGCCTCCCTCTTTTACGAACATCGGACAGGTATCAAGCGGTGCGTCTACCATATAATACTGTCTGCCCTGATATGGTTTCTTTGTCTCATAATCATACCAGACACCTTCCGGAAGATATACGATCTTTTTCGTCTCTCCCTGCTCTAAAACAGGTGCAGCTAAAAGATTTTCTCCGACTAAAAATTCACCGTTTAAGTTCCAGACTTCCGGATCATTCTCATAATGTAAAACCAGAGGACGCATAATCGGCAGTCCGGTCAGTTCACATTCGCGGAACAGATCATACAGGTATGGAAGTAACTGATATCTTAATTCCACAAATTTGCGGTAGATGCGGATCGTCTCCTCATCAAACTGCCATGGCTCCTGGAATGTACTTCCCATGGAAGAATGGTTACGGAACAGTGGGGAAAATGCACCAACCTGAACCCAGCGGCACATTAATTCCGGTGTACAGTCTGCACCAAATCCGCCGACATCCGTTCCCGCAAATGCAATTCCGCTCATACCGAGATTGCAGAGCTGTGGAACCGCCATTCTAAGATGTGCCCAGAGGCTCTGGTTATCTCCGGTCCATACGGTAGAGTATTTCTGTGTTCCTGCATAACATGCTCTTGTGATCACGAACGGTCTTCTTCCATCGGCTTCCTTTAATCCTTCATAAGTTGCCTTTGACATCAGATGTCCATAAACATTATGCATTGCCGCATGATCTGTCTTTTGATCCTCGTCCGTAAAAACGACATCCTGTGGAAGTTCTCCACGGAAACTTGCAGGCTCATTCATATCATTCCATGTTCCTCGCACACCAAGATCCACTAAGAATTTCTGATTTTCTGCCCACCATTTTCTTACATCCGGCTTTCCAAAATCAGGATATACCGCTTCGCCCGGCCATACTTCATTGACGTATACTTCCCCTTCCGGTGTTTTTGCAAAATAATCATTCGCGATTCCCTCATCATACTTTGCATATCCCGGATCTAATTTCACACCCGGATCAATGATGCAGACAACCTTAAAACCATCCTCTGCGATCTCTTTTATGATTGCACCCGGTGCTCCAAAACCCTTTTCATTCCAGGTAAATACGCGGTACCCATCCATATAATCGATATCAAAATGGATCGTATCACATGGAATCTGCAGTTCTCTGTATTTGTGTGCCACACGTCTGATATCATCAGCTGACATATAGCCCCATCTTGACTGATGATGCCCTAATGTCCAAAGCTGCGGCAGAGGGGTTCTTCCGGTCAGATAAGTATAGCCTTCCACAATATCCGTCATTTTTTCCCCGGAAATAAAATAATAATCGAGATTTCCGTTCTCTGCACTGTAATAATAGCAGGCGCTGTTCTCTTTTCCCAGATTGACATGTGATCTGTAAGTGTTGTCAAAGAACATTCCAAATACGCCCGCATCTTTTAATGTGATCAAAAACGGAATGGATTTATACAATGCCTTAAAATCGTCCGTGTGTGCCTGTGGCAGATCGGAATTCCAGTTTTCATATTCATAATTTCTTTTATTTAAAACGCCTGTTTTATCTCCGAGTCCATAGAACTTTTCATCCCCGCTCATCTGCTTTACGACCATAACAGGATCTTCTTTTTCACCCTCCGCAGATACGACATGTCCCTCAGACTCTAACGTTGCAAGTGCTTCATCGCTTAATTTCTTTTTTTTCTTTCGCTCTCCCCTGAAATCTGCACATAAAAGTGTACCGTCTTTTTTATAAAAATCGATCAAAAAATCATCGTATACTTTGGCTGTCAGCTTATCTGTTTTAATCTGTACTGCTCCGCCTTCCTCAGAGACATCTACGGTAACCGGAAGTCTTTTATCTCCCTCGATTGCTTTTGAACGGTGGTCTTTCGACTGGTACGGAACAAATACATTCATGATCGTGTCCGTGACTGCCGTGACATACGCCGTTCCATGTTCAAATTCAAATTCTACTGTACTTCCATTGGTCTGATAAGAAAGTTTTTTTCCTAACATATGCTTCTCCATTTCTATTTTTACATTTTTGCAATGTCCTGTAATTCCTGTAACAGTTCAAGATCCGACTGCTGCACCTTCATGTTCGTCGTGATCGGTTCCTCACCCGGTTTTGTCACGGTAATCTCAATGATTGTTCCCTCCGTGATGCCGGTGGAAAATACTGCGTTTAGAAATGCAGCAAATTTCGGGTGATTTGCCGTGAATTTATTTTTTGCATTCATGATCTTCATTATTGATGCCGGATTTATCATCGCTTTTCTCCTTTTCCTGTGTGGGGGTGGTTATATTACTTTAGTACGGTTATTATACTATAAGATGGATGGTTTGTCCCGAAAATTTACGAAATTTATTTTTACAAATTTGGTGGAAAAGGTGTATCGGTGTGTTGTGAATGGCAGATTCCCCGGCACCTTAGGAAAGCACCGGAAATCTGCATACATTCTATTCTACTAAATACTCTCTTCAATTTTGTTTTTGTGCGTTTTCGACGAACTGCATATCTACCAGTTCATCGTACTGATAGGTACCCTGATATACATCGGATGCAATGGATACTTCCATATCATTTTTTACCGCCTCCGGTGTGATGATTCCATCGACACTCCAGAGTCCATCTTTATAGGCACGGTCGATCGCTGCTTCAATGTCTTCGGTCGGTGTGGTTGGAAATTCCTTTCCGGCAGCGCGGACCGCAGTTTTTTTATCCTGTGCAGCAGAAAGCGATTTTAACATTGCATTGACAAAGTGCTGTACTGTCTCCGGGTCATTCCGGATGGTTGACTGTGACACACTGAGTACGGAGTAAGCGTAGTCTCCAAGATCTGTAAACTGGTAAAATGCATCCGTCCATACACCTGATTTCATACCGTCAACAATCTGTGGTTCCGCTGCCCAGGAGATATCTGCCTGACCGCTCTGTACCACGGCAACTGAGGTGGACATATCTGCCGGTTCCACCATCACTACATCCTTATCCGGATCAAGTCCAATTGACAGTAAAAGATAGCGCACACACAGATTCGGGCTGCCGCCAAATCTGCCGGAGTTGATCTTTTTTCCTTTGAAATACTGTGCAAGTTCTTCATCTGTATTTCCTGTGTATTCCTCGCCAACTGCCGCACACAGATACACATTAGCGCGGTTCACACAGTTGCAGACAGCAATCACCGGATCCGGGCAGTTCCCGGATGCATTCGGAATTGCATTTGAATCCACTCCACCGATTACTCCCCACGCATCCCCGCTCATCACTGACGTCACATGCGAGCCGCCCGTAGCCTGGATCACCTCCACATCAAGGCCTTCCTCCGCAAAAAATCCCTCCTGCTGCCCGATATAAAGTGGAAGATACCCGATCGAATGTAACGGCTCCGCAATCACGATTTTTTTGAGTTCCACACTCTCCTGCTGCGTTTTTTTTCCACTGCATGCTGTCGCAAATAAACTTGCTGCAAATATAACGTAAGCCAAACAACTGAACAATTTTCTCTTTAACATTTTCCTTTTAAACATTTCGACCCATTTTCACTTTTTAATATAATATGGACTCAGGTGCCCAAAGGTGTATCACAACATAGCGGCTGGTGTCCTCCTCACGCCTTACGATAAATCGCCAGATGTTCCGTCATCCATTTTTCCAGTTCCACCACCGCAAAATACATCACCATCGCAAGCAGCGACAGAACGATCACACCAACCCACACTAACGTGGTATCCAGAATAGTTCCCGCATAAATGACCATTCTGCCAAGTCCGTGCCCCGATGCGATAAATTCGCCGACGATTGCTCCCGCAAGCGCCAGTGAAATATTGATCCGGAGGCTTCCAAGCATCCACGGAAGCACTGCCGGAACCACGACTTTTCCAAACACCTGCCATCTGGCAGCCCCCAGAGAATAAAGTAAGGTTTCCATCGACTCATCCACATTCTCCACCCCGCTGACCGTTGCAAGCGCACAGGATATTACCGTCATTAAAAATGCCAGCATCACTTTAGATGAAAAACCGATTCCAAACAGTACAATTAAAATTGGTGCAAGTGCCAGTTTCGGAATTGCATTAAACATCACAAGATACGGCTCAAAAATCTTTGCAAACGTCTTTGACCACCAGAAGGACAATCCTAAAACTGCGCCGCCCAATGTTCCCGCTAAAAAACCGCCGATCGTGGACATCGAGGTAAAGTAGATATCATATGCAAGATTTTTCTCTTTCCACTGTACGATCGCAGTCTGTGCGATCAGGGACGGTGAGCTCCAGTAATAATCATCGATCCACCCCAGACGTGCACTTACCTCCCAAAACAGCAGGATGGCGACCCCAAGCAGGATACGTCCTGCCCTTATCCCTTTTTTCTGTTTTCTCCGGTGTTTTTCTTCCCGCCTGTCTGCCTGCATCGCCAAAACGGATTTAGGTTCATAATACTCCACCTCATACGCTTCTTTTTTCATCACTCATCCCTCCCATCAAGTGCTGTTTCAGATCCCAGAAATCCGTCTCCAGCATATCTTCCTGTTTTCTTGGCCGTTTCAAATGAACGGTAATTTTTTCTTTCACATACCCCGGACGACCGGAAAATACATAGATGATATCTGACAGATAAATTGCCTCATCCATATCATGTGTCACAAATAAAACCGTCTTATGAAAATCTTCCCAGATCTCTAACAGCCAGTTCTGCATAGACTGTCTCGTCTGCGCATCCAATGCACCAAACGGTTCATCTAACAGGATAATTTCCCTGTCATACAAAAGTGTGCGAAGGAGCGCCGCTCTCTGCCTCATTCCACCGGACAGCTCGCACGGATAATTTTTCTCAAATCCCGAAAGTCCGTACTTTTCCATCAGTGGCAGTGCCTGTTTTCTCGCTTCCCGCTTCGGCACGCCCTTTATCTCAAGTCCCAAAATAATATTGTCGATGATCGTACGCCACGGGAGAAGCATATCTTTTTGCAGCATATATCCAACGTAACCTTTTTCCCCTAAAATGCTTTTCTCTCCAATCGTAATATCTCCCGATGTCGGCGGCAGAAGTCCCGCCACAATATTAAATAACGTCGACTTCCCACACCCGCTCGGCCCAATGATCGACACAAATTTTCCATGCGGTATCAAAATATTGACCGGACGGAGAACCTGACGCATCTCTCCATTATTATAAAAACTTTTTGTAATGCCCGAAATTTTTATATCATGAAGCGATGCTTCATGATCGTGATCTACACTCGCTTCGCTCGGCAGTCTTTTTATATCATGAAGCGATGCTTCATGATCGTGATCTACACTCGCTTCGCTCGGCAGTCTTTTTATATCATGAAGCGATGCTTCATGATCGTGATCTACACTCGCTTCGCTCGGCAGTCTTTTTATATCATGAAGCGATGCTTCATGATCGTGATCTACACTCGCTTCGCTCGG
>OHRI01000907.1_pt1 | contig 12858 bp, 10 predicted proteins | sample 1578421 | NCBI WGS metagenome assembly OHRI01 (sample SAMEA3879598, study PRJEB24766) | human gut metagenome | biome: human-associated habitat; feature: feces | place: USA | collected 1985/1987 | reverse complement strand
GTGTCAAAAGGTGGTTCACAACTTTTGACACCCGAATTGTCTTTAGTTATGCTGGATAATATCTGCGTACTGTCCGCGAGTCACTTTTAAGAGTGCATCCGGGTTGACCGTAATGGAAGTGCCGACACGTCCGCCGCTGATATAAATCTTATCAAAGGATGCAGCACTTTCATGTACTACCGTCGGGAACTGCTTTTTCATGCCAAGCGGAGAGCAGCCGCCGCGCACATATCCGGTAAGTGGTGTCAGATCTTTTACATGAAGCATTTCGAGTGATTTCTCACCGACACATTTTGCTGCTGCTTTCAGATCAACTTCTTCCGCAATCGGTACGACAAAAACATAATACTGTCTGTTCCCGCCGGCGGCAGCCTTGCCGGACATAACGAGCGTTTTAAACGACTGTTCTACTGGAGCACCGGTCTTTTCTGCGGTATGTAGACCGTCTATAAATTCATCACACTCATAATTGATAATTTCATAAGGTATTTTATTGCGGTCTAAAATGCGCATGGCATTTGTTTTTACTTCTTTTCCCATAGAGAAAACTCCTTTCATGAATGAACTGCGCTCATTGTAACACCACAGCAAAAAATAGACAACTGAAACAGAATGTATGTTTACGAAAAAATAAAAAAATGTTATTCTAATAGGGGAAATTAAGGCAATATATGAGGTGAATTAAAATGCGCCACATATAAGAACATGTGTGGCGGGAAATGAGGCAGAGTATGAAAGATTTTTTTAAGAGAGTAAAGGCGGATGCAATAATGTCAGCAGTTTTATGCATCGCATTGGGCGTGGTTCTGATCGTATGGCCGGGAGAGACGATCAATATCGTATGTAAAGTGCTTGCCGCAGGACTTATCATTCTTGGAGGGGTAGAACTGTTTTCCTATATTACCAATAGAAACGGTTATATGTTCACCGGAATCCTTGGGCTGATCGTGCTGATCGTCGGTGTATGGATCTTCTTAAAACCGAGCAGTATCGTGAGCCTGGTACCGATCGTGATCGGTGTGATACTTGCTGTTCACGGTGTGCAGGATGTGAAAATGGCGTTAGAATCAAAGAATGGCGGATATGACAGATGGTGGATTATGCTGATCATTGCCATTATCAGTATTGCATTTGGCGTGCTCTGCATTGTCAATGCGTTTGGCATGGTCAAACTTGCCATGCAGTTTGTAGGAGCAGCCCTGATCTATGATGGAATCAGTGATCTGTGGGTTGTGACAAAGACGGTGCGGACGGTGAAAGATATGGAGCAGGAAGCGAAAGCAGTCGACGTAGATTATAAAGAAATCGATTAAGTGATTAAGCGGAAAGAAAGAGAAACAGATATAAAAAGTGTCCCTGAAAATCTGGATAAAAGATTTTCAGGGACACTTTTTTGGTTCGTGATAATAGAATATTTGAGCAAGCTGCATCTGATTGCCCAGACTGCGCTATACTGTAATTTTACCTTCATTGATAAGCCGGATAAATACGTTGACTAATTCCGGATCAAACTGTGTTCCACTGTTTTTTTTCAGTTCACTGACAGCATAGGAGACAGAGAGCGGCTTTTTGTATGGACGTCTGGCAGTCATGGCATCAAAACAATCGGCGATGGTAAGTATTCTTGCCATATAAGGAATATCCTCACCGGCAAGACCACGCGGATATCCCGTGCCATCATACCGTTCGTGATGACCAAGTACTGCAGGAATTACATAATCCATATGCGGCAGATAACGGATCATTTTTGTGGAGTTTTCAACATGTGTCTTCATGATCTCATATTCTTCCGGTGTCAGCTGCGAGGTTTTCTGTAAAATGCGTTCCGGAATACTGATTTTTCCGATGTCATGCAGCATACCGGCATCACGCACAAGTTCGATGTCATTTTCACTCATGCCAAGATCTCTGGCTAAGATCACAGCATATTTCGACACATTCATGGAATGGATAAATGTGTAGCTGTCCTTGGCATCGATCGCAGCGGTCAGTGCATAGATGGTAGGCGCAACACGTTCGTATGCAGTTCTTAAGTTCGAATCGGTGGAACGTGTCTCAAGACCGGTCCGGTAAACGGTAAGGTGACCTTTGCCCCCTAGTTTACCATAATAGATCGCCTGTTCTGCATTATGGAGCAGTGTTTTCGCATCTGGAGAAATAGATGGAAAAGTGGATATACCACAGGTAATGCTTGTGTCCCACACGGTATCGTTTTTGCTCCGCAGACTGATGATATTATGGATGATCTCATTAGCAAGTGCACCTGCACTGGTGGGATCATCCCCTTGTGTCAGTATCATAAAAACATCTGTACCATAACGGAATGCGAGGTCAGACGGGCTGATCTTTGAAAGGATTGCCTGTGCACAGAGCGTGATCAGATTATCTCCTTCCGTGGCACCGTAAAGCTCATTGTAGAGCTTGAAATCATCAATGTCGAGCAGGATCAGACTGATCGGGGTATCCGTCGAACAGGCATCTTTGATACATTCAAAGGCATGTTTTCTGTTATATAAGGAAGTAAGACTGTCTGTGATCGAAGCATGGTAAGCATTATAATACAGGTTGGCGTTGCGCAGAAGATACGCAGCATAGTAACAGATACGGTCGAGACAGACAAGTTCCTCTTCGGTGTAGATGCGGTCCGCATCGTCAGCAATATACAAAAGACCAATGACAGCCTGCTGATAACGGATCGCCTTAATTGCGTGAATATTTTGCTGTGCGAGCCAGCGGCTCTGCCGGGGAGTTAACAGAGGATTGTCCGTAAGAAAATCTGATCCTGTTACAAGAAAACCTTTTTGGTGCAGTATCTCTTCGAGAAATGCGTCAGAAGGAACGGAGTAATCTTTTTCAAAGAAAATATCTCCCCATCTGCGTACAGTGTAAAAGGAACGTCTGGTGTTTAAATTCTGTGTTAGTAAAAGTCCCTGGGGATTCAGCATCAAAATGAGAGAATCTATCAGGATATTGTAAATTTCATCAGTATTTAAAGTGCGGATCGCAGACGACAGGAAATTTTCCAGAATCGTATCTTTGTGTTCTGACAACATATGGTAAGGAGCCTCCGGAAGTGATTTTTCTTGAGAATGTAGCAATATTATACTATAATGCTTTTGATGTGACAATGGTGCTTTTGATATATTCATTGCAGAAGAAAGACGAGGAAAGAAAATGAGACGCGAAGAGTTTAAAATGGAGCGTACGGGATTACTTGAAGTTGGAGATGTTTTGCCGATCACAGAGGGAAAACTTCCGGGTTCCTATTATTATACACTTGGGAAAGCATATGCAATGTCTGCTAACTATGCGGTAAGTGAACGGATCAAATCAGGGGAAGGAAAGGTTGTGGATGTCAAAGAAACTCCAAAAGGGTACTTTGTGACAGTTGAATTTGACGAATAAATGTTATAAAATAAAGGTACTGTAATTTGAAAGGAAACGTACATGCGCTATATACCGACAAGCAGGTTAAAGCCGGGAATGGCTCTTGGACAGGATATTTATGATGGAGCGGGAAGACTGCTTCTTGCAAAGCATCTGCTTCTGACGTCAGAATATATATCCAACCTGGAGTTTCTCGGATATCCTGGAATATACATAGATGATGAATTTACATGCGGGATTGAGATACAGCAGGTGCTCACGCCGCAGGTGCGCTGTCATGCATTGAAGCTGATACATGATCTGTTTGATTTTGATACGGATGAAAGTGAATTGCCGGTAGATGAAGTAAAATTGCGTATGACTGTGAAAAATGTTGTGGAAGACATCTTGAAAAATGGCGATGTAATGTTTAATATGATGGACATCCGCAACTATGACGAATATATTTATTACCATTCCGTAAATGTCGGTGTGCTTTCGATCATGGTGGGTGCAAGATACGGATTGGAGCGAAGCAAATTATACGATCTTGGAGTTGCAGCAATGCTGCATGATATAGGAAAGAAGTTTTTACCGGAAGAAATTGCCAACGGAAAATGGCCGCTTGAAGGGGCTGAACGGGAAGCGTGGAAGAGTCATCCGAAACTTGGTGCTGAATATTTAAGGACATCCTACCATTTTCCGGCCGTTGTTTCTGCCGGAGTCATGATGCATCATGAATGGTATAACGGTGAGGGTTATCCGATCGGAAAATCCGGAGATGATATCCCGTTATATGCGAGGATCATTAAAGTCACGGACAGTTATGATGCGATGATCTCGAAACGTCCCGGCAGAGAACAGCTCTCGCCGGCGGATGCAATCGAATATATGATGGCGATGGCGGGAGCAGAATTTGCCCCGAAGTTAGTCAATATATTTTTACGCAGAATGGCGGTATATCCGATTGGATGTGAAGTATTGCTGTCGAACGGGCAGCATGGTATTGTGGCGAAGAATTTCAGGGACTTTTCGTTAAGACCGCTGGTACGGATCGTGGAGACGGGCGGGATGCTCAATCTGCGGGATGATCCGGAAGGACTTAGCATTACCATTGGAAGAATGATTATGTAAGAAAACTTTGAGGGAGATATGACTGGACAGGGAAAGAGCGCGATAGATACGCTTTTGGCAGAAAGTTTTAAAGAGCTTGCATTAAAACATCCGATCGAGAAGATTACGATCAAAGAGATTACAGATAAGGCAGGCGTGATACGGCCGACATTTTATAACCATTTTCAGGACAAATACGAACTTTTGGAGTGGATCATAGATACACAGCTGATCGCTCCGGCAGAGCCGCTGATACAAAACGGAATGGTAAATGAGGCACTGGTACTTTTGTTTTCCAACATTGAAAAAGAAAAGGAGTTTTATCAGAAGGCGAGCCGTCTGGAGGGACAAAATTCGTTTGAGAGCATTGCACAATCCTGTATTATGAAAGTGTTCCTGCGGGTGTTTGAACGTTCGGCAGCCACGAAGAAACCAAAGTATGTCTGGCTGACACCGGAACGTATTGCTGCGTATTATGCACAGTCCATGTGCTATATTGTCATGAACTGGATTCAGTCCGGGATGACGATCTCAGCGAGGGAGTTAGCAGAGATCTATGATTACATCATAAAGAGATCCATGGAAGATATTTTAGCGGAACTTTAACCTTTGTTCCATATATACAATCAGAATCAAATGTTAACTTTAATATACATTTTGGGCAATTTGTATAATAAGATACTACAGAGAAATTAGATTGAATCTTTTCAGATTCAGTCTTTTTTTTTACACTAAAAGAAATTGTGGCAGGGAGAAATGTATGCCACAGGAAAATAAAAAGAAAGAAAGAGTGAAAAAGATGATTAAGTTTGGAAAATGGGTAGTGAAATTCCGTATTCCGATTCTGATCCTGAGTTTTCTGTTATTGATACCTACCGGGATCATCTACATGAATACGCGAATCAATTACGATATCCTCTCATATCTCCCGGGAGATATTGAGACGATGAAAGGACAGGATATCCTGTTAGATGAGTTTGGAACAGGTGCTTTTTCCGTGGCGGTCATAGACGGCATGCAGGAAAAAGAGATTTCACAGTTAGAAGATAAGCTAAAAGAGATCGATCATGTGAAAGATGTTTTATGGTATGGCGCACTCGCTGATATCTCAATCCCGATGGATATGCTGCCGGATGATTTAAAAGATTCCCTGCAGAATGCAGACACAGGCAGCCAGCTTATGATCATTACATTTGACACGTCCATGTCAGCAGATGAAACACTTGATGCCATCGAGGAGATACGGGGACTGACCAATGAACAGTGTCTTTTGAGCGGTATGTCCGCAGTCGTTACCGATATCAAAAAGATCTGTAACAGTGAGGTCATCATGTATGTTGTGATCGCAGCAGGATTATCCGCACTGGTGCTTGCACTTACGATGGACTCATTCCTTTTACCGTTTATCTTCCTTCTGAGTATCGGTATGGCAATCGTATACAACCTTGGAACAAACTTTATTGCCGGAGAGATTTCTTTTGTCACACAGGCACTTGCAGCAGTGTTACAGCTCGCAGTAACGATGGACTACTCCATTTTCCTGTGGCACAGCTACTTAGAGAATCAGGAACGCTATCCGGATGACAGGAAACGTGCGATGTCCCATGCAATCTCACAGACGTTAACTTCCGTAGTCGGAAGTTCCATCACGACGATCGCCGGATTCCTTGCAATGTGTTTCATGACATTTACACTTGGTATGGACCTTGGTGTTGTTATGGCAAAAGGTGTTGTATTTGGTGTGATCGGATGTGTAACGATCCTTCCTGCAATGATCCTTGCAATGGATAAATGGATCGAAAAGACAAGACATAAAGCCATCATACCGGATCTTGGACGTATCGGTGGATTTGTGACAAAACATTACTGGATCTTTATTATTTTATTCTTAGTGATCATTGGTCCTGCTTTCTACGGACAGAATCACAATCAGGTATATTACGATCTGGTAGGAACTCTTCCGGACAACTTAGAGAGTGTAAAAGCAGGAAATGCACTGGAAAATGATTTTGATATGGGTGCGACACATGTGATCCTTGCAAGCAGTGAGCTGAATTCCAAAGATGCAAGAAATATGGAAAATGAGATCTCTGATGTAGACGGTGTCAAACTGGCATTAGGACTTGATTCCGTTATGGGACCGACCGTACCAAAAGACATGATCCCGGATGATATCAAGGAAATGCTTGATAATGGAAAATATCAGATGATCTATGTGATGTCTGAGTACAAGACCGGATCGGATGAAGTAAATGCACAGTGTGATGCAATCCGTGATATCATTAAAAAATACGATGACACTGCAATGTTAATCGGTGAGGCTCCATGTACAGAGGATCTGATCACCATCACGAATACAGACTTTAATACCGTAAATGCGGTTTCCATTATTCTGATCTTCATTATCATCGCATTTGTACTGAAGTCAGTTTCATTACCGGTCATCCTTGTTATGGTCATTGAGTTTGCGATTTTCATCAACATGGGTATCCCGCATTATACCGGAACGGTTCTTCCGTTTATCGCTTCCATCGTAATCGGAACGATCCAGCTCGGTGCAACCGTTGACTATGCAATTCTTATGACAAACAAATATAAGAGAGCAAGGAACCACGGAGCAGAGAAACGTGATGCAGTAAGAACAGCATTAGACAGTTCCTTACAGTCTGTCATCGTCAGTGCATTAAGTTTCTTCGCAGCAACATTTGGTGTAGGAATGTATTCCAGTATCGATATGATCAGTTCCTTATGTATGCTTCTTGCAAGAGGTGCATTGATCAGTTTGGTTGTCGTAGCATTTATCCTGCCGGCAATGTTTATGGTATTTGATAAATTAATCTGTGCAACAAGTGCAGGTTTCCGTTATAAAAAAGATTCGTCAGTTCAGTAAAATAGAGGAGGAAAAAAAGATGAAATTACCAGAATTAAAGAAAAGATTTACAAGAAAATATGTGATCCGTATTATTGCAGGTGTGTTAGTCGTTGGAATGGTCGGAACAGGAGTTTCCACGGCAAATGTATTTGCAGCAAAGACAGCACAGGAGAGTACTGAAAGTACAGAGAGCACCGAAAAAGACAGCGAAAAAGATGATTCTGATGCTGAGAGCAAATTAAAAGATGCATTAGATGACAGTATCAAATTCAGCGAGAAAGAGATTGGCAAAGAAGAAACGGTATATGTTCTTGCAGACAGCACCGGAAAAGAGCGCAAAGTGATCGTTTCCGATCATCTGATCAATGATGAAAATAAGGATACGATCGAGGATGCTTCTACCTTAAAAGATATCGAAAATGTAAAAGGTGATGAGACATTCAAACAGGATGGCAGCAAACTGACCTGGCAGGCAGACGGCAACGATATTTATTATCAGGGAACCTCCACAAAAGAGACACCGGTATCCCAGACAATTACCTATTCTTTGGATGGTAAGGAAGTAAAGCCGGAAGAACTTGCAGGAAAATCAGGAAAAGTAACGATCCGTTTTGATTACACCAACAATGAGACGGTAAAAACAAAGATCGACGGAAAAGAGGAAGAAATCTATGTCCCATTTGCTGCGATCAGCGGAATGGTATTAGATGACAGCTTTTCTAATGTAAAAGTTACCAATGGTAAAGTAATCTCCGATGGCAAAAATAATATTGTAGTCGGATATGCACTTCCGGGATTAAAAGAGAGCTTAGATGTGGATGATTCTGATTTTGACGGAGATGTATCGATCCCGGATTACGTGGAAGTAACTGCAGATGTGGAGAATTTCTCATTAAGCACCACAATGACAGTTGTGATGAATGCAACAAACTTTATCAGCAAAGACGGAGATGCAGATCTTTCTGAAGTCGATGATATGTTAGATACTTTAACAGATGCAACAGATCAGTTAAAAGATGGTTCCGGTGAGCTCGCAGACGGTGTAGATACTTTAAAATCCAAGATGGGTGAGTTTAAAGACGGTGTCGGAACATTAAAGAACGGTATCAAAGATTATACGGATGGAGCTTCTACTTTATCCACAGGAATCGGAACATTAAAGAGTGGTGTGGATACCTTAGCAGGAAGTGTACCAACACTGATCAGTGGTGTGGGAACCTTAAAAGATGGTTCAGCAAGTGCAGCAAAAGGAGCATCTTCCTTAAAAGACGGAGCAGGAACCTTAAAGAAAGGTGCCAAGGATGTATCTACCGGAGCCAATACACTTTCCACCGGAGTGAATGATCTTTCTACCGGAGCAGATACGTTATCCACTGGAGCTTCTGATTTGTCTACTGGAGCAGACACTTTAGCTGCCGGAGCTTCCAGTCTGAATACAGGTGTCCAGACACTTGCGAAAGGAGTAAAAGATTTAAATACTGCTGTCAACGGCGGTGAAACAACGCTTGCAGGCGGAGCATCTGCAGTCAGTGCAGGTGTGGATACATTAGTTGGAAAATTGGGAGATATGGCAGCAACTTTACAGACTAAAAAAGATCAGATCAATGCCAATTTACAGGCAAATGGTACATCCATTGAAAATGCACAGGCTACGATCGAATCATTAAAGAGCGCACAGTCAAATCTGATGAACGGAATTTCCATGTACAGTGCAGATTCTACAGGTGCAACAGCAATTTTTACGCAGGTGGGGCAGGAACTTGGCGGTGTTTCAATCAACAGTGTAAATGATGCAATGACTGTAGCGGTAAGCCTGTCAGACAAGATCGCAGCAATCGGTCAGGCTCAGGGAGCTGTTTCAGCTATCGATGAAGCAGCTAGTCAGATTTCTGATCCGACAACACAGGCACAGCTTACAGCACTTCAGGCTGGTGCGAAACAGGTGGCAGATGGAGCAGCGCAGGCATCCGGTGCAATCAGTACTATGGCTGGAAAAATGGATGATCTGACTAGTGGTTCTGGTCAGGTGGCACAGGGAGCAAGTGATCTTGCAACAGGAGCAGGAACCTTAAAGAAAGGAGCAAGTGATCTTGCAACAGGAGCAACCAAGTTAAAGAAGGGTGCCGGAGACCTTGCAACAGGAGCAGGAACCTTAAAGAAAGGAGCAGGTGATCTTGCAACAGGAGCAGGTCAGGTGGCAGATGGAGCAACGACTCTGCACAAAGGAGCGTCTGATCTGTCTGACGGTTTAAATACTTTAGACGGTGGTATCGGACAGTTGAAAGAGAAAGCCGGATCACTTGCAACAGGAGCTGAGCAGTTAAAGAGCGGCACAGACCAGCTTGCAAGCGGGGCATCCACACTTGTTTCTAATAATGAAAAATTAAACGATGGTGCAGGCACTTTAAGTGATGGTACGGATGCGATCATTGATGGTGTGGGAGAACTTTCTGACGGAGCACATAAACTTGCAGATGGAATCACTGAGTTCAGCGAGGATGGAATCGATGAGATCATCAATTCCTACAATGGCGATATCGAGCCGCTTGTTGACCGTATCCAGGCTGTATTAGATGCCGGTGCTGATTACCAGACTTATACTGACATTGCAGATGGCGTGAACGGAAGTGTTAAATTTATTATCAAAACGGATGCGGTAAAAGCAGAAGACTAAAGAACCGCTTTTAGGAGGAGTAAGATGAATGCGTTGGAGAATCTGCTGATCATAGCAGGCATATCGCTGGATATATTTGCAGCCATGGAGTGTCAGGGATCACTGGTAGCAAAGATCGACAAAAAACAGCTTGTCAAACTGTGTGCACTGATTGCTGCATGGCAGATGGCAGCGCTGTTCGTCGGAAGCTACCTGTCAGGACTTTTGTACCGTAACACCATAACGCACAATGAAAAAGTGACCGGGTTTGTCATTGCAGCAGCCATCTTTTTCTGCCTGGGAGTGCGGCTGGTTGCAAAAGCCATAAAAAATGAGCGCATTGTAGAGCACTGTGAACAGAAACTTGGATGGAAACAGTTACTGGCGATTGCGGCAGTTACCAGCATTTATACCCTGCTGACCGGCATTGCATTTGGCTTTCTGGGAACAAATCTTCTTGTCATGCTCCTGATGATCGCAGGACTTACGATCGCGGTTGTTGTGACCGGTATCTATACCGGATATCACCTTGGATTTGAGCATAAGACAAAAGCATATATTGCGGGAGCAATTCTTCTGTGGATTGCAGGGATAGACGTTATTGTAAGACATATTTTGCGGTAGATAACAGATTGTACGCTTTTGTGCAATTTGACAGACCTAAAATTGAAAACCACCTTTTGACACCCGAATCTATGAAGAAAAGAAAATCCGGTTTCACACTGTCAGGTAAAAATCTGGCAGCGGGGAACCGGATTTTTTTGTACGTTGCAACAAGGTTTTTTCTTCGCTATAATGAAAAAAATGGAGGCAGAAAACAGATGAAGATTTTACTTACGGCGATCAATGCCAAATATATACATTCCAACCTTGCCGTGTATAATCTGCGTGCATATGCCGCACATTACGCAAAAGGCATGGCTGATTCCGATACAGTAGAGATCGGGGAATATACGATCAACAACCAGATGGAGGATATTTTAGAGGGAATCTACAAGGCGAAGCCGGATGTTCTTATGTTTTCCTGTTATATCTGGAATATTGCATTTGTGGAGGAACTGGCGGAAGAATTTCACAAGCTTCGCCCGGAAGTGCCGGTCTGGGTAGGAGGTCCGGAGGTTTCGTATGAGAGAACACCCGCAGATCACCGGTGTGATGATCGGGGAAGGGGAAAAGACATTCTGTGAGCTGGCGGAGTATTATGCCGGGAAAAGCCGGAGAGACAAAGAAAAGCAGAAAATACAGGAAACACAGAGAACAGGAGAGGGTAAAAGCACGGAGGAAAGATCGAAACCTGGAGAAATCCCAGGGATCGCATACCGGAACGGGGATGAGATCATCTTTACCGCACCGCGGGAAATGCTCGATTTAAGTGACATTCCATTCTGCTATGACAAGGCGGGCGATTTTAAAAACCGTATCATTTATTATGAGTCGAGCCGTGGCTGTCCGTTTTCCTGCAGTTACTGTCTTTCCTCTGTGGAAAAGCAGCTTCGCTTCCGGGATGCGGAGCTTGTGAAAAAGGAACTGCAGTTTTTTATTGACCGGGAAGTGCCGCAGGTAAAATTTGTGGACAGGACATTCAACTGTAATCATGCGCATGCAATGGAGATCTGGTCTTACATTAAGGAACATGATAACGGAATCACCAATTTCCATTTTGAGATCTCTGCAGATCTTTTGAGGGAAGAAGAACTTGCATTGATCGGAACGATGCGGCCGGGGCTGATCCAGTTAGAGATCGGTGTGCAGTCGACGAACGGGGCGACGATCAAAGAGATCCACCGCACCATGCAGTTAGAACGGTTAAAGGAAGTTGTGAAAGAAGTTCAGAAACATGAGAATATCCATGAGCATCTGGATCTGATCGCAGGACTCCCATTTGAAGATTATGACACGTTTGCAAAATCCTTTGATGAGATCTATGAACTCCGCCCAAACCAGCTCCAGCTTGGATTCTTAAAGGTGTTAAAGGGCTCTTATATGTATGAGCATGCGAAAGAATATGAGATCGAATACCACAGCAGACCGCCCTATGAAGTGCTGAAGACAAAGTGGCTTCCCTATGAGGATGTCTTAAAGATACGTCAGGTGGAAGAGATGCTGGAAGTGTATTATAACAGCGGGCAGTTTGAAATTACGATGAAGGTGCTCGGAGTTTTATTTAAGAGCGCATTTTTCATGTTTCAGGAGCTTGGAAAATATTATGAGAGAAACGGCTATTTTGGCATGAGCCACGCGAGGATCCGGCGCTCGGAGATCTTGCTGGAATTTATCAAAGAAACATTTGCCGGAGATATCACTGCCGGAGAACAGCGGAATATTACGGAGGCAGGGAAAAAAGCTGATCATCTGGAAATCCTGGATATCATAAAAGAAAGCCTGATCTTTGATCTTTATTACCGTGAAAACTGCAAGAGCAGGCCTGCCTGGGCAAAAGATTTAAGTGTATGGAAACAGGTGACGCGGGCATACTGCAAAAATGGAAAGCAGTCGCATGTGGAGTGTTTTTCCTATCGTTTTCCGGATAAAGGGGAACGGGTATTAAAAGAACTGCCCAAACGGGCAGGAAAACCATTGTATGCGCTGTTCGATTATACGGACAGGGATCCATTAGACCATCAGGCGAAGGTGACGTGGATCATGGAGGATGAGGATGCAGGATTATGTAGTCATTGATCTTGAAATGACAGGTCTGAATGCAAAGACCGATCATATTTTAGAAGTAGGGGCAGTCAGAGTCCGGAACCATCAGGCGGTCGATAAATTTGGTGCAATTTTATGCCAGAACGTAAAGATACCGGAAAAAGTGACTGAACTTACCGGGATCACGGAGGCGATGGTGCAGGGCGGC
>OHRI01000900.1_pt1 | contig 12951 bp, 9 predicted proteins | sample 1578421 | NCBI WGS metagenome assembly OHRI01 (sample SAMEA3879598, study PRJEB24766) | human gut metagenome | biome: human-associated habitat; feature: feces | place: USA | collected 1985/1987 | reverse complement strand
ACGTACCTTTGACGAAATCAAAAAATTATACGGCTGCCCGATTGTCACCGACATTCACGAACGGGAACAATGTCAGATAATCGCTCCGCATGTTGATATGCTGCAAATTCCGGCCTTTTTGTGCCGTCAGACCGACTTGGTCGTGGCTGCAGCCAAAACCGGCAAAGTCGTTAACATTAAAAAAGGGCAGTTCTTGGCTCCGTGGGATATGAAAAACATTGTCAAAAAATCGGTTGATTCCGGTAATGCAAATGTCTGCATCACCGAACGCGGAACCAGTTTCGGCTATAACACGCTGGTAACCGATATGCGCGGCTTGCCGCAAATGGCCAGAGATACCGGTTGTCCGGTTATTTTCGATGCCACGCACTCGGTTCAGCAGCCGGGCGGCTTGGGCGGAAGTTCCGGCGGGCAGGGCGAGTTTGCGCCGGTTTTGGCTCGGGCGGCAGTTGCCGTCGGCGTGGCTGCCGTTTTTATCGAAACACATGAAGACCCAGCCAAGTCTCCCAGTGACGGACCGAATATGATTCCGCTGCACGCCATGGAAAAAGTCGTCTCGGATTTAATGGCTTATGATTGCCTGACCAAATCGCGGATACAAGATTATTAAAGGCTGAAATTATTGCAGTTTCAGGATGAAGGCTATATCATCAATTTACGGCGGCACGGTGAGAAATCTTTAATTCTCACCGTGTTGACGCGTCATCACGGCAAATTGGTCGGCTATGTCAAAAATTGCCTGACCAAGAAAAATCTCGGTGTTTATCAGTTGGGTAACCGGGTTTCCGTTGATGCTTATGCCCGCCTGGAAGAGAATATGTGGAGCTTTCGTGTTGAACTGCTCTCACCCGCGGCGGTCAATTTTATGAACGATGCGCGAAAACTGGCGGCCTTGGCTTCTCTCTGCTCGCTTTGCAATGAAGCGCTGCCGGAAGGCGATAATCTCGAACGCTTTTTTTATTATGTTGACAGTTTTTTTAATCTTATAGATGAAGAAAACTGGATAGTGCATTATTCTTACTTTGAATTTTATTTGCTTGAATATCTCGGAATAGGGCTGGATTTAAGCGAGTGCTCGGCCACCGGAACCACGGAAAACCTGCGCTATGTTTCGCCCAAAACCGGCAAAGCCGTTTGCGCGGAAGCCGGAGAACCCTATAAAGACCGTTTGTTTGCCTATCCGGCATTTATCGTCGGGCAGAAATATCATCCGGAAGAGCGGGAAATCTGTGATTTGCTGAAAATGACCGGTTTTTTCCTCCGCAAAAACTTTTTTCAAACTCACGGCTTGAAATTCCCCGAAAACCGTGCTAGTTTGCTCTCGAATTTAGGTCTGACCAGCTATTAAATAACAGGAAAAATTATGGATAACACTGCCGGCGAAGAAAAAATCAAAGACGTTCATCTTGCGGAAGAATTGAGCTCCCGCTATCTGTCTTATGCAATGTCAACCATCGTTTCCCGTTCTCTGCCGGACGTCCGTGACGGATTGAAACCGGTTCATCGTCGGTTGCTTTATGCTATGCGCCAGCTGCATCTGGATCCCAAGTCAGGCTTTAAGAAATGTGCCCGCGTTGTCGGTGACGTCATCGGTAAATATCACCCTCACGGCGACAGTGCCGTTTACGGGGCAATGGTTCGCCTGGCTCAGGACTTTTCCGTTCGTTATCCGCTGGTTGACGGGCAGGGAAACCGAATTTGCCATGGCGCTGATGGAAGGCCTGAACGACAATGCCGTTGATTTTCGCGAAACATATGACGGCGAAGAATCCGAACCGGTGGTTATGCCGTCTATGGTTCCCAATCTGCTCTGCAACGGCTCGACGGGTATTGCCGTCGGTATGGCTACCAACATCCCGCCGCATAACCTCAGCGAAGTCTGCGATGCGCTGCTCTACCTGATAGAAAAGCCCGACTGCGAAATCGAACCGCTGGTTCGCCGCATTAAAGGCCCTGATTTTCCGACCGGCGGCGTGATTATTGACAGTTTCAACACCATTCTGAACAACTATACGCAGGGTAAAGGCTTTTTCCGTATCCGTGCCAAATGGGAAACGGAAGACTTAGGCAAGGGCCAGTATCAGATTATTATTAAGGAAATTCCTTATCAGGTTGTAAAATCTAAATTAATTGAGAAAATTGCCCAGCTTCTGAATGACAAAAAACTGCCGATGCTGAGCGATGTTCGCGATGAATCCACCCATGATGTCCGTATTGTTTTGGAACCCAAAAGCCGGACGGTGGATGCCAATCTGCTGATGGAGCACCTGTTTAAACAGACGGAATTGGAAATCCGTTTCAGTATGAACATGAACGTGTTGGATTCTGACGGCGTGCCCCGCGTTATGTCGATTAAGGAAGTTCTGCGCGAATTTTTGAACCACCGTCACATCGTTTTGCAGCGCCGTGCCCGCTTCCGTCTGGATAAGATTAATGCCCGTCTGGAGATATTGTCGGGATATCTGATTGCTTTTCTCAATCTGGATGAAATCATTCGTATTATCCGCGAAGAAGACGATCCCAAAGCGGAAATGATGAAAAAGTTCAGCCTGACCGAAAATCAGGCCGAGGCTATCCTCAATATGAAACTGCGCAGCCTGCGCAAACTTGAGGAAAAGGAAATCCGCGGCGAATATGAAGAGTTGGAAAACGAAAAAGCCGAACTGGAAGCCCTCTTGAGTGACGAGAATAAACGCTGGGCGGCACTCGGCGAGGAAATTAAAGCCATTCGTGAAAAATTCGGCAAAAAAACAGCGCTTGGCAAACGCCGCACCGAATTCAGCGAAGTTTCGGAAGAAATTGAAGTGCCGGTCGAAATTCTGGTTGAAAAAGAACCGATAACCGTCATTTTGTCCCAAAAAGGCTGGATACGCTGCGTCAAAGGTCATGTCAATTTGAATGACGATTTCAAATTTAAAGATGACGACGCGCTGCAATGTGCTGTTCATGCCCAAACGACGGACAAAATCATTCTCTTTGACACTTCGGGAAAATTCTTCAACATCTCGGGCAATGAAATTCCAAGCGGCCGCGGTTTCGGCCAGCCGCTGCGTTTGATGGTTGATTTGGGCATCAATGACAATATCTGTGAAATGTTTGTCTTTGAACCGAAGGCTTCCTATGTCATTGCATCTAATTCCGGCAAGGGTTTTGTCGTTGATGAAAATCACCTGATAGCCCAGACCCGCAACGGCCGCAAAATTATGAATATGGCCGAAGGTGAAACGGCCTCTTTCTGCCGTAAAATTACCGGGGATATGATTGCCGTTGTCGGTGACAACCGGAAAATGCTGATTTTCAAAATCGAAGAAATTCCGACCATGGCGCGCGGCCGCGGCGTAACTCTGCAAAAATATAAAGACGGCGGCCTGTCGGATATGCAGATTTTCAATGAAGCGGACGGCTTTACCTTTGAAAAAAACAGCTGCACCAAAACCGAAACCGAATTGCTCGGCTGGCTGGGGCATCGGGGGCAGGTCGGCAAGCTGGTGCCTTTCGGCTTTCTGAAAACCAATAAGTTTTTCAAATAGACTTTTTTAGACAGAATAAGTTTACTTAATCTTAAATATCGTTTATTATAACAGAAGATAAAGACAGTTAGGGTTAAGCGATATGGATGAATTTATCGGATTCGGTGTCAGGGACTTGGCTGTCGAATACCATTGGCGGGAGTTGGAATGCCCGGCAGTTTTGAAAACGGCAGTCCCGAAGATTCTGATTTTTCCCGGAGACGGCACTGAAACGGCAGAACAGGCCAACGGTTTCTGCAAAGCCGTTTCTCAGGCGTTCGGAAAAACAAATGCACCGGAAATTTATTCGATTTACTACAAAGACAACTCTTCTTGTGCGGCACACCGGCTGCATCAGAAGGCCGGAGTCAATCAGCTTGATGACGCACGCTATCCTTTAGGGCGTGAACCGCAACCCTATCTGGACACTTTTTATCAGGAGCAGACCTCTGATTTCCGTCCGTGAAGGCAGGGAAAAAATGCCGCTGCATGATGCGGCCCGATATCTCAGAGCAACAACAATCGTTACTCACTGCCACGGCAGCACGGTTTTGTTTGCCATCGAAGACAAACTCCGCCGGTCAATGCGAAAACTCGGTTACGATACCGGAGAGCAGAGCTTTTTGCTGAAACAGATTTTCAGTTTTAACGTCTGTTCATCCATGCCTTTGGAGCAGACGCAGACTTCGGCTTTGCATATTATGTCGCAGGCCGACGGGCAGGCGGTTATGAACTGGCGGCTGGGCTCTCTGAGCCGTTTTATCCAGTCGGCCCGGTTAAAACCTGATGAAGCCGCATTATTCCCGGCATCATCTAACGAGCACATTCTTGTTTTGCATAATATTTATCAGCCGCAGATTGATGAAATCGACGGTGCGGCTCCGGATGAACATCTGGGATCAATCTATTTCGACTTGAAAATCAATCGTCAGCAGCGGACGGCTGCGTCCGAACAGGTATTGCTGTTTTCGCACCGGATGCTTCAAAAGGCTTTGGAAACTTCCGTCTCCGATGACTTATTTAACGGTCTGTCCGGCGAAGATGACAACATCCGCCGGGCTGAAGCCTCCGGCCGCAAATATCGGCAGAAATACCGGCGGCAGAAAGTTCTCATCGCCGATGCAGAGGAAAAGCTTCAACAAATGTTAAACGCCGGTATGGCTTGTGATTTCAGACATCTGCCGACGGCTGAGTTGCTGTTGCGCCGCGATGAAAAGGGAACGACGCCCTTTGAAAAACTGATAGAACGGGGAAATATTGCCGAAATCAAACAAATGCAAGATTACATTGCCGCTTTTGAAAAGAAAAACAGATTGTTGCTGCTGCCTTCGCGTCTGCTGAACAAAACGATTGAACAGGCGGCGCAAAACGGGCGCTATGATATTGTTGACTGCTTTGTCCCCCAAAATTCCCGCCGCCTGCCGCCGGCAATCTGTGCGGAAAAACTTGCCGCCGACGATATTCCGCAAATAATGCCGATACTGGATAAAATTCAGCCGGATGTACAGTTCGTTTATACGCTTTTGCCCCTGTATTTGAAAAGCGCCCATATTTCCGATCCGCTTCGGAAAAGGCGGACACAGACACTGCTTGAACGGATGATTTTTTCGGATAAAACGTCTTTAAGAGAAAATATCCGCCTCTATGACTATTGCCGCCGTTATGACGAGAAAGAGCGCCAACCGCTGCAGGCAGAGTTCAGCCGCCGGATATCTGCCAAAATCAGTACGGCCCGTGATTTTTATGATGTCATCGAATTGGAGAAATCGCGTCGTGCCCGGGATGATTCCCATGATTTATATGCTGGGTTGAGTACGGAAGCCAAAATCAGACTGGAACAAATTTGCGTCAGAGAAATGAAAAAACAACTGAACGAGTATGTTAAAGCGGCCGTCTTAAGGGGAAGAGGTTCCGACTATGTTGCCTACGCCGAACTCTACAGTCGAAATATGAACGATGCCGGAAGAAACGCATTCAATGAAAAGATTATGGCGGCCAATCAGCGCTATAAGGAAGACAAATCAAAGCAGAAAGAGCTGGTTGAAGAATTGAAAAGCTATATTATGTCGGAAAATTCTGCTGTCTTTCAGGTAGCAGAACCGAAGAAACCCGCCAATTTTATAAAGGATACCCGTCATTATGAGTGAGATATTGTTTGAGTTTTTTCGCCAGGGCGCTTATGTCAAAGTTACGGCCATTGAGCCGGAAACAGCCATTGAAGCTTCGGTTGTCGTTCCGGCGGGCCTCTCGGAAGATCAGATGAAATTTCAGGCTTTAAACAAATTAAAATATGTTTTGCGTAAAGCGGAACAATCCTGAATTTTTGCCGCCCTGTGGATAAGTGTTTAAGTGCAGGTTTAAGGTTTTCAAATCAAAAATAATTGCTATAATTGCCCCAGTTTATAAACATGATCAGATTCAGTCCCGGGGAAGACCAAAATGTCAGAGCCAACCAAAAACCAGCAAAATTCAAATGCTTTGCCTAATTTTATGTCCGAAAACGGCAAAACCAGCTATATCGAGGAAAATGAAACGCCGAACTGGCTGGCCAATAACCTGCATCGGCTGATGATTTGGGTCAGTATCATCTGGTTCGGAATTGTTTTAATTTATATCAGCCAGTTTTTCGGCTGGTCCAATCTGTTTTTGATGATGCCGGACGAATTTGGTGCATTTTTGGCCGGTGTCACGCTGCCTTTGGCAATTATCTGGGTGGTTATGGCCTATATTGACCGGGGAACGAATTTCAAAAACGAAGCCAGATTTCTCCGGGCCTATCTGAACCAGCTGGTCTATCCCGAAGACGGCGGCGCCGGCACGGCCAAAGCCATGGCGGAAGCCTTGCGGGCCCAAACGGTTGAACTGCAACAGGCTACCAAAGAAGCAACCCTGCAAACCGCCCGCATTAAGGAGGAATTGGGTGCTCACGTCAACGACTTCGCCAAATTGGTCGGTGTTTTGGATAATTATTCCAGCAAAACTATCGGTGAACTGACGGAAGGCGTTAAAACGCTGATTACCAGTTTCGATTATATCAACGAAAAAACGATTGCCGCAACCGATGAGTTTCACAAACAAAGCGCGGAATTCGTCTCCGTCAGCAATGAACTGCATAAAAATGCCGGAACATTGCTTGACAATCTGCTTCCGGTTATCAAAGACGTCAAAGATTCAGCCGGTTTGCTGCAAAATATCTTTGATGACAACAATGCCAAAATTCTCCGCACCAATGAAATTGTCGTCACCAGCAGCAATAAGCTGAGCAAGGATATGGAACTGGTCGGCGCCATGGTCGCCAACCAGGGGCAAAAGCTGGAGCAGATTTCCTCTCATGCGCTGGATAGCTGTCAGAGTGTTTATAAAAGCCTTGAAAACGGCGCCGCGCAGATTGATAAGGTGCTGAATCTGCAAAGCCAGACGGTGCTGAATCATCTGAGCAAGCTTGAAAAAACGGCCGAACAGGTCTCCGACCGTTTCAATGCCTTCAGCGAAAGTGTCGGAATGGAAGTTGACAATGTCATCGCCCGCGCTAACGGCATTGAGGAAAGTATTGGTATTCAGGTTCGCGAATTAAGCGGCATATCCGAAACGATTGCTTCGGATATGAGCAGCGTGGAAGAAAGTATCCGTACCGAAGTTCAGCAGCTGAGCAAAGCCACTGAAAATGCCGTCAGCGACATTCAGTCGGTTACCGGGCTGCTTGAAGAAAAAATTGCCCTGCTGGGTGATTTGAGTAATTCAACCGTCAACAAGACATCTGCCGTTGCCGGCGAAATAGATGACAGACATAATGCACTTTTGCAGATTTCGACCGAACTGCAAAGCGCTTTGAAATCGCTTGGCACTGAAATTGCCGAACAGTCGGATAACATTCGCAATCAGACGGATTTGGCGCTTAATCAGTTTGGCGAAGTCGGCGAGATGATGAAAAAGCAGTCTGAAAACCTTTCGGAAGCTTCGTCCATTGTCGTTTCGCAAAGCAAAATATCCGAAACGGCTCTGGCTCAGCAACAGCGCCATATCAGCGGCTCGGTTACCAAAATCGAAGAAATCAAAGGCGAGCTGAAACGCCAGATTGACGAATTGATTAAAGCTTCCAACATCATCGACGAAGAGGCAACCGGTGCCGTTAAACGTCTGAAAGAGCAGATGGAAGCCACTCTGCGCTCATCGGAAGATGTCGTCAACCGCACCAATGCATTAAATGACAATCTGCGCAGCCAGTCGCAGGCTTTTGAAAACTCAACCTCCAACACTCTGAACAAAGCGATTGAGTTTGAAGATATTCTCAATAACCAGCATGAAAAACTGGACAGCCTGTCGGCCTCTATCGTCGAACGCAGCCGCGAAATCAGTACACTGCTTGATGAACACGGCGAACGTATCAACGAAGCGGTAGAAAAATCGCGCACGACCCATAATGAGCTGGTCTCTTCCTTCGAAACCCAGTCGGGCATTCTCAACTCCGTGGCCGAAAACACCGTCGGTTATGTTTCTGACGTTGTTCAGGCTTTGGATGAAAAAGCCGAGACGATTAACTTGCTGTTTAAACATCAGGAAAACGAATTCTTTGACATTTGCGACCGTATTGCCGAAAACACTTCCAACATCGGCAGTTCGCTCAAAAAGCAGGTTGCCGTTATTGAACAAAGCGCCGACCGTGTTTTCTCGCGTATGGCCCTGTTGGAAGAAGACGTCAACAAACGGGCGGAAACTGTTGTTGCCAGCTCCACCAAATCAATGGATCGTCTTGGTGAAATTAACGATGCAATTACCAAGCAGAATCAGGATGTTGAAAATATCATACAGCAAATGGCCGATAAACTTGACGTTATTTATAAAGATTTCCGCGGCAACGTCGACCGTTTTGAAGGCATTGTTAAAGATGTCAGGGACGAAGCCACGCAGGTTTCCGGCGTTTTGCTGGAAAATTGCAGCCAGATAAAAGCCGCAAACAATGACCTGGCGGATGAAGGAAAGTCTATTTCCGTTATGATGGACACCCATGTAAAGAACTTGGAAAGCGCCTTGGTTAAGGTTCGGGCCCAGGCTGACGGCATTCAGGAAACTTTCGGCCACCAGCAGGAAAGCCTGACCGATGTCGTTAACGTCGTGGCCACCCAAACCCGGCTCGGCGAATCCTCTCTGGCTCAGCAGTATAAATATTTGTCCGATGCTGCCAATGATGTTGCCCTGAAAATGAACGAAATCAACGCCAAATTTAAAGACAGTACGGATAAGGTCTTTGAAAATGCGGAAAAAATTGCTTATGAAGTTGACGTTCTGGGCGACCGTCTGTTAAAGAGCGGGGAAGATATTGCCAAATCCTCCAAATCGTCAATCAAAAATATTGAACAGGTCAATATGGCGCTCAGCCAGACGGCCGATGAACTGGGCGATGTCGTCACTTCTTCAACCGCGCGCGTCGGCGGCGTTATGAAAGATTATGAAAAATATATTGCCGATTTCAATACGATTACGGCGGAAGCCAGTACCGGCGTAGTAGAAATCAGCGGTATGATCAACCAGCAAAGTGACAAGATGATTAAAATTTCTGAAGATACCAAGCAGTTGGTCGATGCCTTTAACACCGTTTTGAACGATACTTCCATGCAACTGTCCAAACGCGCCAATAATGCCTACGATAAAGTCAAAGGGCTGGGTGAAAATCTGAAAGAGCTTAGTTTGCAGCTGGAAGAAGCAACCTCAATGAGCGCCAAGCATTTTGAAAATTCGGGTGATAAGCTGCGCGGCACAATCGGTGAAATCGCCGCCAATGCCGAACGCATTTCTAACGAAATCCGTTCTTCCGGCGAGGTATTCCTTAAACAGTCCGGCGTTTTGATAGCCGCCACCGAAGATACCTTGAAAAAGGTAAACGACGTGATGACTTCGTTAAATAAAAATGCCGATGAATTCAGCCGCCGGGGCAGCGAAGCACTCCAGAGCACGGCATCTTTCAGCGAGCTCTACACCAAACAGATGAAACTTTTGAGCGATACGTCTGCCAAGGCCGAAAAAGAGCTCAAAGAGCTGGAGAAAAGCTATCATGCCATGAAGACGGATACTTTCCTCAAAGACGCTTCGGCAATTATTGAAAAAATGGAAACCGTGGCCGTTGACATCAATCGTATTTTTAACCCGACGGTCGAAGAAGAAATCTGGAAGAAATATTATAACGGCGATACATCGGCCTTTGTCCGTTATCTGGCCAAAGCCATGACCAAAAACCAGGTGCTTGCCATTCGTAAGGAATTTGAGGAAAATCTTGAATTTCGCAGCCTGGTCACCCGTTACCTCTCTGATTTTGAAACGCTGGTCAGCAAAGCACGCGGCAACGAACGTTCGGGAATACTGCTCTCGGTCATTTCCGGAGCCGATGTCGGCAAATTGTATTACATTCTGGCCAAATCGCTGGATAAGCTGAACTAGGATTGATATATGGCTCTGACCGGAATCAATGCAATGCCTTATGACTTGAGCGCTCTGACCGCTCAGATTTCCGATTCTGTCCGCAATATCAAAGCTAAAGCGGCTGTTGTTCCGCAAAATGTCGGCAGTTCGGATAATAGCGCCGGGACTTATACCGCGCAGCCTTTTTCGTTAAACAGCTATGCCGTCAGCTATTTAGAACCGTTTTCCCTTTATTCGGTTCAAAAAATTGTTTCCGAAGCGGCGGAAGAAATGCCGGAACAAAATCGCCGCCAACTGCGTCCGGACGGCGAAACCGCGGAGAAAAAAGCGGCTGAAAGCGCACATTATATCGGCGGCTTCGGTTTTGCCGAAGAATTGGCTCAGGTAGCTTCTGCCGCGGATTATGCCAAAGCGGCGGCCATTTACGGGCAGCGTTTCAGTATTAATGTTCCCGAAGTAAACTGGTTGTTTGGCGGAAATGCCGATTCCGAAAATCAGGTCAGCTATGCCGCCCGGGCTTATCATACGGCTGCCGAATTAAATCGGGAGAAAGAACCCCTGATTGATTTTATGCATGAATATAACCGTAATTTTGACTATAAGATATGAACAGACTTGGTTTTAAAAGCAATATTTTTTTAGCTCCGATGGCTGGTATCACCGATAAGCCGATGCGCCGTCTGGAATCGTCTTTCGGACCGGGAACCGTTGTTTCTGAAATGGTTGCGGTCAATGCCGTTCAGCGGCGAAATCCCAAAAGTTATCGTATTGCCGATGTCAGGGACGAACCTTATCCGGTTGTTGTACAGCTGGTAGGGGGAGAGGCCTCCCTGTTTGCCGATGTTGTCAAACTGATTGAAGAACTTGGAGCTTTCTCTGTCGATATCAATATGGGCTGCCCGGTGAAAAAAATTGTCAACAATCATTCCGGTTCGGCACTGATGCAGGATATGAAAGGCGCCGCCGAAATCATCAAAACCGTTGTCGGTTCAACCCGGCTGATGACCAGCGTCAAATTCCGCAAAGGCTGGGATCACCAACATGTTAACGCCGTCGAATTTGCCCGCATGTGCGAAGATTGCGGCGCCGCTTATGTAACGATACACGGCCGCACCCGAAGCGACTTTTATGCGGGAACCGCTGATTGGGATACGATTGCCGCCGTTAAACAGGCCGTCAAAATCCCGGTTATCGGCAACGGAGATGTTACCGATCCGGAAAAGGCCGTGCAAATGGTGAATTATACCGGGGTTGACGGGGTTATGGTCGGCCGGGCGGCTCTGGGCGCACCATGGTTAATTTCGCAGCTTCATAATTATATCCATAACGGAACGCCGCCGCAAAAACCGTCGCCGCCTGAAATCAGACAGATTCTTTTGCAGCATTTGCAGGCGTTGGTTGATTACTACGGTATAAGGCTGGCATTGCCGCTGTCACGGAAATATGCCGGCTGGTACAGCCGCGGCCTGAGAGATGCCAAACGCTTTCGTGAGACTTATAACCGTTTGAACAGCCTTGACGAAGCAATTGCCGAAATTAACCGCTATTTTGACACTTGCGGCGGGGAAGAAAGTGAGGAATAAAGAATGAAGATAATCGTTTGCGGGGCAGGGAGCGTCGGTCGGAGCATTGTCGGCTATCTCACCCAGGGTAACAATGATATTGTCGTAATCGATCACGATGCCAAAGCCTTGGACGTGATTGCGAAAGAATATGACATTCAGCCGGTTTTCGGCGAAGCAGCACATCCCGATATTTTGGAAAAAGCCGGTGCGGAAAATGCTGATATCCTGATTGCCGCGACGGATTGCGATGAAGTTAATATGGTTGCCTGCGAAGTTGCCGCCGCTCTTTTTAACGTTCCTAAAAAAATTGCCCGCATTGACGCTCAGGATTATCTGAGCCCGTTATGGGGAACACTGTTTAATGACAAACATATCCCGGTCGATTTGGTTATCTCGCCTGACCGGGCCATTGCCAGGGCTATTTTGAGCCTGTTAAAGGTTCCGGGCGCTTCCGAGGCCATATCTCTGCTCGGGGCGGCCGCACGTCTGCTCGCTTTTCGCTGCGATGACAAAACCCCGCTTATCCGGACGCCGCTGTCACATCTGAACCGGGTTGCACCGGAACTGGATATTAACATTGTCAGCATTGTCCGCAACGGACACAGTTTTATTCCCCATGCCGAAGATATGCTGATGGCCGGGGATACGGTTTATTTTCTGGTTAAAAGTTCGGAAATAGAACAGGCCGTCCGTGATTTCGGCATGGAGCGCAGTGCCGTTGAACGGGTTATTATTTTCGGCGGCAACCAGATTTCCCGCTATCTGGGAAAGAGTCTGGAGCAGGATGACAACATCATCAGCTGCAAAATAATTGACGACGATGACATTGCCACCAGACGCCTGGCCGGAGAATTGAATAACACAATTGTCATCAACGGCGAAATGATGAGTGATGTTATTCTGACCGAAGCCGGAATTGAAAACACCGACGCAACCATTGCCGTAACTGCCAAAGACAAAGATAATCTGCTGGTTTCCATGCTGGCACAGAAACGCGGGGTCGTTAACACGCTGGCTCTGGTTAACTCCCGTTCGTACGATAATCTGATTGACAATATCGGCGACAATATTTTGGTTGACCGTTCTTCCGTTACGATTTCCGGAATTTTGCAGGAACTGCGCAAAGCCCGGATTCGCGATGCTTATTCGCTTGGCCGCGGTTTTGGGGAAGTTTGGGAAATCAAGCTTGACGAAGACAATTTGAACGTCGGCAAAAAACTGGCGGAAATCGAACTTCCGGTCACCAGCAAAATCTGCGCCGTTGCCCGGGACGGAGAAGTCTTCTTTCCTGAAGCCGAAACCGTTTTATGTGCCGATGACGTTATTATATTATATGTCAGCAGCAAAGGCATCAAGAAAGCGGAACGGTTGTTCGCCTGAACGGCAACCGGTGCGCTAACTTCCGGTAGAAGTTATCCCCTTGATGTAAACGGCACTTTACTAATTATATAAAATAAGATTAT
>OHRI01000898.1_pt1 | contig 12982 bp, 17 predicted proteins | sample 1578421 | NCBI WGS metagenome assembly OHRI01 (sample SAMEA3879598, study PRJEB24766) | human gut metagenome | biome: human-associated habitat; feature: feces | place: USA | collected 1985/1987 | reverse complement strand
TTCGCTAAGCTTCCTTTACGGGATGTTCTCCTTACTAGGCTCGAAAATACCTCGCCAAGGGTTCAAACAGTACCATAAAACAAGCGCAGAGGTGTACTCTGCGCTTGTTTGTCAGGAGAGGGTAAAGTTGATTCAGTCGCCGATAAAGCCCGGGGTGGACAGGTAACGTTCACCGGTGTCGGGAAGCATGACGACGATTTTTTTACCGGCGTTTTCGGGTCGCTGCGCCAAAAGCGTAGCGGCATAGGCCGCAGCACCGGAGGAAATGCCGACCAGCAGGCCTTCATTTTTCGCCAGCTCGCGGCTGGTGCTGAAAGCATCTGCCGCGTCGATAGCGATAACTTCATCGACAACGCTGCGGTCAAAGTTTTTGGGGATAAAGTTGGCGCCGATGCCCTGGATCTTGTGCGGGCCGGCCTTACCGCCGGACAGCAGGGGAGAATCGCTGGGTTCGACGGCGACGATCTTGACGCGCGGATTTTTTTCTTTCAGGTAAGCGCCAGCACCGCTGACAGTACCGCCTGTGCCTACGCCAGCAACGAAAATGTCGACTTCGCCGTCGGTATCGCGCCAGATTTCGGGGCCGGTGGTTGCTTTATGGATGGCCGGATTGGCCGGATTAACAAATTGACCGGGGATAAAAGCATTGGGTATTTCTGCTGCCAGTTCTTCTGCTTTGTCGATGGCACCCTGCATACCCAAAGAACCGGGTGTAAGTACCAGCTCGGCTCCATAAGCCTTCAGCAGGTTGCGCCGTTCAACAGACATGCTTTCAGGCATGGTCAGGATCGTACGGTAACCGCGTGCTGAGGCTACGCTGGCCAGGCCGATACCTGTATTACCGCTGGTCGGTTCGATGATGACCGAATCTTTTTGCAGCAGTCCCCGGGCTTCGGCGTCGTCGATCATCGCCATGGCGATACGGTCTTTGGCGCTGCCGGCCGGGTTAAAATATTCCAGCTTGGCGATGATAGTCGCCTGCGGAGCAAATTTCCTGTTATAGTTGGTCAGCTCTAAGAGCGGGGTGTTGCCGATCAAGTCGGTCAGGCTACGGTAAATTTTAGTCATGATATCAAAACCTTTCTTTAATAAATTATGCTGCAAGGGGTAATTTACTTACAACATCGGCATTTCTGCCGCTGCTGTTCCACTAAGTCAGCCAAGGTGATGTTATCGACTACTTTATTAACGGCGTCTTTTATTTCACGCCATACTTCCATGGTTACACATTCGTCTGCACGGGTGCAGGCTTCCTTGCTGTCGTCTACGCAGGCTACCGGGGCCAGATTGCCTTCCAGCAGCCGCAGTATTTCGCCTACAGTATATTCCTGCGGCTCTTTGGCAAGCATATAGCCGCCCTGGGCGCCGCGGGCGCTTTTGACAAGTCCGGCGCGGCTCAGCTGGGTAATGATCTGTTCCAGATATTTGTCGGAAATATCCTGCCGCTGGGAGATATTTTTAATGGGGATGAAGCTGCCGGTATGATTGTAAGCCAGGTCAAGCATCAGCCGCAAAGCATAACGTCCTTTGGTAGAGATTTTCATAAGCACACGTCCTTTCAAAAGCTTGACATTATTTTACTACTAGTTTACTAGGAATTCAATAGCTGGACAAAAAATTTTTTCCTACACAAAAAATTCACAAAATAATCTTGACAAAAATACTGGGAATTACTATACTGAAAGTGTAATCATACTAAACAAGTAGGAATTAAGAAAGGACGGATCGCAATGCGGGAAGTTTATTTAGATAATGCGGCCACGACTAAGGTCAGACCGGAAATAGCAGAGGCTATGGCAAAGGCTATGGTAGAAAATTATGGAAACCCTTCCAGTATATATAAGGCAGCACAGCGTGCGGCAACAGCTATTGCCGCTGCCCGTCAGCAGGTTGCGGATCTGATCGGCGCGTCACCTAAGGAAATCATTTTTACAGGCGGCGGCAGTGAGGGTGATAATATGCTTATTAAAGGCGTGGCTCATGCCAATGTCAAGAAGGGACGGCACATTATCACTACGCAGGTCGAGCATCACGCTGTACTGCATACCTGTGAAGAACTGGCGAAGGAAGGCTTTGAGATCACCTACCTGCCGGTAGACGAATTCGGCAGGGTTACAGCGGCCCAGGTAGAGGCCGCCTTACGCGACGATACGATCCTTGTTTCGGTGATGTATGCCAATAATGAGATCGGTACGATAATGCCGATCAGAGAGATCGGCGCAGTCTGCCGCGCACATAAGGTGCTGCTGCATACTGACGCAGTACAGGCGGCAGGTCATATCCCTATTGATGTTACCAGCGACAATATCGATCTTTTAACATTGACGGCGCATAAATTTCATGGACCAAAGGGCGTAGGCGCGGTGTATATCCGTCAGGGTGTGCGTGTACCGGCGCTGATCGTCGGCGGTGGGCAGGAAAAAGGCCTGCGTGCCGGCACTGAAAATACGGCCGGGATCATCGGTATGGGGCTGGCAGCTGCTTATGCGAAAGAAAATATGGAAGCCAATGCCGAAAAAACACGTGCTTTGCGTGACAAATTGATCGAAGGGATTTTGGCAAAGATCCCTGAAGTAAGGTTAAACGGACATCCTACTGACCGACTGCCGAATAATGTAAATGTCAGCATCAGATATATTGAAGGCGAAGGCCTGCTGCTGCTGCTTGACCATATGGGTATCGCGGCTTCCAGCGGCAGTGCCTGCACTTCTGGGTCTCTGGACCCGTCGCATGTTCTGCTGGCTATCGGACTGCCGCATGAGATCGCGCATGGTTCGCTGCGTCTGACCTTGTCGGAAGAAAACAGCAGTGCCGATGTCGATTATGTTTTGGAGCAATTACCGTTGATCGTTGAAAAATTAAGGGCGATGTCGCCTCTTTACCACAAGTAAGAAAGCAGGTGTAGTTTATGGCATACAGTGAAAAAGTAATGGATCATTTTATGAATCCCCGTAATGTGGGTGTGATGCCCGATGCCGACGGCGTCGGCGAGGTAGGCAATGCCAAATGCGGCGATATCATGAAGATTTTTATTAAAGTCAAAGACAATATCATTACCGATATCAGTTTCCAGACTTTTGGCTGCGGTGCGGCTATCGCTACCAGCAGTATGGCAACAGAGCTTGCTAAAGGCAAGTCTGTCGAGGAAGCGCTGGAACTGACTAATCTGGCGGTAGCTGAAGCACTTGACGGACTGCCGCCGATCAAGATGCATTGTTCCAACCTGGCAGCTGACGGCTTGCGTGCCGCGATTTATGACTATAAGGTCAAAAACGGTATGTCGACCGAAGGTATTGAAGTGTGCAGCGGCTGCTGCCACGACTGCGGTCACTGACAGCTGTTTTACTGTTAAGATTTTTCATCTCCAACCCCTCCTTTTATTCACATTAGTTTTACAGAAAAGCCGATGGTTAGCACCATCGGCTTTTTTGTGGTAAAATAGGAAGTATAAATTATAAAATCAATAATTTACCGTCGGAGGATGAAACAATGGCAGCAATCGATATTGAAAAAGAGTTTAAGCATTATCTGGAGATCTTTACCCATGATGAGGAACTGGGAAAGATTTTGGCAAAGGTATCTTTTCAGGAATTGTTCAACGATAAATTTTTAACGGAAAATAGTAAATATACCTCGATGGACGATCTGATCTGGCGCAGCGGCTTCGGCATCATGAATCTGCTGGAGGTAGAACAGGTGAACCAGGATAAATGGAACGAATATATTGCCAGGAATACTGAATGTAAAACCTGGCATGAATTCGGCAAACTGGCCATGATCGACTGGATGAAGCATAAATTGGAAGAAGCGAAACAGGCCAAAAACTGATTTGAGCGGCACCGAGGCGAAGGCTTCGGTGTTTTTTATTTTTAAGGAAGTGATTTTATGGCAGCGATCTTACATGCACTGCAGGGGATTTTGACTATCGTTATTATGATAGCTACCGGTTTTTATCTGTCCCGTAAGGGCTGGTTTTCTGAAAGCTTCAGCTCGGCTGTGGCCCAGCTGGTGACCAAGGTCTGCCTGCCTACCTATATGATCGTCAATCTGACGGTCAATTTCAGCCACGATCAGCTGATCGAGATGAGCGGCGGTCTGCCGGTACCGATCATTTCCATGGCATTGGGCTATTTTATCGGCCATGCGGCAGCACGGCTGCTGAAGGTGCGGCGTGACCGGGTCGGCGTGTTCTGTACTGTCTTTTTTGTTTCCAACACTATTTTCATCGGCCTGCCGATGACGCTGGCTTTGTTCGGTGAAGAAGGTATTCCTTATGTCATGCTGTATTATATGGTCAATACTACGATGTTCTGGGTCGTAGCAGTGCACGATATGGCGTCTGATGCCGGTGTGGCGGCACCGTGGCTCAGTAGAAAGACTCTGAAAGTGGTTCTGAACCCGCCGCTGTTAGGTTTTTTGGCAGGAATTATTTTAGTAATGCTTGATTGGCGTCTGCCGATGCCGATCGAAGCTTCTTTTCGTTATCTGGGCGGAATGACGACGCCGCTGGCCATGCTGTTTATCGGTATCGCGATCAGTAAAGCGTCCTGGAGCGAGATCAAATTTGACAGAGAGCTGACGGCGGCAATGGTGGGAAGGTTTGTGATCTGTCCGCTGTGCGTTATGGTCTGTCTGCCGTTTTTTGCGCTGCCGAAATTGATGAGCGATGTATTTGTTATGCAGGCGGCTATGCCGGCGATGACGAACACTTCTATTGTAGCTAAGGTTTATGGCGGCGATTACAAGTATGCGGCGATGCTGACGGTGGTCAGTACACTGCTGGCAGTAATAACGACGCCGTTTTATATGTGGGTGCTGCGTGGTTAGATCTGTTCGCCTGATTGCAGAAACGTTCGCCTTAAAACTCTAAAATACGAACAAATTTTTAGAAAAACTCTTGACAAACAAAACAGTTCGGTTTATTATATGTTTAACGAACAGATGTTTTGAAAGGTCGTGGAGTTATGAAGAAGTTGTTTGTATTAATGCTGATGACCACTATTTTATATACAGGCTATAATTTTTTACAGGATGATACTGTTTATCATTACGAACAGATCACTGTACATACAGGCGATACCATGTGGGCTATCGCTGACCGCTGGGCCGATCAGGACGAAGATGTACGCGAAGTCATTTACCGTATCTGCGAAACCAATGCGCTGGCGAATACTAACCTGAAACCGGGACAGAAGCTTTTAGTACCGGTCAGGGTGCAGTTTGTCGATCAGCTGATGGTGGCAGAGGCCGGCGATATCAAAGGCTGATAATTACGGCGCCGGCGTAGGAAACTGATTCAAAAGTAAATAATATGCGTTAGGGCGCAGTAAAAAAGACGTGCCTGCCTTTTGGCAGACGCGTCTTTGTGTTTTTTATACTGTTTTATCTGGCCATCCGGTAAATATTTTCCATATCGGCAGCGTTCAGGGTGACGAAGCCGCCGATCGTTCTTCTGCCCATAAAGCTGCATTTGTGTGCCAGCTCTTTGATTTGGGTGTCGGTGAGTTCGATTTCCATGTCGCTGATCGAGGTAGGCATACCAATGGAACGGAAAAAGTCTTCCATGGCAGCGATTCCTTCAAGCGCTGTTTTTTCGTCATTGCCGAAGCTGTAGGGAACATTCAGTACGTTAACTGCCAATTGCGCGAAACGGCAGGGGTTTTGTTTGAGCACATAGCGGGCCCAGCTGCCCCAGATCGCTGCAAGGCCTGCGCCGTGAGCAATATCGAACATACCGCCCAATTCATGCTCCAGCTGGTGGGAAGCCCAGTCGCCCTGACTGCGGTCGCCGGTGATGTCATTATGGGAAAGCGTGCCTGCCCACATGATCTCAGCGCGGACGTCATAGTCGGCAGGCTTCTGTAAAGCCAGTCGGGCATTACGCATGACGTTGCGCAGCAGAGCTTCGGCCATGCCGTCAGTGAGGGACAGAGAGGTGACGCCGGGTTTGGTAAAGTAACGTTCTAAAGTATGGACGATGATGTCAGTACAGCCGCTGGCTGTTTGGTAGGGCGGCAGAGTGCAGGTCAGCTCGGGATTTAAAATGGCAAATTTACAGTAGGCATAGGGCGACTGCAGTCCGCGTTTCAGCCAGCCGTCTTCATTGGTAATGACTGACGCATTGCTCATTTCACTGCCGGCCGCGGCAATGGTAAGGACGGCGCCGATAGGGGCGCAGGCCTGCGGCGCTTTGCCGCTGTAGTAGTCCCAGACGTCGCCGGGATTGGTGATGCCATAACCAATGGCTTTGGCACTGTCGATGACGCTGCCGCCGCCTACAGCGAGAATAAAATCAACTTTTTCCCGCCTGCAGATTTCAATACCTTCATAAACCTTGCTTAAACGAGGATTGGGCACAACGCCGCCCAGGGTCACATAGTGCAGTCCTGCTTCCTGCAGTGCGCCGCAGACACGATCAAGCAGACCAGATTTTTTGGCACTGCTGCCGCCGAAGTGTACCAGGACCTTGCTTGCTCCTTGTGTTTTGCAGAGTTCACCAACCTCGGCTTCGGTATTTTTACCGAAAAGTATTTTTGTAGGTGCGTAATATTTAAACTGTTCCATAATAACAGCTCCTTTGCTGCGGCAAATGTTGCCGCTGTAAAATCTTCTTAAACCTATCGTATCGCAAAACAGGCAGTTTGTAAAATGCAGAAGTTTTATAAAATTATCGGAAGGAGAAATATTTTGTGATTTCTTGGTGAACAATTTGCAAAAGAGCAAGAGTTTTGTTTGTTGATGTCGAATTGAAACGATAAATCTGAAATGATTCAGGCAGAGGAGGTAATATTATGCAGGGAAAAAAATGGATCGCCGCGGCACTGGTCTGCGGATTTTTACTGGGACAGGGAACGGCTCCGGCGCAGGCCGGTATTTTGGGTACCGTAGTTAAAGGCGGCGCTGTATCGTTATTGGTCAGCCAGTTTGCCGACCAGCTGAACAGCGCTATCAATACTTTGACGGCAAAATATCCTATCTCCAGCGATTACGCTACCAAGGTAGTGCCGATCATTACCGTGGGTGACGGAAGTTATGCCGGCGCTGCTCAGGTATCGGGACCGAAGGAGCAGGTAGATAAATGTCAGGCTGCTTTGCAGCTGGAGGCTTCCTTCTTTAAAAGCTTCCGTGCGAAAGCGCTGATCCCGGTCGATAAGGTCGCTATCAGCGGTATCAACCGCGTGCAGGGTGTGGGCGTATCGGCCCAGATCGATGTAAAGATCTAACAGCTTAAAACAATTTAAAAAGTGCAAGTCCGCAGGATGATGTATGTCAGCCTGCGGACTTTTTTATTTGCACGGGTATTTTAAGGGTCATGCTTTAACAAACCTTTAAAGAAAGGCGAAATTCTTTACAAGAACTTAAAGCCTTCTTAATTCAAAGCAAAGAAAGCTTTGTTATGATGACAGTGTTTCCAGATGCAAGCAAAATTTCAGTACTTGTGAAAAAGGAGAGAAGGAAATGAAATCAAGAAAATTATTCAAGGTCTGCGCCCTGCTGATGCTGGCAGTAATGAGCTGTTTGCTGTTCAGCGGCTGCGGCGGTCAGTCTGAGCAAAAGAAATTTGTGATCACTTATCTGCCGAATGAATCGACAGATAAAAATGCCGATGCCAGAAAAGGTATGGCGGGCGATTTGAGCAAGGTTTTGGGAATGGAGGTCACAGAGCTGGTATCTAACGATTATAATGCGGTGATTGAGGCTATGCGTACAGGTAAAGCCGATATGGCTTATTTTGGACCGTTAAGCTTCTGCCTGGCTTATGAACGTGCAGGTGCAGAACCGATCGGGATGATTGCCAAGGATAAAGATAAAAAGAACGCGACTTATAAGTCTGTTCTGGTTACGAGCAGCAAGAATACTGATATCAATAGTATCCAGGACATCAAAGGGAAAACGATGGCGTTCGTTGACCCGAATTCAACTTCCGGCAATCTGATCCCTTCAGCGGCGATTATGAAAGCATTTCCCGGTGAGAAGCTTTCGATGGATGATCTGCATACTAATGGCAAATTTTTCCAGGCAGTCAGCTTTTCCGGTAAGCATCAAGCAGGTCTGGCGGCTGTAGTCAAGGGTGATGTGCAGGTAGCTCCTATTTCTGATGCAATTCTGGCGGCTGAGATCAATGCGGGACGTGTCAGCAAAGATGACGTTAAAATTATTTTTGCTTCTGATCCGATCCCGTCCGAACCGATGGCTCTGCGCAGGGAGCTGCCGGCAGAAGTGAAGGAAAAGGTAAAAAACTTTATCCTGAGCTATGACAATGCCGCTTACTACAAAGGGGTAATGGGTGCAGAGGATAAGCGTTTCGTAGAATGCAGTATTGAAGATTACAAAGGTATCATTGATCTGAACAAAGCCCTGAGCAGCAGTAAATAAGTTGGAGCAGAGGCCGGCGCTGTCCGGCCTTTTTTATAGGAGGAAGCATGAGCACGGTTTTAAAAATGGAGCATATCGAGAAAGTTTATGGCAATCAGGTCCGCGCTTTGCATGATATCAGTCTGGAGGTCAGCGCCGGAGAATTTGTCGCTGTTATCGGTCCTTCCGGATCGGGCAAGTCCACCCTGCTGAGAACGGTCAATCAGCTGGTAGTCCCCAGCGGAGGTCATGTATACATCGACGGCGAGGAAGTTACCGGTGCGTCCGGCAAAAAGCTGCGGCTGCTGCGGCGTAAAGTCGGGATGATCTTTCAGCATTATAATCTTGTGCAGCGGCTGTCGGTAATGCAGAACGTGCTGCATGGGCGCTTGGGTTATATGTCGGCGTTGGACGGGATGCTGGGTAATTATACGGAAGAGGATAAACGTAAGGCGATTGACTTGCTGCAGGAAATCGAGATGGGCGATCGTTTATATAACCGTGCCAGTGATCTGTCGGGCGGTCAGAAACAGCGCGTAGGCATTGCCAGGGCGATTATGCAGGAACCGAAGCTGCTTCTTTGTGACGAACCGATCGCTTCACTGGACCCTAATGCGTCTAAAATCATTATGGACCTGATCTATCAGATGACGCAGCGCCGTAATATTGCCTGTATCGTCAATCTGCATCAGCTGGATGTGGCCATGCGTTATGCTACGCGCATCATCGGTTTGGCAAAAGGAGAAATGATTTTTGACGGAACCCCGCAGCAGCTGAATAATGCAGTGATAGAGAAAATTTATAATACTTCGATGGAAAATCTGATCATTAAGCAGGGTGAAAATTATGCCTGAAAAAATAAGTATAATGAATCCCCGTGAAAAACAGGTTTATACCTGGTTTTTAGTGGTCGTGCTGGTTTTGTTCTGCCTGGCGACTTATATTTCCCGTTTTAATCCGCTGGAGGTGCTTTGGGAACAGGGAGAATTCTGGAAATTTCTGTTTCAGGATTTCCTGCCGCCACGCTTCAATGCTTCGCCGGTAGTAGTAGAATCGATTCTTGTAACTTTTGCGTTGGCGGTTTCGTCCAGCTTCGTTGCGGCAGTGTTTGCTTTTCTTTTCGCTGTGTTCGGCAGCACTTCTTTATCACCATGGAAGGGACTGGCCAGAACGATCCGGGGGTTTGCCACTTTTCTGAGGAATATCCCGACACTGGTCTGGGCTTTTATTCTTTTTTCGTCACTGGGTATTGGTACCGGGGTTGGTTTTATTGCTTTGCTGATTTCGACCTTTGCCTTTATGACAAGAGCGTTTATTGAAGTGATCGACGAGGTATCCTGTGATGCAATGGAAGGGCTGACGGCCTGCGGCGGTACGTTTTGGCAGAAGGTCTGTCAGGGTATCGTACCGACCTGTCTGACACAGTTTATCGCCTGGTTCCTGTACTGCATCGAACTTAATATACGCGCGTCGACTATTGTGGGAATGGTAGGCGGCGGGGGGATCGGGCTGGTGCTGTTTTCCTATATCAAGTCGTTTAATTATGCCGGCGCAGCAGGAATTATTCTGGTTATTGCGGCGATGGTCATTATGGTGGAATTTTTAACTAATTATCTGCGAAGAAAGGTGTTGACATAAAATGGAGCAGACTTTTGTACAGGCGAGGGTGCAGTGTCTTGAGTTCAGTAACGGCAGGATCCGTGTTGCCCGCAGCGGGCAGGATAGGGAGCTGCGCTGTTTTTTAGCAGCTGTAACAGTCGTTTCGATAGTGGCGCTATATTATCTGCAGTTGGATTGGCTGAAGCTTATTTCCAGGCTGCCTGATCTGGGGAAGACCTTTGGTTTGCTGGCGCTGCTGGATTTTCACGATTTTGGGCTGACGCTGGAGGCCTTTTCCCAGACAGTGGCAATAACTGTGCTGGCAACTATTTACAGCGTTCTGCTGGGATTGGTATTAGCTGCCTTTGGTGCCCGTAACCTGATGAAAAATAAATTTGTGACTTATGCTCTGAGCGCGTTCTTTACGTTTCTGCGTGCCGTACCGACACCGGTTTGGGTATTGCTGGCGCTGGTCTGTCTGGGGTTGGGGCCTGCTGCGGGCATCGTAGGACTGTGTGTGCATGCCACAGCTTTTTTGCCAGGGCTTTTACGCAAAGCTTTGAAGATGTGCCTGAGGAAGTGATCGAGGCGCTTGAGGCAACAGGAGCCAGTAAGCTGCATATTTTTTTGTCTGCGATACTGCCTGCGGCAGCTTCGCAGATCATGGCCTGGACTGGTCTGCGTTTTGAAATAAATTTTTCTGAATCAGCGATCCTGGGGATGATCGGTGCCGGCGGAATCGGCTTTGCGATTGCGAATAATATCCAGGGCTATCAGTTTGGAGCCGCAGGGCTGGCAATCGTACTGGTTTTTGGATTTGCCTATTGCGTGGAGCTGGTTTTTACAACAATCAAGAAAAACTATATCTGACAGATAAAGGGTGATGTTATGGAGAAAAAAGAGTTGTTCCGTATTATGGCGGCCGCCGATGGCAGTATGCTGCGTGAGCTGGCTCAGCCGCTGGCTGAAAAATATGGTGTCAGCGTTGTGAAGGCGCCTGCTAAAACACTGGCGATGATCAAGCTGCGTGAGCCGGTAAAAAACAGTCTGTTTTATCTGGGTGAGGCGTTGGTGTGCGATACAGTTGTGGAACTGGGCGGCACTAAAGGGACAGCTGTTGTGCTGGGTGATGATTTTGACAAAGTCAGTTCCATGGCGGTGATCGATGCTGCTTTTAACAGGCAGGTCAGCGAACTGGATGAACTGAAGACAGTGCTGCAGCGGCTGTCTATGCGGCAGCAGCGGGAACAGGAACTGGAAAACGGATTGTATGCCAAAACGATGGTTGATTTTCAGACTATGGATCAGGAGTAAAGATAATGCAGAAAGCTTATGAATTTGATTTTGTATATGACACTCAGGCTGCTTTTCGTCTGTTGCTGGAAGCGCTGAGCAATCCGGGACGCATCGTTGAGCTGGGACCTCTGGCCCGGAAACTGGGTGGAGCTTATGCCATGCCGCTGACTGTGGCGGCAGTGCTTTTGGACAATGAGGTCAGTTTTGCAGTCTGCGGTTCTCCTGCGCTGGCAGAGAAAATTACTGAGCTGACTCTGGCTAAAACAGCTGCTGTGAGTAAAGCGGATTATATCTTTGTGACGGAGAATGCGGATTGGCAGGAAGCAGTACAGGCTGCTAAGTGCGGTACACTGCGCGATCCTCATAAAAGCGCGACTGTCATTTTGTGCACAGCGGATCTGCAGGCAGGCAAGCTGCAGCGGATCAGCGGGCCCGGGATCAAGGCTGTCCAGGAAATCATTATGTGCCCGGAACTGCAGGCGGCTTTGGGGAAACGTGATGAGCAGGAATATGAGTATCCGCTGGGCCTTGATTTTTTTGTGCTGGATCAGCGGGGCTGCCTGATGGGTATACCACGTAAAACAAGAATAGAAAGCAGGTGAACAGATGGCTTATGTGGCAGTTTCCGGCGGTCAGGAAGCAATAGAGGAAAGTATCAGGCTGCTGCATTGTATGCGCGGCAGTACTTTTAAAGAGCTGGAAGTAGAAGCGATAGAAAAAAAGCTGGGCCTTTTAGTGGATCGGGTAATGAGCGAGTCTGGCTTATATGCGCCGGCTTATGCGGCACTGGCTTTGAAACAGGCGGAAGGCAGTATCGAAGAAGCAGTGTTTTTGCTGCGGGCTTATCGTTCGACTTTGAGCCGTAATTATTATACCCTGCCGGCTAGCGGAACAGAGATGCGCGCTGTCCGCAGGATCTCGGCAGCCTTTAAGGATATCCAGGGCGGACAGATCCTGGGAGCGACCTATGATTATACACATCGGTTGATTGAATTTAAACAGCCGTCGGCAGTGGAATTATGCGCCCGGCGTCAGTGCTGCCTTAAAGAGGCGAAGCCTGTGCCGGTAGTAAAGCTGCCGCGGGTTTCGGAGTATCTGAAGGCAGAGGGATTGATCGACAGCTGTGAGATCGATGATATGGAACCTGTGGATGTAACGAAGAATGTTCTGGAATTACCTGCTGACAGAAGCGCGCGTCTGCAGACTCTGACTCGGGCTGACGGGGGCTTTATCGGCGGACTGGCGTATAGTTCGATCCGTGGTTATGGCGCCGTACATCCAACTGTAGGTGAACTGCGCTGCGGCTATGTGGAGCTGGAAGTACCATATTTGTTTGACGAGACGGAAAGCATCTGCATCGGTGAAATTTTGCTGACGGAAGTAGAGGGCTTTATTCCTGAGGATGACGATAAGAAACTGAAATTGGCAGTAGGCTACGGCGCAGTTTTGGGGCGGAACGAAAACAAGGCGATCTCGATGGCGGTGCTGGACGCTTCCTTGGAAACAGAAGGGCCTGCTCCTGCGCAGGATGAAGAATTTGTACTGATGCATGGTGATTCGCTGGAGATGAACGGCTTTATTTCTCATTTGAAACTGCCGCATTACGTTACCTTCCAGTCTAAGCTGGACAGCGTACGCAAGACCAGAAAGGAGCCGGAGCATGAATCCTGAATATAATTTTGCTTTCCTGGACGAAGGTTCTAAACGGGAAATCAGGCGCAGTATTTTAAAG
>OHRI01000887.1_pt1 | contig 13136 bp, 12 predicted proteins | sample 1578421 | NCBI WGS metagenome assembly OHRI01 (sample SAMEA3879598, study PRJEB24766) | human gut metagenome | biome: human-associated habitat; feature: feces | place: USA | collected 1985/1987 | reverse complement strand
TGTGGAAATCAGTATACTCAAAATCCTCTTCATCTTTTAAATCCTTTCATTACTCTGATATACTTTACGGAAAACTGCCTTTTTGTAGGAAACATTAATAATAAAATAAACTACGGTCTGCACTGCAAACAACGCAATGGTACATCTGAAAGCGACAGGCACATTAGAAACGATTACATATCGCTCACTGATTGCAATTCCAATCCACAGATATGCTACTGCGACAAGAAATGGTATCCACAAGATCAGGGATGTCACCTTATTCAGCGCAGTGGACAGTTCTTTTTTCGAAAGGCCGATCTTGACAATGCCTTTGTACTTTTTACACTCTGCTTCCAGCTCCGAATAGAGTCTGGAATAGATAAAGCTTGCAACAGCAAGAATGAATGTAAAGCACAGCATACTTCCAATGTATAAGGTCAGGTTGTTCTGCAGCTGCGTAGAGTGATAATAACTGTATGCATCGATTACATTAGCATCTCTGGACTCAATCGTAGACTTCAGCTTATTTTTTATCGTTTCCGGACTATCGCTGTTCGTTTCCCAATTATCATAGAGAAACGCCGTGATAGTTATATTTTTCATCTGCGGCTGCAATGCTTCAAAAACAGCATCATTTAAAACGCAAATACTGCTGGTAAACCCAGACAAAGTGATGATGGAATCCGTATTTCCCTCTACGGATAATGTCAGACCATTTTCTGCAAAAAATGTCTGCATTGCAGATGGAATTGTTGTTATTGTTTCTCCTGCATTTCCTGTAACGAGAAAAACTCCGTCTTTTGAAACTGTCACCGGTTCTCTGTCCAGAAACTCCATCATTTTATTATATTCACTGGCAGAAATGATTGCTTTACGAGACTCCTCCGATTCGCTGTACCACAGATCAAAGGCTGCCTCCTGATATCCTGGCAGGTTTTGCAGTTCCTTTTCAATCACAGCCAGATCGCCGGAAACATCCGCATTTTCTGTCCATGCATTGTAACTCATGGCATATGGCATGATCTTTTCCGTTTCCTCTTTCACGCTTGGAAAACAAAATAATGATGGCAAAAAATGAAATAGCATACAACACGGCTGAAATTGTCATTGCCTGTGTATTTGCCCTCATTTTCGCTTTCTTGTCACTGCTGTAGAGCAGACGCCCTTTTGCGTGACTGCCTTTGGCAAGAGCAAGGGCTATGCGCATTCCATATGCAAACAGCAGATATGTCCCGAGAACAACCGTAAAAAGCATGGCAAAAGATGTAATAAAGCTTTCCTGTATGTCTTTCGCCATCTGTGTTTTGCCTGCAAAAACACCTGTCAACAAGACCACTAAGATGAAAAAGATAATAAGGAAGGGCAATAACTTCTGAGGTTCTTCACCGGTCACCTCTGTTTTTAACAGCCGCACGACTTCTTTTTTGCGGATCAGCTTCGGTGTAAAAAAAGCAATAGATAGAAATACAAGCCCCAATGCGATTATGGTTACAACAATTGCCTGTATCGGAAAATAAAACGTAAAATCAGTTACACCGATGACCTTATTGGCAATGTCGAGAAAGAATTTCGAAAACACCAGTCCCAGAATGATACCTGTTATGATGGATATAAATCCAACAACCATATTTTCCAAAAATATAAGCTTATTCAACTGCTTTTTAGATGCTCCCAAAATCGTGATCAAACCAAATTGTTTGCTTCTGCTTTTCAAAAAGCATGCTACAGAATAAGAAATAAAACAAATAGTAAATCCAATTGACAGAATTTCTCCTGCTATAAGAATCAATCCCATTGTGCTTTGTTTATCTACGATGCTCATAGCAGGATGGAAAGATAAAACCGTAAACAGGAAGAAAACAAATACAGAAAATACGCAATTTACAAAGTAAAATATATAATTTCTTCTGTCACGACTGATATTTTTACGGGCAAAATCAAATAATGTCACGTGGCTCACCTCCCAAAAGGCTCATGGCGTCAGCAATTTCCTGCTGAAAAGCTCTTCGATTTCCACCAGAGACAAGCTCCTGATACAGCTGTCCGTCCTTGATGATCAGCACACGCTTACAATAGCTTGCCACAAAAGAATCGTGGGTTACCATCAGGATAGTTGCATTTTGCGTTTCATTCAGCATTTGGAAAAGTTCCATAACATCCTTTGTCGCCTTAGAATCCAGATTTCCGGTTGGTTCATCAGCTAACAGCAGTGATGGGTTGGTTACAACTGCACGGGCAACAGCGGTTCGCTGTGCCTGACCTCCGGATATTTCAAAGGTCCGTTTCGAAAGAAGCTGCTCTATTCCCAGCATCTTTGCAATTTCCTCAGTGCGTTTTTTGATTTCAGGAACAGGAATCCCCTCCAATGTCAATGGTAACATGATATTCTCCCCAACTGTCAGTGTATGAATCAGATTAAAATCCTGGAATACAAAACCAAGCGTACTGCGTCTGAAATGTGCCAGTTCATCATCATTCATTTTATGAGGATCTTGTCCATCAATGCTTACATTACCGCTGGTAGGATGATCAATCGTTGAAACTACATTCAAGAGTGTACTCTTACCACTTCCTGACGGTCCCATGATTGCCACAAACTCACCTTTTTCAATACTAAAATTAATATCACTCAAAGCCGTATATGGAACCTTTCCCTCATATATTTTTCCAAGATGTTCTGTTGTTAAAATAGACATTGTAAAACCTCCGTTATTGTTATGCAAAATAGCTTATAATCGCAATGATCCACAAATGGGCAGGATAAAAAACATAAAAGAAATATTTCGTAAATTTATTATTTTTGCCTCGTTCTCCATTGTAAAGATACATAAATGGAAGAACTGTAATAAATAACCAGTCCGAATTATATAATATCATATCCAGAGCAATCATAGGATCGTCATAGCTAAATACGCCACTTATAGAAAATGTTGCAAGAATTAATGCATATATAATATATCCTAAATTTCGTTTTTTCGGCGATTTCCTAAACATATAAGTGATAAGCATAAATGGTATTACAATATCACCACCTTCGGCAAATCTGAGTCCTACAATAAATACACAGATTGCCAACAACACTTTAAGCACTCTTGTTAAGCAATTTTTTACGAACCACTTTTTGGAATCTGCAATTATATTCAGAATCAACACACCCAGTGCCAATGTCAAAAAGATATTGTTATCAATATGAATATCTTTGCTTCTTAATACTACTTCCATCAAACCGTTTCCAGCCGCCATAAATGCAGCCCAGCCAAACAATCTCAGATTGTATCGGATCTGACTCCTTGTATGCAGAAAACCTTCTACAGCATTAAATGCAAACCATACCCCCACGCAACGTGTTACTGCATGGAATATACTTACCAATAAAGGTGGCACCAGTCCTGGAATATATGGCAAATGGTCTAATACCATAAGCATTGCCATAAACATCTTAATTTGAAATGCATTAAATTGACATCGTTTATTATTTTGAACAGACATTAATATGTCCTCCTTTCTCGTTCTGTAGTCAGTATAATAGAAAGATTCATAAATAAAAATCGAGAAAGATTACAGAACATGACAATTTTGTAATCTTTCTCGAAATGTTGAAACAATTTATGATTGATCTTATTTGTGGTTGCTAAAATAGATTGTAAACGTACTTCCTTTTCCTAATTCTGACTGCACTTCAATGGTGTGTCCAAGATAATCTAAAATCTGCTTTACCATATACAAACCCAATCCACTGGATTCTCCTCGCTGTCTCCCATTCTGACCGGTGAAGAACAAATCATAAATCCGTCTGATATCACGGGGATCTATCCCACAGCCTTCATCCTGAATATGCAAGACAGCGGAATCTCCCCTATTCTCAGCACAAATGACAATTTTTCCACCTTCATTGCTATACTTGAGTGCATTCGTCAAAAGCTGGTACAAGACAAACCGCAGCCATTTGGTATCGCTATAAACCACAAGCTCCTCCGTCACTGCAAGCTTTGGAAAAATGCCCTTTGTGATGAATGAGCTTTTCAGCTCATTGATGCAGTCTTTGCAGACACTATTCAGATTGACCTTTTCCGAATGAAAATCATTTTTTATTTCATCCAGTTTATACATATTTAAAACCTGATCCAGGTCATATTGTATCTGCGATGCTGAATGTGCTATTTTAGAAAAATCAGAATCACCTTTTTTGTTTTCTGAGATCAGACGGATTACAGACAGAGGTGTTTTAAGCTGATGCACCCACCGATAGATCATGACCTTGCTTTGCTTTTGCTGCTCCTCCAAACGAGTTATGCGGCTTAGATATATGCGGTGCTGCTGCTCAACCAACTCCCGATAATGTTGTTCCTCACGTCCTTTCGGTTCTCTGATCAGGAAATCTTCCATAGCCTTATCTTCATCACAAAGTATCTCATAAAAGTCCCATGTTGAATATAATCTGTAGAGCAGAAAGCAAAACAGAACAAATAAGGATAGTAATACATAATACCACCATGCTCCCCCGGGATTCTCATTGATCACAGTTAAATAAACAGTCATAATGAAAGTTGGCGCTGCCAGAAAAAGAAGGATTACCCATAAATGATCCAGAAAAAAACATTTTAAATGTCTTACAAAACGTTTATTTTTCATCTCCATCATCTCCCAAACGATATCCTATGCCTCTGACTGGTTTTATGTTCAACGTAGATCCGATACCGTCTAAGCGTTTACGAATCCTGCTGATGGTCACATTTAAAGTGTTTTCCTCCACAAAATTATCATTATCCCAAATTTCATTCAGAAGATCTTCGCGACTTACGACATCCGGATAGTTCTGAAACATGATCCGTATTACGCCTGCTTCTGTCTTAGATAATTCCGTTTCTTTCCCATTGCACCGAAGTACCAGACGATTTTGTGAAAAGCTACAGTCTCCACAACTCAAATCATTCGTAACAGCTGTGACATATTCACCATAAGTACGGCGAAGAATGGCTGTAACCTTTGCTGTAAGCACATCCAGTGAAAACGGCTTTGTCACATAATCGTCTCCACCATTCATCATCGCATACACCTGATCCGAATCTGCATTACGGGAAGACAGAAAAATAATCGGACAGGAACTTTTTTCTCTGATTTTTCCGCACCAGTAAAATCCATCATAGGCAGGCAGATTAATATCCAACAGCACCAGATGTGGTTTTGCTTTTTCAAATTCTTTTAAAACATTATGGAACTCTATACATTTTTCAATAGTAAATCCAAATTTCTCCAAATGGCGTGAAACCAATTCTGCAATATCTGGATCATCCTCTATAATCATAATTTTATAATTCATACATCACCTGTATTCTAAATATCCTTTCTCCCCATCCATCTGGGACTTCACAAACACTTCATTCACATTCAAGTACACCTTGGTGTATTTATTTTTCAATTATTGACATAGGTCCAAAGGGAAAGTTAGAAAGATATTTCGACAAACTATAATTACTATTTTCCCGATATGATATGATACATCTCTGGTCTTCTGTCGCGGAATAGTCCCCACTCGAGGCGCTTTTGTGCTAGCTCTGCCAAATCAAATTCGCTGTAAAGAATTTCTTCCTGATCGCGTGATGCTTCGCTTATAAGCTCTCCTGTTTCGTCTGCGATGAATGATGAACCATAAAAATTTAATGCAGATGTCTGGCCACCATTTCCTTCGCATGGCTCTACTGTTTCTGTTCCAATTCGGTTTGCTGCTATGACTGGCATCAGATTTGCTGCCGCATGACCCTGCATGACACGTCTCCAGTGCGGCATGCTGTCGCACTCTAGGATTGGCTCGGAGCCGATGGCTGTCGGGTAGAGCAAAATTTCTGCACCTAAAAGTGCCATGCTGCGTGCTGTCTCTGGAAACCACTGATCCCAGCAGATGCCAATTCCGATTGTTCCATAGCGTGTTTTAAATGCCTTGAAGCCTGTATCGCCCGGTGTGAAATAAAATTTTTCCTGATAATAATGATCATCCGGGATGTGCGTTTTTCGATATACGCCAAGCAGTGTTCCGTCTGCGTCTATACATGCTACGGAATTATACAGATTGTTGACATCCTTCTCATAAAAACTGATTGGAAGAACAACCTGAAGCTCTTTTGCAAGGCGCTTGCCCATCTGAACTGCCTTATTTTCTTCTACTGTCTTAGCATACTGATAGAAATCGTAGCGGCGCTGCTGACAGAAATATTCGCGTTCAAACAGCTCTGGCAAAAGAATGACATTGGCGCCGTTTGCTGCGGCTTCTCTGACCATTTCTTCTGCATGCGAAAGACTCTCTTTGGGATTTGTGCTGCATTTCATCTGAATTGCTGCTGCTTTTATTTTACTCATGAATTTTCCTCTCTTCTCCACAAATATCGCGTACAGCGTCCGATTTCGCTATAAGGATATCATGCGCTGCTATTTCGTTTCAATCATCTTGGAATCTGCTGTGTTATGCAGTGAATATTTCCGCCTCCTGTCAAAATATCTCTCGCAAAAACAGGTATTACCTTTCGGTCTGGATTCCACTGCTGCATAAGCTGCACAGCTCGCTCATCGCTTTCCTTATTTTCACCGCCAAACACTGGCAAAATGATCGCATCATTTGAAAAATAAAAATTGACATAGGATGCTGCAAGACGCTCTCCAACTTCTCGCATATCCTCGCCTTCCTCAAATGTATAGCCGTCAAGATCCTCTTTTGTGATGCATATCGGATGATCTGGAATTGGAAGCTTATGAATAACAAGCTTGCGGCCTTTTGCATCTCGCACGTTTTCAAGATACGATAAGCTTTGATGTGACAGCTCATACTGAGGATCATCTTTATTATCTGTCCACGCAAGCACTACCTCACCTGGGCGAAGAAATGCACACACATTGTCTACATGCTCATTTGTCTCATCCTGATAAATTCCTCGCGGAAGCCATAATACCTTCTTGATTCCAAGAAAACGTGACAGCTGTTCTTCAATCTGTTCTCTCGAAAGATTTGGATTTCGTCCGGCACTTAACAGACAGCTTTCTGTCGTTAAAAGTGTACCCTCTCCATCGCTGTGAATGGAACCACCTTCTAATACAAATGGCGCAGCATCGTACCAGTCAAAGCCAAACTGATCTGCAAATGCACTGGCAAATGCATTGTCTTTTTCCCAGGAAGCATACAAACCATCGACATTTCCGCCCCACGCATTAAATTCCCAATTTATGGCTCGAATAACAGAATCACTAGCAGAACTTGAACTTTGATCTGAACCTTCTTGATTTGAATTTGCAGTATTGTGTTTATTTGATTTAACAAAAGTAGGTGCCACATCTCTTGCCCATGCATCATCGGTATCTGCAAAGAAAAGCTCAATATTGTCCTGCTGCATTATGTCCGCGTTTTTATTTTCTCCAAACAGCTTTTCTTGTGCAATTGGAAGTGTTTTTTTCGTGACCGCAACGTAGACCTTCTCGCTCTGTGCTATGGCTTTGATCACTGCTGCAAATGCATTCCCTGCCGCTTTGGCCTCATATCCCCACGAACCTGGGCGCTTTGGCCATATTAGAATGCAGCCCTGATGCGGCTCAAACTCGCCGGGCATGTAAAAGCCGTCCTCACTCGGAATTTGCTTTATCAATTTCATATAAATTTCTGATTCCTTCCTCTTTCTTAGATGAATTCTATACGCGTCAATGTTTGACGAAACCATTACACCGATGTCGTTTCGTAACACCACTAAGAAAGTCTATTTTTGAAATCTTCATATCCAAAGCGCTTTACTGTCTCGATGGCTCCATCTTCATGAAGCAAGCAAATATCTGGCAGACCAATTCCATTAAATGTATTGTTTTTTACCATGGAATAAATTGCCATATCTTCAAATACAAGACGGTCTCCCACATGAATTTCATGGTCAAAGCTATAATCACCAATCACATCTCCAGCCAGACATGTCATGGATGAGAGGCGATATGTATAAGGCTTCTTACCAGCTTCATCGCCGCCTTTAAGCGGTGGGCGGTACGGCATCTCTAATACATCCGGCATATGACATGCTGCAGATGCATCCAATATCAGAATAGAAAGGTCATTGTCCACAATATCCTGAACCTCTGTTATCAGATAACCCGCGTTTAATGCAATTGCTTCACCAGGCTCCAGATATACTTCCAGATGATAGGTATCCTTTATTCGCTTTATAAGGCGAATCAGACGTTCAATATCATAGCCTGGTCTTGTGATATGATGACCGCCTCCGAGATTAAGCCATTTGATCTTCTTTAAATATGGTTCAAAAGACTTTTCAAAAGCGTTGAAGGTTGCCTCCAAATCATCAGAATCCTGCTCACAGAGTGTATGCACATGGAGTCCTTCTATTTCTTTTGGAAGTGTTTCTGGAAATTTTGCGCGCACTACACCAAGACGTGAACCTGGTGCACACGGATCATATATTGCATGACCCTCCTGTGTGGAAAACTCTGGATTGACACGCATTCCGATACTTACACGATTCCCGTTTTCTCTCTGACTGTTATTATATTCAGAAATGATTTCTTTGTGCTTTTCAAACTGCGCAAATGAATTGAAAATGATATGATCACAGATCGTTACAAGCTCCTTCATATCCTCTGTCTTGTAAGCTGGTGCAAAGACATGGTTTTCTTTTTTCATCTCTTCATATCCAAGCCTTGCCTCATAAAGACCGCTGGCGGTCGTACCACTTAAGTACGACCCGATCAGCGGATATACGCGAAACATTGAAAAAGCTTTCTGTGCCAAAAGGATATGACAGCCCGTCTCTTCTTCGACACGATGCAGACATTCCAGATTTTCTCTTAGCTTTTTTTCATCAACCACATAGGCTGGTGTTTTGATTGTTTCCCACATAGCTTCATTACTCCACGATCTGCGGATTTTCATCTACTACCCACGGCAGACCATATCGGTTTAACATATCCATGTATGGATCTGGATCAAACTCTTCCACATTGAATACACCTGGCTTTTTCCATACCTTATCCATGACAAGTGCTGTTCCAATCATTGCCGGAACACCTGTTGTATAAGAGATTGCCTGGGAACCTACCTCGCGGTAGCACTCCTGATGATCACATACATTGTAGATATAGATAGTCTTCTTCTTTCCATCCTTAGTTCCTGTATAAATACAGCCAATATTTGTCTTTCCTACTGTTCTTGGTCCTAAGGAAGCCGGATCCGGAAGGACTGCTTTTAAGAACTGCAGAGGAACGATCTCTTTTCCTTCAAAGTTAATAGGTGATGTGGAAAGCATACCAACATTTTCAAGGCACTTCATATGAGTCAAATAACTCTGACCAAATGTCATAAAGAAGCGAATGCGCTTTACGCCTGGAATATTCTTTGCAAGAGATTCGATTTCCTCATGATGAAGCAGATACATATCCTTCTCACCAACCTGTGGGAAATCATATACACGCTTGATCTCCATCGGCTTTGTCTCTACCCAGTGACCATTCTCCCAGTAGGAGCCATTTGCAGAAACCTCTCTTAAGTTGATTTCCGGATTGAAGTTTGTTGCAAATGGATAGCCATGATCGCCACCGTTGCAGTCTAAGATATCAATTGTCTCAATCTCATCAAAATAGTGCTTTAATGCATATGCACTGAAAACACTTGTTACGCCTGGGTCAAAGCCAGTTCCAAGAAGTGCAGTCAGACCTGCCTTTTCAAAACGCTCCTTATATGCCCACTGCCATGAATAATCAAAGTAAGCAGTGAAACCTTCATCCTTGCAGCGCTTTTCATAAATAGCTCTCCACTCTGGATCATCTGTATCCTCTGGCTCATAGTTTGCAGTATCAATATAGTCAACACCACATGCAAGACATGCATCCATAATGGTCAAATCCTGATAAGGAAGTGCAACATTCAAAACAGCCTGTGGCTTATAGGAATTGATTAATGCCTTTAACTCTTCTACGTTGTCTGCATCTACCTGTGCTGTTGTGATTACAGTCTTTGTGGTACCCTCAAGCTTTTCCTTTAATGCATCACACTTTGATTTTGTACGGCTTGCAATGCAGATCTCTGTAAAGGTGTCGCTGTTCTGGCAGCACTTATGAATTGCTACACTTGCTACTCCACCACATCCAATAATTAAAAGTCTTCCCATCGTTTTGTCCTCCTGTTTTGTATTAGTTTTCCTCTTCTTCCAGCATATCCTCAACATATCGAGGAAGCATAAATGCACCCTTGTGCAGATTCGTGGTGTAATACCACGTTTTTATATTGCGCTCCTTCCAGCGTTCCACATTTAAATCTGTCAACGGATGATATTTTTTTGACGTAAATCCAAACAGCCAATAACCTGATGCACATGTTGGAATATGTGCCTGATATACTCTGCTTATTGGAAAGCTGTGGCTTGCTTTTCGGTGCATTGCGCGGCATGTATCCTCATCTTCATCATAGAATGGACTTCCATGCTGATAAACCATGATGCCATCCTCTTTTAAAGCGCGATAGCAATTTCCATAAAATTCCTTCGTAAACAATCCTGCCGTATGACCTAACGGATCGATTGCATCATTTATAATCAGATCATATTGATCATTCTTTGAACGAAGAAAACGAAGACCATCTGCGTAAAAGACGCGCACACGCGGATCATCCAGACCTCTTGCATTGTCTGGGAAAAACTTCTTGCAGACCTCTACAAATACCTCATCTGGCTCAACAACATCAATCTCTTCAATCTCTTTATAATAAGAAAGCTCTCTTGCTACGCCTCCATCTCCGCCTCCAATTACAAGCACATGGCGCACATTTGGATGAACTGCCATAGGCACATGAACGATCATCTCGTCATATACAAACTCATCCTTCTCGGAAAATACAATGCTTCCATCGGAGCTGATAAATCGTCCAAATTCCTTTGAATCAAACACGTCTATTCGCTGGAAATCGGTCTGCTCGCCGAACAGCTGCTTTTCCACTTTCACTGACATTTTTACCTTGTCAGTATGATAATCTGAAAACCAAAGCTCCATTTTTTATCCTTTCAGCTGCCACATTTTATTCTGCAGCCTTATAATACATTTAAATACTCTACTGCTGGATCTTCCGTTCCCTGCATAGAACAGCCCTTTTCCTTTGCATAAAGTACATATTCAATAATTTCGTCTGTAATAAGCTCGCCTGGTGCCAAAATCGGGATTCCCGGCGGATAACACATGACAAATTCGGCACAAATGCGGCCAGATGTCTCTCTAATTGGAAGGCGTGTCTTTTCTGAATAAAATGCTGTCTGCGGTGATACAAGTACCTTCGGATTAATGTACTCTGTATTTAACATACTAGCCGGGTCCTTTGAATACAAACGCTTTATATCGGCAAGTGCACCAACAAGACGCTCTATATCCTGAATGCGGTCTCCGATAGAAATATAAGCTAAAATATTTGCTATATCACCAAGCTCAATCTGAATATCATACTCATCACGAAGCAAATCATAGACTTCGATTCCCGCAAGACCAATATCTCTTGTGTAAACAGAAAGCTTTGTGACATCAAAATCATAAACGCTTCCTCCATTGATTAAATCCTTGCCGTAGGCATAATAGCCGCCAATCGCATTGATTTCATCACGGGCATACTCTGCCATTTTTGCGACCTTTGCGAAGGATTCTTTTCCGCGAAGTGCCAAATTTCTTCTGGAAATGTCAAGGCTTGACATCAACAGATATGATGCACTTGTTGTCTGTGTCAGGTTAATAATCTGACTGACATACTCCCAATTTACGTTCTTTCCTGTTAAAAGGATGGAGCTTTGCGTCAGGCTTCCGCCTGATTTGTGCATGGAGACTGAGGCCATATCTGCTCCTGCATCCATCGCACAAACTGGAAGATTTTCTCCAAAATAAAGATGCGTTCCATGTGCCTCATCTACAAGCACCTTCATGCCATGTGCATGTGCCACCTTTACAATAGAACGAAGATCCGAACAAATTCCATAGTATGTCGGATTATTGACAAGGACAGCTACTGCCTTTGGATGTTCAAGAATCGCCTTTTCTACCTCGCTTACCTGCATACCAAGCGAGATTCCCAGACGATTATCCATCTCCGGATTTACATATACTGGAATTGCACCGCAAAGCACAAGTGCATTTATTACACTCTTATGAACATTTCTCGGCAAAATGATTTCATCTCCTGCCTTGCAGACAGAAAGCACCATACCCTGAACAGAGGACGTTGTTCCTCCAACCATAAAAAATGCATGATCGGCACGAAATGCCTCTGCCGCTAACTCTTCTGCCTCCTTAATTACTGAAACCGGATGACACAGATTATCAAGCGGCTTCATGGAATTGACATCAAGACTGACGCATTTTTCACCAAGAAGCTCGACTAATTCCGGGTTTCCACGTCCTCTCTTATGTCCTGGCACATCAAACGGAACCACTCTTCGTTTCTTTAGCTTTTCAAGCGCCTCATAAACTGGCGCGCGCATTTGTCCTTTTTCCATTTGCCTACAGTCCTCTCAATTTGATGACCTGTTTCTTTTATAAAAAAAGGAACAGGCTGCATCACCTGTTCCGTAAAGTCCTATGTATCGTTTTTTCGCACGCATGCTTTTGCCCAGATGTGCATCCGATTATTATTGACCGTTTCACAAGTGATGTTTCGACCGGATGAGCACACTACTGTGCCATGTCCCGTCAACTTATAAAATTTGAGCTTCTAACTCAATCAATAACGCGGTTTAAAAACCACAATCGGCAGCTGCCCCGCCTGTCCGTATGGGCTTAACCAATATGCTTGGTGGGCTAATAATAAATATTTGCATGAAAACATGGTTTGCTTCATGTAGTTTTGAGTATATCACAGCATTTTATGTAATGCAAGTAAAAGCTGGGTAAAGTCATTCAAAGTACTTTCCCGGGTGTCCCATTCTTATCATCTGAATCGACATTTCTATCTCTGCCAAGAGCATGATCAAACTCATCAAGAACATCCGTCATCAGGCCTTCATCGAGCCGACTTCTGCACTCTGCAACCAATACAGCCGGAATTCCATAAAATGCTTCTGCAATACTGCCTGTAATAGCGCCAAGTGTGTCAGTATCTCCACCAAGTGATACTGCATTCCGTATGGCATCCTCAAAATCTTTGGATT
>OHRI01000875.1_pt1 | contig 13350 bp, 15 predicted proteins | sample 1578421 | NCBI WGS metagenome assembly OHRI01 (sample SAMEA3879598, study PRJEB24766) | human gut metagenome | biome: human-associated habitat; feature: feces | place: USA | collected 1985/1987 | reverse complement strand
TGGGATGCGGAGCGATTGTAATGTTCCCACGCCGTGAATTTGAAAAAAAATTAAAGAAGATAATTGAGTAGTATGGATGATGATGATTTATTAGAAGATGAACTAGATAATGTCTTAGATATATATTGGCACTTTTAGTGCCAATTTTTTTGTTACCTGTTCAAATTGAAAATTTGAACATATAGACTTAAGTCAGTTGAGCATACGAAGTATGCGAAATAAAAAACCACCTGCTATGCGGGTGGAGCAATAAAGAAGTTATACAAAGATATCACCTTTCCGATATAATGGAGTTGTTCAAGCTGTCATTATAAGAAAGGAAAGGTGATTAAGTATGGCACAAAAAACAAATTCATTGGCACATACGAAGTGGATGTGTAAATATCACATCGTCTTCACACCAAAGTATAGACGAAAAGTGATATATAATCAACTTAGAAATGATATAAGAGAAATAATAATAAGATTATGTCAATATAGAGGGGTGGAAATTATAGAGGGGCATTTGATGTCAGATCATGTACACATGTTGGTAATGATACCACCAAAGTTAAGTGTATCATCATTTATGGGGTATTTGAAAGGTAAGTCAGCATTAATGATATTTGATCGACATGCAAATTTGAAATATAAATATGGAAATAGACATTTCTGGTGTCGAGGATATTATGTAGATACAGTAGGAAAAAATGCGAAGAAAATTCAGGAATATATAGCTAATCAGTTACAGAGTGATTTGGAATATGATCAAATGACACTAAAGGAGTATATCGACCCGTTCACGGGTGAGCCAGTAAAACATAACAAATAAAATAAGCCCGAAAGGGCTTGGTGGGTAAGTGATGTTGCGATTGGCGAATCTATTTCGACGAGTCTTTAGACTCCAGTGCCGGTAATAGACCCTTATAGGGTCAAAGCAAACCACCGGCTAAGCCGGTGGTCGTGATTCGGGACTATTCTTTTTTCACAGCCCCTTGTTCATAGTATGAAATGTTCAACCTGTTCCATTGTAATTTTGAGAGCGGAAATATCTGCCTGTATATCACCAGTCTCCAGGGAATGATTGGCGTGTCTGGTAAGAAACAGAGGGACTTCTTTTTGCTGGGCCAGAGCCTGAATGGAGGTGGTCTCAGCCCATGGATCGGCAGTGCCATGGAAGGCAATGCTGCCCTGAAGCGGGAATGAGAAGGTGTCTTCTAAAGGGGTAAAGAGGATATTTCTTACTTTTAAATGATGTTTGGCTGCATAGGCAGAAGAGATGGCAGTACCAATACTTTTGGAAATAAAAAGGATGCTGCCGTAGGAGAACCAGTCGATAGTATCGAGAGCCTGTTCTGTCTGTGCAAACGCAAGCTCAAAGGCCTGTTTCATTTTGATGGAATCGCCTTTGATATTTCCCGGGAGGTTACTGTAGGATATAGTATGAATCTGATAGCCGTGTTTCTTGGCAAGGCGGCTGGCGTAGTACAGAAGAGGCTTATCCGCAGTATAGCCGATGCCTGGAAAAATGACAGCCAGTTTGGGACTATTTTTATCTGCTTCCGTGAGGTGGCTGGTGGCCTTGGTGTACAGCATCTGCCGACGGATATTTTCCTGAAGATCCTTTAAAGTTGTGGAGACATTGCAGGAATCGGATGGAAGGTAATCGTAATCGGTAATGATATTATTTTCTTCCATGGAATAAACGATATGTGACGCTCCCATGAGTTCAATATCGTCTTCGATATCTGAGAGTAATTCCTCGTATGTTTTCATAAATAAAATCCTTTTCTGGTCAGTGTTCGGAATTATTAATTATGTGATTCCGGAACCGGCAGATTCACAGTAATTGGATCGTGTCCGAGAGCCGGGATGATTTTTCCGGTAAGATCTTCTGTTGCAAATTTGAGACTTGAAGTATTGATGCATGGATGGCATCCAAAATAAGGTTCTTTCATGATGTCTTCGTCAATCAGAAGCTGTACTTTGTTTTCGGAATCGTTCATCAGTCCCATGATACTGACAGAACCCGGGGTGATATCCAGATATTTCTCCATATATTCCGGTTTGGCGAAGGATAATCTGGCAGAGTGAATCTGGGCAGAAAGATCTTTGGTTTTAAAAGGTTTATCGCCAGGCATTAAAAGCAGATAGAAGAATAAATTCTTGCAGATCGTGGTATCATCACCGAGGGTGCGGTCAATTTCTTCGCAGGCTTCCATGGTCATGGCTGCCTCATGATCTACTCTCTGGTAATCAACTCCCAACTTATCTAAAAAATCATATACGCGGATTTCTTTGTCAAGTCGCTTGTCGGTATTTTCAGGTCTTCCATTTTGTAGTTTCATTTTTTGATACTCCTTTATTTTTGCAGATATTTGATAACTGGATTTTTTATGTAATCATTGTAGCGGCATTTGACGAAAGTGTAAAGTCTTATTCTGGATACGTATCGGAATGCTTTACAGGTCAGTATCGTTTTTTACAATACGAATTTAAAACTAAATGATAAAGTCTAATCAGTTAATGAGAGAGACAAAGGCGTCAACGATAAATTCGTTGGCGCTTTTCTGTTTTATAGATTTATGAGGAGGATGAGATCATGGACAGAATTAAGAATCACCCGATACTTGGAGAAACGCCAAAGAGAAAAAAAGTTACATTCAGTTATGATGGAAAATTGTTGGAAGGCTATGAAGGCGAACCAATTGCAACAGCATTGAAAGCAGCAGGAGTCATGGCTCATCGATATACGGCAAAAACACATGAACCACGAGGAGTGTTCTGTGCGATAGGAAGATGTACGGACTGTGTAATGATCGTAGATGGTAAACCAAACATCAGAACATGCATCACACCACTTGAGGCAGGCATGGTTGTTCAGACGCAGTATGGAGTTTCGGCAGCACCGCAGAAATAAAATAAATGGATGGGAGACTGGAATTATGAAGATAGAACGATACGATATGATAGTAATTGGCGCCGGTCCGGCTGGTTTGTCTGCGGCAATCGAAGCCGCAAAAAAAGGTTTAAAGCCAATTGTGTTTGATGAAAATGCAAAGCCGGGCGGACAGCTTTTTAAACAGATCCATAAATTCTTCGGTTCAAAAGAACATAAGGCAAAAGTACGAGGCTTCAAAATTGGTCAGGAGCTTCTTGCCGAGGCCGAGAAATATGGAGTGGAAGTAGTCTTAAATGCTATTGTAGTTGGTTTATATCCAGAGAAGGAAGTAACCGTAAAAATCGGAGACAAAGTAAAACATTATAAAGGCGATGCAGTTCTTGTTGCAACAGGTGCAAGCGAAAACATGGTAAATTTTGAGGGATGGACAAAACCTGGTGTAATCGGAGCAGGAGCTGCACCAAGAGTTGGAGGTTATGGTGTTCATGCCGCAAAGATAGCTTGAAAAGCTGAACTGTCCACAGCTGGGAATTTCACATTTTTATGAGTTTTCGCTGAGACAGGGAAAATCACATGAGATGAAAGCAGTTCCGGATGGGAGTATCGATCTGCTTTTCAATATAGGAAGTGATAAAGTTACAACCTATATAAGCGGAACTGTATTTGGTGTGAAGGCATGGAATCTTGGAGATGCAGATACGTGCTTTGGTGTCAGATTTCAGCCGGGTCAGGGAATGGCAAAGATGAATATGCTGCCAAAAATCTTTTCAAAGACCAATAAACATAACGTTCCATGGTTTGGACAGATGTTTGTAAGTGCCGCGATTCTTATCTTTGGATATTTCAGCGACAGTTCCGCAGATATGATCTCTTTTCTTATTCTGTCGGCTTCGGTATTCTGGATGATCTCCTATATACTTGCACACGTTGATGTACTGGTTTTCAGAAAATGCCTTCCAAATGCCCCGAGAAACTTTAAGGTACCTTGTGGTATATTATTCCCGGTTATAGGCATTGTTGGAACGGCATATATGATTCTTAATATATCCAGTGATCCACAGGAGCGTATGAATATCTGGCTTTTGACAGGGGCATGCTTTATTGTGCTGGGAATATATTCGGCTGTATGGATCAAATTCAAGATGAAGATGAAAGTATTCAAAAGTGTCCCGCTCGAAAAAGTCATGGCCATGGAAAATGAGCTTTACTATTATGTACGGAAAAGTAAAGGAATATGGAAATAAGGCAGTTTTTTATAAAGGCAGTATCAATGCAATTGTACTGCCTTTTTTGCTGCTTTCCAGTACTTTGACCAGTCCGCCATGTTGTCTGGCAATTTCATTCACAAGGGCGAGTCCAAGGCCAGCACCGCCCATGGCACGGCTTCTGGACTTGTCCACCCGGAAAAATGGATCAAAAATTCTTTCCTGAAATTCAGGAGGAATACCAATTCCGGTGTCTGTTACCTCAACAAAAGCACAGTCAGTTGAAACAGAAGGGGCAGAGCAGTCAGGCTCTGCTTTTTTTTGTGATATTTTTACAGTCACTTTTCCACCGGGATGATTGTATTTGATGGCATTTTCCACAAGATTATACACAGCCCGGTAGAGAAGCAGATAGCTTCCGATAACGGTACAGTCACCGTCCTTTTGGATCAGTTCGACTTCTTTTTGGTCGGCAACAGAAATCAGATCACAAAATACTTCATCTGTGAGTGCTGCCAGTGAAATAGAATCGGAACGTTCTATGGACTGTATGCCGGTCATATCGAGAAGAACCTCGGACAAGTGAGAAAGCCGCTCGGTCTGTTCCTGGATCATTCTGAAAATTTCCTGATATTCTTCGATATCAGGATTGTTTTTGCGGGCAAAAACCTCCAGATTTGTCTGCATAACGGCAAGCGGTGTCCTGAGTTCATGTGCTGCACTGGCAGAAAACTGTTTCTGTGCGGTAAATGCCTCGTCCAGACGGGAGAGCATCTTGTTGAAGGAGCCTGTCAGATGTGAAATTTCATCATTCGTATCAGGAACTTCAAGAGATTCCGATAAATTCTGAGCTTCTATTTTATTAACCTCGTTACTGAGACTGCGCAGAGGCTGCAGTGCACGCCGACTGATAAAATAAGTGCAGATACTGCTCAGAAGAATGATGATCCCAGTGGCGATGATACTTCTGACACGGAACTGATCTTTGGTTGCCTGTACCTGATCGGAAAGTCCCGAAAATAACGTAGACGGATTAATGTTAAAGGTAATTGGCGTGGAATCGGTTTTGTTGATCCGTACAACATAATCTCCCAGATCTTCGATTCCGGTGACAGCGGAACGACTGATAAAAAAGTACATCAGAACACAGGTAATGGTCATCAGAAGTGTAATGATCAGTGTCAGACGCCATTGCAGAGAAAGCTTTTTTATTGGATTTTTTTTGTTCATTTCAGATCCTCCGTCAGAATATAGCCCTGTCCGATCTTATTCTGGATCGGGTCATTACCAAGAGCTGTGCGCAGCTTTTTGCGAAGTGCAGAAATATGGACGCGTATAGAATTGCTGAAGCTGTTGACGCTTCCGTCCCAGATATGTTCGATCAGTTCTTCCGGGCTGATGATACGATTCTGGTGAAGCATAAAATATTCCAGCAGTGCGGTTTCTTTCCGGGTGAGAGAAAGTTCTTCGCTGTCAATGGCAGCCTTTCTTGTGCGGGTATCGAAGGTGATGCGTCCGCATTTCAGGCAGATATTTTCCTGAATAAATTTTCGCCGTGTCAGGCTGCGGATCCGGGCTTCCAGTTCCTCGAAGTGAAAGGGCTTTGTCAGATAGTCATTTGCTCCAAGATCAAGTCCTTCTACCTTGTCCTGGATCTGTCCTCTGGCTGAGAGGATCAGAACAGGTGTGAAGGAGTTTATTTCCCGGAATTGCCGCAGGATTTCCAGACCATCTATGCCGGGAAGATTCAGATCCAGAAGAATCAGATCATAATTTTCGGTCAGGCACAATTCCAGTCCGTCATCTCCATCAAAACAGGTATCTGTTTCGTATCCATTCATGCGAAGACCCTCTGCAATCGAGCGGCAGAGCTGTTCTTCGTCTTCTATTACTAATATGTGCATAAGAAATCTCCTTTGTCAAATATGATGTCGGGGTTAAAAATGTTTATATGTTACTGTGAACGGAGTGAACAGTAACGTTTATATTGGAACTCTGGTATTATCATATCATGTTCCATATAAAATTCCCGTAAAAAATACAGGAATAAAAAGAAATTTTGATTTTTTTGATTTCTTAACAGAGATTTTATAGACAGGATGATATAATACGGTTACAGTAATCAAAGCGTGTATAATAAAAACACAAAATGATTTATAAATTACAGGACAAATATGAAGGGAGATATAAATATCATGAAATTCAGAATGAAAAAAATAACAGCGCTTATGGCAGCAGCAGTATTGGGAGTATCCACCTTTGGCGGGGTGTCTGTAATGGCAGCAGAAAGTACAGAAGCAATGGCGGTTCCGGCAGATGAAGCCGGAATGGCAGTTGATGGTGAGGCAGTTGCTGCTGATGGCGATGCAATCCCGTCAGACCTGGTGGCAGGCACCTTTAAACCGTCTGAGACGACTGTACCGGTACAGGATTCTTACGAGTATCCATTCCTGGGATTGAATTTTACGATTCCGGAAGAACTGCAGAAGCAGATGAAGGATCAGACGATTGCGATGATCTCCAATGAAGAATGGAATGACAATGCAGATGCAATAAAATATGCGTATTTAAGCTGGAGTGAAATGACAGAAGAACAGAAGAATGCAGAGGTTGATAAGCTTGGTACGGCATATCAAGACTGGTGCAACAGTCTTGCAAAAATCGGAGTGCTCGGCATCTATGACGAGGAATCTCAGAAAAAACTCGATGAGATCACAGGATGTACGGAACACAAAGAGCTTGGAAGTAGCAGCGACGGAAAGTATAAATACTATCTGAGCACTAATAAAGATGCAGACGAAACATTGAGAAAAGAAGTTGAAGAAATTGCTCCGACATTTACAGAGATGACACCATTCCAGCAGCTTTCTGCTTTTGATCAGCCGCAGGACACCAGCAATACAGGTGATTCCACAACTGTAGGAAAGTTTGAGACAAAGGGCATTGACGGAAAGGACTATACAGAAAAAGTATTTAGCGATTATGATCTGACTCTGGTAAACATCTTTACCACCTGGTGTTCTCCATGTGTCAACGAGATTCCGGAACTGGAGAAACTCTATGAAGAGATGAAAGAAAAAGGAGTGGGTGTTGTTGGTGTAGTTCTTGATACAGTAGGAGATGACGGCAAACAGGATGATGCTACAGTGAAAAAAGCCGGTGTTCTTCAGGAAAAGACAAAAGCATCCTATCCATTCCTGATTCCGGATTCTACAATGATGAACGGACGTTTAAATGGAATCTCTGCGTTTCCTGAAACTTTCTTTGTTGACAAAGATGGAAACATCGTAGGTGAGACTTATACAGGAAGTCATTCACTGGAGGAGTGGAAAGAGATTGTAGAAAAAGAATTACAGAATGTTTCCAAATAATGAATGAGCATGGTGAGAAATATGATGAAAAAACTGACAGAAACTAAATGGACAGGAGTTGTTTTGGCTGGAGCGGGAATTCTGATGATAATTTTTGGAATTTACAGAGGCGAGATGTCTGTGGTTTTCACAAAAGCAGTAAATATCTGTATGGAGTGTATTGGAATTGGATAATAAGAAGATAAAAATAAATGAGTGGCCGAGGCATGGAATTCAGGCATTGTGGGCGGCACTTACAAACAGTCATGTTTCCGGATTTGTGACTGGAAAGATTTATACCGGAAAATTGAAAAATGTATGTGTTCCGGGGCTGAACTGCTATTCCTGCCCCGGGGCCACAGGTGCCTGTCCTATTGGTTCCTTTCAGGCAGTGATCGGCAGCTGGAATTTCAAAATGGCATATTATATAGTTGGATTTCTGATTTTTATCGGAGCTCTGCTGGGAAGACTTGTCTGTGGATTCCTCTGTCCGTTTGGACTGATCCAGGATCTTTTGAATAAGATTCCTTTTCCCAAAAAGATTCGGACATTCAGGGGAGATAAGCTGCTTCGTAAACTGAAATATGTGATTCTTCTGGTGTTTGTAGTTTTGATGCCATTATTTGTGGTGGATATTATGGGGCAGGGCTCCCCTTATTTCTGTAAGCTGATCTGTCCGGCAGGTACGCTGGAAGGCGGGCTTCCACTGGTGCTTTTGAATAAATCCATGCGCAGTGCAGTGGGATGGCTCTATGTGTGGAAGAATACGATCCTGGTGATCACAATCATACTCTCCATTATCATTTATCGGCCGTTCTGTAAATATATCTGTCCGTTGGGTGCTTTTTATTCTGTATTTAATAAAGTTTCTGTTTTCCGTTATCGAGTGGATGCAGAAAAATGCGTTCACTGTGGAAAATGTGCAAAAGCATGTCAGATGGAAGTAAATCCGGTGGAAAACCCGAACAGCTTAGAATGTATTCGCTGTGGAAGATGTAAAAAGATCTGTCCGACACAGGCAATTCAGTGTGGGACAAAAAGAAAATAAAATTTTTATATGGGCTTAATATCAGATGATAATCAATATTAAGCTTGTATAACTTCTTTTTTGGTATATAATACTATTAAAATCAAAAAAGAGGAGATTAGTTATGCCAGAAAAACATAAAAGAAAACATCTGACATCCTTTCAGATGATTATTTTAGGTTTTGCAGGAGTGATTCTTTTGGGATCACTCCTGCTTATGTTACCCGTCTCATCTGCGGAGAGAGTTGTAACGCCATTTGATCAGGCACTTTTTACTTCAACTTCTGCTGTATGTGTGACGGGTCTTGTTGTGCAGGACACAGGAAGCTACTGGTCAGGTTTTGGACAGGCAGTGATATTGCTGCTTATACAGACAGGCGGCCTGGGAGTTGTAACGGTTGCCGTTTCGGTGTTTATGCTGTCAGGACGAAAGATATCACTGATGCAGCGAAGTACCATGCAGGATGCCATCTCAGCACCAAAAGTCGGTGGTATTGTCCGCCTGACAAAGTTTATTCTGAGAGGAACGTTTCTGATCGAAGGAATTGGTGCGGTTTTGCTTCTTCCGGTATTTTGCCGTGATTTTGGAATAAAAGGTATATGGATGTCGATTTTTCATTCCATATCGGCCTTTTGTAATGCGGGATTTGATATACTTGGTACCGCAGATAACACTTTTGTATCACTGAGTGGTTATGCCGGAAATTTCTGGTTAAATATAGTGATTATGATTCTGATTATCATTGGTGGCATTGGTTTTCTTACATGGGATGATGTTTATACGAATAAACTCCGATTTAAACGTTATCGTATGCAGAGCAAGATTATTCTGTTAACGACCGCAATCCTGATTTTTGTCCCGGCGATCTTCTTTTTTGTCTGTGACTTTGGACAGGTATCGATTGGGAAAAGGACGCTGTTATCGCTTTTTCAGTCTGTAACGACAAGAACGGCTGGTTTTAATACCGCAGATCTGTCATCGATGACTGAGGCAGGACAGGCGATCATGATACTTCTTATGCTGATCGGAGGATCACCAAGTTCTACAGCAGGTGGTATGAAGACAACGACAGCGGCAGCCCTGCTTTTGAACGCATTTGCGACATTTCGAAGTCGTGAGGATGCGGGTGCTTTTGGAAGAAGATTCGACGGTCAGGTAATAAAAAATGCCGCAACGATAGCAATGCTGTACTTTGTATTGTTTTTCTTTGGAGGAATAACCATCAGTGTTTATGAAGGGCTTTCATTACAGCTTTGTCTGTATGAGGCTGCTTCAGCAGTAGGAACCGTAGGACTTACTCTGGGAATCACACCGGGGCTTCATATCCTGTCACGACTGATACTGATCGTGCTTATGTATCTGGGACGTGTAGGAGGACTGACCCTGATCTATGCAGTATTATCCAGAAGAAATATGAATGCCAAAATGCCATTGGAAAAAATAACAGTTGGATAGAAGAGGAGATAGAATGAAGAATATTTTACTTATTGGTCTTGGACGATTTGGAAAACATATTGCAATGCAGCTGAATGAAATGGGACACGAAATCATGGCAGTGGATATCAATGAGGAGCGAGTCAACAGAATCCTTCCTTTTGTCACCAATGCCCAGATTGGAGACAGTACAGATGCCAGTTTCCTGGAATCACTGGGAATAGGAAATTTTGATATCTGCTTTGTTACCATTGGAGGCAGTTTTCAGAATTCGCTTGAGACAACATCATTATTAAAAGAACTGGGAGCAAATCTGGTAATTTCCCGGGCAGAGCGTGACGTACAGGAAAAATTCCTTTTACGGAATGGTGCAGACAGAGTCGTTTATCCTGAAAAACAGGTGGCAAAATGGGCATCTATCCGTTATGCGGATGATCATATCCTTGACTATATGGAAGTAGATGCGTCTCATGCGATCTTTGAAGTAGCAATCCCAGATGAATGGATTGGAAGATCTGTTGGAGAACTGGATATTCGAAGAAGATATAATATAAATATTCTTGCAGTAAAAAAAGAAAGAGAAGTCAGTGTGACAATTTCTGTAGATACAGTTCTTGAAGCTGACAGTACGCTTCTGGTTCTTGGAGATTATAAAGCAATTCAGAAATTTTTCCACATCTGATAACAGTGAATTAACAGACAGGTGAAAAAAGTGATTTTTAGGGGGAGAGAGTCATGATTTTTGGAATGACATATTTTCAGATATGCCTGTATTTTCTGGTTTATTCTTTTGGCGGTTGGGTTGTTGAAGTTATTTTTCATGCGGTAGCACTTGGAAAGGTTATAAACCGAGGATTTTTGAACGGACCGGTATGCCCTGTGTATGGATTCGGAGTGCTTTCTGTGTTTGCCATGCTCAATACGATCCAGAGTGGCGGACATCAGATGAATGATGCAATGATCTTTCTGTTTGGAATTATCCTTGCAACGGCAGTGGAGCTGATCGCCGGCTGGCTGCTGGATGTATGTTTTCATGCGAGATGGTGGGACTATTCAGATAAGCCGTTCAATTTCCACGGATATATCTGTCTGGAGTTTTCGCTGATCTGGGGACTTGCGATCGTTATGGTAGTAAAGGTTTTTCAGAAATATGTAGAAAGTCAGGCATCCCATACCCCGGCAACCTGGGAGTGGATCGTAATAGCTGTTTTATATGCAGTGTATCTGACAGACTTTATTGTGACGGTAGCAGTTATCCGTGGTCTTAACAAGAAGCTTACCCGACTGGACAAGGTTCGTTCCGATCTGAGAATTGTGAGTGACAGACTCAGTGATACTTTGGCTACGACAACGATTGAGACTGCGCAGAAAGTTGGAGAAGGAAAGGTTCAGGCATCCCTTGCGAGGGCAGAATTCCGTGATGCAACTGCAGCACAGAAAGAAAAATCCATCGAAATGCTCCGCGTGAAGAGAGCAGAGCTCCAGGCACAGTTTGATGAGCTTTCCAATTCTATCACCAACCATACGATCGTTGGTCAGGGGCGTATCATCAAGGCTTTCCCTAAGATGAAACACAGAGACTACTCGGAACTGATCCAGGAGCTGAAGAAAAGACTGTAATTGGTTTTATTTTTCTATCATTTGAATCCTTTTACGGTTATAAACCAGATGCAGATACATGGCATCCTGTGCCCAGAGTGGGTCATGGGATGCTATGGCATCCGCAATCTCACGGTGAGTTTCTATGGTTTCATCATGCAAGGTTCCGCCGGTTGTTTCAACAAAGAGAGGAATAGAACTGTTGATCACAGGAATCAGTCGTGGAACCACAACGTTCTTACTGCTCATAGCGATCGCTGTATGAAATTCGATATCTTTTTGCGTGTGATCCTTATGAGTTTTTAATAATTTTTCAACTTCATCGCAGAGTGCGGTGATTTTTTTTATGTCTTTTTCGTCGGCATGTGTGGCGGCCATCGCTGCAATAGAAGGCTCGAGGAGAAAGCGTACTTCCAGGAGGTCATTAATCAGCTTCTGTTTGTTGCCGATAAAAGTAAAGCCCAGCGGATCTTCCACCATTCCGGGTGAAGAGGCAATGTAGGTACCGGAACCCTGACGGATCGTAACAATATTGCGGGAGGCGAGAAGCTTCATAGCTTCACGGACAGAACTTCTTCCAGCGTTCAGACGCTCAGACAAAATGGTTTCATTAGGTAATTTATCTCCTGGCTGCAGATTCTCTTCTAAAATAAGTTCAATAATGTCTTCAGATATTTTTTGAGGAAGACTTTTCTCTTCAGATGACAGATTCATCATATGATTTACCTCATTTCTAATAGATGTAATTCTTTCTTTCCATGATAATGTTTTTCAATTCCAATGTCAAAATGCTAAAATGCACAAAAATAAATACAAAATTTTAGATAAAATTCCAGTATTGCGTTTTTTGAAAAGAGAATATATGATAAATACATCAGATGAATTCTAGGAAAAATACCTAAAATATCAAAGAAAAGCATAAAAAACAACAAAATAGGTCAGATGAATTCACGAGAGAAACGTAAAACATCAGATGAATCAAGGAGGTTAAAGGAAAAATGGAAGAAACAACTTTTGCGGCGGATCCAATGAGACTGATGATCGCGGCGGCGGTGGGAATTGTGGTTCTGCTGGTACTGATCATCAAATTTAAGCTTCATCCGGTTCTGTCAATGATGATTTCCGCAATCATCATTGGAGCGGGAGCAGGAATGCCGCTTACGATGATTTCGGACACAGTAGAGAAAGGTGTTGGAAAGACACTACAGGGAATTGCGCTTCTGGTAGGATTGGGATCCATGTTTGGCGGAATTTTGGAGGTAAGCGGAGGAGCCCAGAGAATAGCAGAGACATTGATCGGTAAATTTGGTCAAAAAAAAGCCGGATGGGCACTTGGACTTACAGGACTTGTAATTGGTACCACCGTATTTTTTGAAGCTGGTGTTGTGGTACTGATCCCATTGGTATTCAGTGTTGCGAAACAGACCAGAAAATCCACCCTGTATTATGCGATTCCCCTTCTTTCCGGTCTGGCCAGTGGATATGCTTTTGTTCCACCTTCAGCAGGCTCGGTACTTGTGGCAAATGCCCTTGGCGTGAACCTGGGAACCATGATCATGGTAGGAGTTCCAACCGCACTGATCTGTATGATGGTTTCCGGAATCTTCTGGGGAAGCTTCATTGGTAACAAGATTCATACAGAGCTTCCGGCAAATGTGGAAGAGATTAAAGATGATGGAAAAGACCTTCCGCCTTTTGGCCTGGTATTAGGTGTGATCCTGATTCCGCTTGTTCTGATCCTTCTCAGCACATTATCCAAGTATATGCCGCTTCCAGAAGGAGTAAAGGATGTTCTGGGATTCATAGGAAAACCATTCCTTGCACTGACCATTGCGACATTGGCATCTATGTAC
>OHRI01000874.1_pt1 | contig 13362 bp, 31 predicted proteins | sample 1578421 | NCBI WGS metagenome assembly OHRI01 (sample SAMEA3879598, study PRJEB24766) | human gut metagenome | biome: human-associated habitat; feature: feces | place: USA | collected 1985/1987 | reverse complement strand
AAAAACATAACCTCTTATTTTCTATAATAAAAAGAAGCAGTTGATTTCTGCTTCTAATGCTTATTTCTATATTTGATTTGCTTTCAACAAGAAAGCAATTTTTCTTTGGATTTAGTTACCTTCTAACTAAACTACCAAATAAATTCATCGCCTGTTCTCTTGTATATATTTCTTTATTATAAGTGACTCTTGTATCAAAATGATACTCTTTTAATTTTGTTTCATCTAATTTCAACACACCGTAAGCAATCATATTATTTATCTCATCTATTCTGACAAGATCCCCATTAGAATTGCTTTCAGATACATTAAAATCTGAAGGATACATTCTATCCATAGCCATCACCACCTTTAAAAAATCGCAAAATAAATCGTCATTTACAGTGGAATTTTACCACTTCTATAATCTTCAATCTTTGTGGTTCTCTGTCTGCCATCACCTCTTCTATCTAACCACCTGCGATTCAAATCATCAATATAATTCATTCTCTTATTTTCATCAACCGAAGTTTTCTCAACTCCGTTTTCACTATAAACAAATCGTACTGGTAGTTCCATTTATATCACCTCTTCCAATCTTTACTTCGATCTTGATTCTATTCTTTTTACAATTTCTTTCTTTCCAATGAATCTATTATTTATTGTCTTCATTTTACATGATATGATCTTACAACTCAATTACTTTATAAAAATAAATCTTAGTTTCAACGCTTTCTATATTTTGTCTCTGTATAAGCTTCATAACCTTCTTCCACATTATAACTATGACTAAGCTGTTCATACTCTTTTACTTTCTGTTCGATTTCTTCTTCTGTAGCATCGTCATCTACATAAAATTCATAATTATAAGTTCCTAATGCTCTAACGCTAATATATCCTGATACTTTTTTCATTTTCATTTTCTCCAATCTACCTTTGAAATGCGAATTTAGTCTGCTTCTTTTTCATTTAATAACTTATTTGCATCTCTATCCAAATCCAAGATTTCGTTTGTGACTAAATTTGCAGTCTGCCTATTACATCCTGTCATTTGCATAACCCTGTTTTCCATTATAGTTATAATGTTATTGTGAGCTGCTTTCAATTCTTCTCTTGTCAACATTTTAATTGCCTTTGCCTTTCTTAAAATCCGAAGGAATCACGCATTTACTCCGTTATGATTTCTGTGGAAATAGAAATTCCATCAACAAGGAATCCTTCCAACATTTCCTTCGCAAACTTCATCGCTTGCTCCTCATTAGCTGCCCCAATTTCTTTATAGAAGGCTCTAATTTCACTTTCTTTTCGTAATATAATTTGTACTTTAAAAATCATATTTATCTCCATTCTTTCTTTTGAAATGCTAATTTAATTGGCTAAACATCCAATTTCCACATTCTGAACTTCCATTGCAGTATTATCTGCTACAAATTCGTTTCCATTGAAATAGATTTTATATCCTAACATATATCGTTTCCTCCAATCTTTTAAAAATGCGATTTCATATACACCAATATTCTTCTCCATCCATTGCTCGCTTCACTTCATCAATGGATAAATCGTATAAGTCGGCAACAAAATCTATTGCACTATCAATACATTGCAATGATGCGAACTTCCGTTTATCCCTTAGACAACTGATTGCCTGTTGCAAATTCCTTTCTTTATGCAATAATTCCTGCTGTTTTACTTCAGCATATTTTTCATAATTGCTTTTACTCATCTCTCTTCACTCCTTCTTAAGAAATCTTAGTTTACTTTGACTTTATGCTACAATTTTAATATGCCCACTTTTAATCAGTGAAATAAAATCTAATGTATAATAATCTTGATAACTCGCCACATCTTCATCGTTATTTAGTGGTACAAGAATAATCTTGTAATTCTGTTTCACTTCTCTATTCCATCTTTCTTCAATCCTACATATTGTATCTTTATATTCATTTCCATTACAAAGTGATGTACCAAATCCTCTAAATGAAATAGTGTTCAATGGCACAATAAATCTCGCATTTTCAATTCCATCCGTAAGAATAGCCTGACATAAATCATCCGATATAACCCATTCATCGTTTTCAACTTTCTCTTTTAACTCTCGTAATGTAATTCTAATCCAATCATCAAGATAGATCTTGTTTTTGTTCCATGTAAAGAATTTTCCATTCTTATCTTCTCTTATTGTACGATCGTATGAGCTATTTGTATTTGGATCTTCGACTGATACAGTATTATGAAATTCATCATTCCATACAAATACTCTTATTATTTCGTTTCCACACTTATATTCATAAATCATATCTGTTATCCTCAATTTCCTAGTAAATGCGAATTTAGTCCTCTTTTATTTTCTGTGCCTCTGTAATAATTTCGTCTAACTTTTTATAAACATCTTTGCCATAACCCGGATGTTCATGTTCAAAATCTAAATGTTTTAACCAGCACTTAATTGTTTTTGCGTTCTCTTCAATAATACTCATTTCTCCCTTCTAATTCATAGGAAACGTGCATTTGCTGTTCTATAATCAGCTTTATTCGTCAATCTCACATGGATAGACTATAATCCCATGTTCCCCATTGATTTCCATTTCATAGTAATATACTTCGTCTGTTTCTTCTCCATCTACAATTTCATATACAACTTTTTCAATGGTGCTAATAGCACCACCATAGGTTCTTACTCTTACTTCATACATTTCAAGTTCTAAGACTGCCTCTCCTTCTACACTCCCTTTCTTGCTTAAATTGTCTTAACTAACTCAGAAATTTTTCTATTACAAAACCGTGTAATCAAGTGATCCAGCTCTCGCCGCAACTTAATCAGATCAGTTTCACATGTGCATTTTTCGATTCTATCGAGAACCTCCTCTATTTCCCTTCTTCGTCCACGCATATTATCCACCAATTATTTCCCCTTTCCACTATCGTATACTTTTATTCCACTTTTCTTCATATTCTTTACTTTTATCAGTATTCATTTCCAGGACTTCAATATCATTTTCCCAGAGAATACCAACAAATCTAATAGACATTTTTAATGGAATTTCCATATCCATCATAGTCTGTAAATGCTGCCATTCGTCCCAAGTTAGTAAACTGTCTACTCCAGATTTTGCAATCTCAAGTAACTGCCCATCTCTATACTCAAAAAATTCCTCATCTACCAAATGCTTTGCTCCAACTGAAGTCAACCACTTATTTATGACTTTCTGATCTTCACTACTGTACTTCATCACCATCTACCCCCACTACTTGTTAAAATCATCATCTACTATATCATCAATTGCAGGTATACCAACAATAATACCATAAATAACTGCTAACACCAGTCCACAAATTCCTGGAAAAATCAACACCCACTTACATGTATCAATACCAATACCAAGTAATACTGCACTTAACATAACAATTAATGCAAACACAACAAACTTTTTCATACGCTACCTCGCTTCCTCCTGTATCTAACCATCAATAAATCTATTTATATTATCTTTTGTTATTACATAATTCCAAAACTCATAATTTTCTGACGAACTTGTTTTACTGTCTGCTTCCTGATAAGCTTTTTTGCTTTCTCAAAATCATCTATCGTTTCAAATATACCAACTAATCCAAGATTAAGATCACATTCATACCATTTACCAGATATACCCAATACCAGACTAGAATTTGTTTCATTTAGCAGATCGGAAACTTCTACTGTTTCCTGTCCTACGATCTTTTCTAATGCTTTTATCGCCTCATTCAATTCCAATCTACCAACTTGAATACATGACGAATTACGAAGAGCTTCCCGTTTTGCGCTTCGTAATTTTTGCAATGCTTTCTTCCTATCCATACTAACACCTATCATCAATTAAATAACGGAATACATTTTCCCATCAATTCTGAATTGTAACATCCGTAGTCTCCATTACTATCATCAATAGACGATTCTGCGTGCTTATCACAAAATCCCGCAACGACTTTTTTATCTACATAATTGCCTAAAGCCATCTTATCTTTAGCAATCACATAACCGTGCCACATCTCAGCAGGTTTACCACAAACAACACATCTTTCCGTTTTTAAATATCGCATTTCTTCTCCCTTTCCATATCTTATTCCAGTTTAAAGCTTCTGTAATAGCACTCTTTCGGATCAAAAAACAGAACTTCTTCGGAGTCTTTGTAAAAGATTACTCTATTTCCATCTGTCAGCATACTATCAGCAGTACTTACACGGATTCTCTTATTAGTTGCCTTCTCAAATATCTCTATTCTTCTGTATTCATTCCACACTACCACTTTATCACCTTCTTTCTCGCCAAATGCTGTTAATTTCTTGATTCCATTCCTTGTTATACGATGCGTTTCCCAAAATTCTTTTTCCTGTTCATCATAATATGGAACATTATTAAAATTTTCATCTTTAGTAGATTTTCGTAAATAGAGCACATTGCGTAACTCAAACCACAACATCATAACATCTCTCTATGCATCGCTATAATCCGTTGTAAGGTGATTAGAAATGAAAACCATAACAAAAATTCAACTCTGCTATGATTTTCATTTATTCTTTATTTAGAATGCCGAAATTCCTTTTAAAGAACCTGTCTTACTATCTTTATTATCCGGACAGTCATAATCCACCTTAATTCCAGTACACTCTTCAAAAATATCTGAATCAAAGTTTGGTATTGATTTAATAATATCCTTATCGCTGTCTGATAAGTTATTCCACCACTCCTGACTGGATTCTGCTTCATCAAGCACTTTCAGGTAACCGCCTGTTGTTTCATGTGTCGGATGCTCTGCCTTTTCTTCATCCGTCATATTTTCTGAAAAAATCCACCTAACAGTACTCTTTGGTATCTGCTTCAGTAAATATCTTGCAACTGAATCCATCCATTCACGATAAGTCATATCTGATGGTTTATTGAACAACATGATTTTCTGTTCAACAGTATTGAAACAACCAGTATTGAAAGATGACTTGTTCCAGTCCCCAGTGTTGCGGTATCCAGTGTTGAAGTCTCCAGTGTTGTAGTCCCCAGTGTTGTGGTCCCCAGTGTTGTGACCCCCAGTGTTGCGGTATCCAGCGTTGTGACCACCGATGTTGTAGCTTCCGATGTTGTAGCTTCCGATGTTCCAGTCCCCAGTGTTGTAGTTCCCGGTGTTCCAGTCCCCAGTGTTGCAGTCACCTGTGTTCATACCCCCCAGCGTTCATGTTCCCAGCGTTGCAGTCACCGGTGTTGTAGTCCCCAGTGTTTTCGTCTCCTGTGTTTTTGTCCCCTGCGTTTTCGTCTCCTGTGTTTTTGTACCCTGTGTTTTCGTCTCCTGTGTTCATGTTCCCTGTGTTACAGTCCTTAATATCCTTAATCTCACTGTTTTTGAACGAAGACCTCTGGTCTTCGTCACTAACGTTTCCATTTTCTGTATTGTTGTTTTCAGTATCCACTTCGTCTCTGAATGGAAACCTATGACCTCTGAATGGAAACCTATGATCTCCATTCCATATACTTTTATTATTTTCCATTTCTTATCCCTCCTGTATTTTCATTCAATTTAAGCTACCACCTTTACTATCAGTACTCTACTTCGGCATTATTCTACAGGCTATTTAAACCTACAATAAATGCTGTAATAATTAATGTTAATTCCTGTACGACAAAAGTGTTTTGTCGACACCTACCTGTACTCAAGTGCTACTATTGCAGCCAATGCCATAGCAATTCTACCAATCAACTAGGATCTTTCCCTTTTATAATTAAGTTCCTTTACTCAATTTCATATTTTGGACACCTCCTTTGCTTATTTATTACATTTTTATAGCAACCAAACAGTAGCTGTTTGGTTCTAAATTTTATGATATGACTTTATGCTATCCCCCGAACTCTTTGATATTCCTTTAAAAAATCCCGTTTTGATCACCTATTTATATAACTGCCTGTACCTCTAACAGAATCTAAGCTCAAACAACTAATGAACCGATATTTTTGACTTGTTAAATTTGTATCTGCAAATAGATCGATTATTGTGTTCCACACCTCTATCGTCTTTTTACACAATTCATCATCCATGAAATCTGTCCTAAATCCTACATTATCTAGTACAAGTGATTATTTGCTCTGCCGTATGACAAAAAATGTATTCTTGTCAAAATTGTTACCTTGCATCCAACCATCTTCATGTAATATTACATCCACTGCTTCTTGTAAACTAAAATCGTACTGCATCGTTTATCCTATCTTCCTATCTGAAATATCTCCCTATTGAGAAATCTTGGCATTTTTACAGCATTCCAACTAACAAAAAGTGGGTTGCTTTTACGACAACCCACTTTCCAGCTTATTAAAAACCACTGGCACGTTTTACACTTTGCTGCTTTCTGTATACATCAATATATTGCTTTTTTGACCATCCATCCTCAAAATTACCTACACCTACTACGGAATCATAGCACAGCACACCTATAAATCTGTACTTCTGCCCAACTAAGTATTTATCGATGGTAATATCACTTATTGAGCCCCAGACTGCCAGTGTACTATCACTTAACTTTGGATCTACATGGTCTTCTGCATTTACAGCATTTAATACAAAACAATCCTCTTTTTTATCATAAGCTATATAGGTATTTTTTCCAAACCGTTCACCTTGAACCCAACCTTCTTCATTGTAGAGTACCTTCATAGCTTCCTCAAATGTGAAGTTATATAGCATAAACTACGCTCCTATCTGACAAACTATTCCTAAACTACTTGGACTAAAATAAAAGGCTGTACACTTATTGTTGTGTACAGTCTTCCACTATTCTTACTCTCGCGTAATATTGTATTTATCAAAAGACAATTAATTGTCTTTGATTCATTGTATATTTTTTCTTTTTGTACACTCATGATTTAGAAGTATTCCACCTAATGTGTCTTTTCTCTGAAAGACATTCAATCTGTGCAACTTTATTCGGGCTATCTTTCATTATTTTGCTCTTCCAAACCTACAATCTCATACAGATCTGCAACACACGAACTTAACATCTTTTTTAACTCATTCACCTCTACTACATGGTCTCTTCTTTCACTACTTGTTAGTAAACCAATAGCCATAATTTCACTGTGCATCATACCCAGATAACCTCTTACTAATCTTGACAGCTTCCATCTCAATTTCCATTTCATTAATACATACTTGATTTGACTTCTCATATCACTTACCTCCATCTTGTACCAAAACAGTCCAATCTGTGTATTCCACTGTACTTTGTTTTAAAATAAAAAATAATTTCAAGTGCCAACTAAACTATTGCATACAAAAGAGGGCATGAAAATGCCCTCTTTATAAATCAAATATTAAGTTTGTAATTCCAACGAATAATCTTCGGATTTAGTTATTCTACTTTCTACCTTCTCCTCCTGACTAGTTACGTCCCAAATGATGCATCACATTTACTCAAATGCTTTTAATTCTTTCACAACATCTGCTGATCTCACACACTGTCTACTTTCCGTGTATGCTATCACGCTATTTCTTACTAACTGAATATCTTCAAATGCTATATCATTACCATCGGCAAATCTATTCACTTTAATACCCTTCAATCTACTGCACCCATTAAATAATTGATACTTCTTACTATACTCCATTGAAGCTCTACTTCCAATGCAACCAATAGTTAAATCTTCTAAACTAGAGCAATCAGCTGCGAAACAATATGCTTCTGTAACCGAATCTAAATCCAACCCATTTATATTCAGATATTTCAATCTGTCACAGGTTGAAAACATAGCTACGATTTCTCTAGCTCCAGACAAGTCTGAGTTACTAAAATCAGCCTTTACAAGGCTTGAACAACATGCGAACATATTATTTGCAGTCTCAACACTACTTAGATCAACATCACACATGCTTACCTCTTTCAAATTTTCAAGATGAAAGCATAGACTTGCCATATTTTTAACTTTACTCATGCATGAGTTTGTCAGGTCAAGCCTTTCTAAATTGTAACATCCCCTAAACATCTCCTTTATATCTCTATCAAACTCCACGTCATTTAAAGTCTTTATTGATCTCACAAATACCTCAAAATTGCTTATTAAAAATCGGTATCTTCTGTTTAACCAGTGCTCATGCAGAAAATCTGTTGCCAGCACGCTCCCTGCCTTGGTTTTTTCTATAGTGATATCAAATAGATCGTCACTATCTACTACTCTCATTATAGTTCCGCCATCTTTATCTCTGCTTACGTCAAGTTCTAATTTTTCCAACATATTAATCCATCACTTTATGCTTGTTTCCCTTTTACACCGCTATTAACTTCCTTAGACACTTCTCTATCTCTGCTCCGGCTTCATTCACCTCTAGTATCCCTTTGAACAGCATTGTGTCTATGTTATCGAGAGTATCATACACGCTCAACTTTTTATCCATTGCTATTGTTCTGTCGTACATCACAGGCTTCTCTATCTCATTTTTGTACACGCTAAACGCTGCCCCTTCAGTACCATTGTCGAATTTTTAACTGACTCACTGCGGTACAAATGTGCTTCCAATCACACAATTATCCTCATAACAAAATCCTTTCTCTTTATCAAAATAAATATATTCATGGTTATCTAACCCATCAGAAAACAACTTAACAGTTTTACCTATTTGTAAAGTGTTAAGTCCTTCCCGCAAAGAGACCTTCATATTCATTCGTTGATATAAATTCTATAATAACCTCTAAGTGTACAATTATCTAATAGTTATACATGCTCATATTTTTCATAATTGCTTTGACTCATATTGTTTCTCCTTCCATATAAAACCTGTACTTTAATCGCATTTGCAATCAAAAATATATCTATCCCAAATCGTTACTTCGATTGAATCAGCCCATTTCTCTGAGGTTTGATATTTTTTGTTCCATAATTCAACAACTTTTCTTGCCTCTTCTGCTGTTGAGGAAATACCACCAAGATAATTTTATCAGTTTTTGTGTTGTGAATAATTACTTCCCATACCATAGTAGTTTCCTCCAATCTTCCAATGAAACAAGTATTTCTAATGAAGTCTTAGTTTCATCGTTAATCATACTGCAATAATCCTTCACCTCCTCTGATTGTTTGTACTTAAGCAGTCTATTGTAAAGTGGTTTAGCGTTGAGTTCTTTTACACTACAGAAAAGAGGATTGCACTATTTGCACAATCCTCTTTTGTGATATTTCTTTAATCCTCAAATGCTACTGCTCTACTTAAAATACCTTGCTTGTTCTGCTTAATTATTGTTGATTCTCCCATTGTTTGATTTTCTGCGAGACTTTCTTGCATAGTTTCCCATCCCATATTAGCATTAACATCAATTTTATCTAATTCTGATACAATACGCACTAAATTTTCAAGATACTTTACTGTTTTGTCATCATCAGCTAGCACTGGAGCAAACCTTATTAAAATCTGAGTAGCAATTAATTTAATAGTAGCAAGATAGTTACACGGCTTCACAGACTCAAACATTACCTCAGGGCTAACTTCTGTAAATGTTTCGGACTTATCCGTGATTTTCAAAAATCCAACCCCATAATCAAGATTTGCAATCACTAATAAATTTGATGATGTCACATACCATAATTTTTGAAATTCAGCATCACGGATTCCAACTGAACAGTCGCTGAAATCATACGAATTATTCATATTAAACATTGAGCCTATAAAGGTGTATCCAATATACTCTAATCTCTTCATAACTCTAGAGTATTCCAGAAAATCTCTAAAAGCACACATTGTATTGTGAAGTAACATCCGTACTCTGTCATGCATATCAGGTAACAGCGTCATTTTATATAACTCGTTAACTTTACAATACCTAAGTTTCGATATACCTGAGATTTCCTGAAATAGAAATCCATCATTATCCGTAGCGATCACATATCCAATAGAACTAGTATTATTCTCTATATAAAAATCATACGGATTTAATTTGATGGCTGGTGTGACTATATTATCAGAATAGGCATCACCAAGTACTTTGCGTAATTCAGGGTAATCTGACAATACCCTATCTAGTTTATATTTCTTATTCGTTATATTATCATATGAGTAATATAAAACATTATTAAATGCGTCTAGTACAGACGAAAATTCCTCAGAATCTGGATGAATAATGGCCTCATAAAATTCAAACATAAAATTACTGTACGTAGTGTACAAAGTTACAATTTTAGATCCTGTGTTAACCCGTTCAATTTCATAGACACTGAACATATCCTTTGAGCAAACACGAATCAGTCTACTTCCATTTGCCCAATAGACATGAACACCACTGTTTATAAAAACATCTGTCAAAACCTGCATAACTTGCTTATATCCAGCTTTAGTTAAGCTGTCTGCAATTGTTGAACAACGAACAAATATATCTTCCATATTAATTTTCCTCCTATCATTATTGCATACTGCAACTTCTTTTTCTTCAACTAAAAAGATGATGGAAATCAATCCATCATCTTTTCTGTATCGTTTTATAATCCAAACTCTTTATTGAGAATAAAATAAACTAAATCATTGTGCCTGTTATTTTTTATCGGCAACACATTCAGTTTGTTGATTCTATCTATGTCTTCTGTTCTGTCTTTGGCCCAACCCATATTTTCTTGTCCACTCTCTTCCCTTTCTGTCTGAAAATCCTTCTACAATCTTTCACACTTCGTATTAAATTGTAGACCATTTAAATTCAATAAATCCTGTTGCCTCCCATCCTAAATACTTTACACCAGTAGAACCAGAAGTCTGCATAATTTTTAAAGCTTCTTCAGTATCACCAAAAATGATAGCTTTCTTTCACATCATATTGCTCTATGCATGTAAATACAATGTCTTTCAGTGCAAACTCACTAGGATACCAATTACCCAGAAAGCTAAATGGTTCACTCACTAAATGAAAGCATGTTACACTGCCATCTCCCATAAATAAAACCTTAATTGAAAACTCTTATCTTCTGCAATCCTTCACTTGAAAAACGACTCAATAATATATCGGCTTTCATATTGATCGTATTATAAAGCTGCTGTATACGCTCATCCGACATTGCCGGATCTTGACAGTATACATTATAAAACTCTTCAAAAGTTGGTAATGCTTCACAATCAAATAAATTATATTTCACATACTTTAATAGATGGTATTCTTTTTTCACAAATGATGTTACTTCAATCTTCAACATTTCTTTTTTAGTTGATGGGATTAACCGTGTATTCCAAAACAATGAATTACCGCAATCGTATATTGGCGCAAACCGTTTAAACTGTAATGTATCGGAATCACGAATAATTCCGATATTATTAAGGTGTCGATCAGTGTTAGAGATAACATAATCCAATTCAATCTGGTAACTCAAAAACTGTTCAACATACTTCTGATCCAAACCATACTTAACACACGCGTCTACACAAGTTTGATATAACGACTCATATCCTGGATTTTTAACACTACAATATACATCAGCGAGAGGAATAAGCTCTTCCTCATCTGACACTATAAAATTGTCGGACTTGCAAATAATTGCATCACTGCCATCAAAAGATGTGTGAAATAGCTTATACTCAACGTATGGGAACCTCCTTAATTGTTTGGAGTTTACCAAAGAAGCAAAATTCTCATTTAAACTTTGTTGCCAACTGCTACCATAATTCCCCTTTAAAAGCACTCTTGTCCCAGTGGAATCTACTATCCACTTTTTCTGTAATTCACCTTGTAGTGAGGAATTTGGTGAAAATCTGGTATGTGTAATCTGTTTAGCATCCGCATCAGTCACATCGTATAATGCATCACTGAAATCATTGACATACATATTTACATCAGACCAATTTACATCCAACGTTACTGGCTTGAACCAATAGCAGTCAGTCAAGGATAATCCCAAATTCTGCAAAAGTAAGCTACTAGTGCTTGGTAATTTCAATTTTGCAAGCGTTTTGTTTATGCCATGACGAACTTTTGAAATTGCTCTTGATGTTATCCAATCCTGTAAAAAATGAACATCCTTTTGTGCTGGCAATGGTAATAACTCTTTCACATAGTAATGACTTCTATTTTCTATAATACCATCAGGTGACATATCCAACAGACAGACAGCATCATCTTTATGCATAAGAAAGTATAACATTTAAACACCCCACATCTTATTCTCTAATTCTTTCATTTTTTCTTGACGTTTACGTTGCTCTAAACGTCGATGAACAGACATGTCAATAAAATCCTGTGTAAACTGATCTTTCACACTATCCGGAACTTTCACTTTTATTGCAAGATTTTTTCCATTATGCCGTACAATCACTTCGTATTCATTCCCTACTTTGTGAATTTTATGTTTTCTTGCCATAAAAATACTCCTCACTGCCTCATTTCATCCTTATACATAACTTAGTTCTGCTTTTACAATCTAAATTCTTTAAAGTTTTCGGTAATTCATTAAATTCCTGTAAGAGCACGTGATCCTCAAAACACATACTCACTATCAATAACAAGACAACTGTACATCACAACTCTTACTATTTCTCCTTTCATAGTAGTAGCACTGATCCAGGTGCCCTTGAATACTTTTCATAGTAACCATTAAACTTCGCAACTATACAAGACTCTTCATAATTCCCAATCTTATTATTGATGTTGACGAAACCATTTCTTACATAGTACTTAACGAGGGCATCCACTGGATCAGATATCAATCCTGCCTGGAACAAGTCATAGTCGCAAGCTAGCAGGCATCCAGCCTCCCCTAGGATTATAGAGTCTGGGAATACTTTACATAGCCTATCGAGAAGTTTAGAACCCTCACCTTTGGCTGAGCTACATAGAGTGTTTATCACAACGAATGATTTGAAATATAAAGAAGCTTCTAATACATAAGATTGATACTTTCTTTCAGTGGTTGGTTTCTCAAATCTGTATACAGTGTATGTTAGTTTTGCTGTATGGTATCTATCTACTAACTCATCTTTAATACTAGCAGTAATTGGCAAATCAGTATTAAGCAACCATTGCTGCAACAAGTTTGACCAACTACCACTTCGTAGTAGTATCTCAGTTATTCGATATCCTTGCACACACTGATCATGTGTACTAAGATAATTTACAAATGACTCAGCTAAATCCATATCAAGATCAGGCTCTAAATTGAGCATACTCTTGATGCATAAATCTAATGAATGCTTTCTTATATCAGTTATTTCACTCATAGGTAATCTCCTTTACATCTTAACCTGCTTCTGTATATAAAGTATCCAAAGCTACATAATCAAACGCTACGTGTTATTCTATTTTTAAGTATACCCTTTCCACTCTTAAATGTAAACATTCAGCTTACTGTAGTTCACAACTATGCTATTGATGGACTCTCATCTTTAAATAGCTCCAATTGTATTCAGTACT
>OHRI01000862.1_pt1 | contig 13630 bp, 17 predicted proteins | sample 1578421 | NCBI WGS metagenome assembly OHRI01 (sample SAMEA3879598, study PRJEB24766) | human gut metagenome | biome: human-associated habitat; feature: feces | place: USA | collected 1985/1987 | reverse complement strand
ACTGAAACCATACCTTTTACAGAATGCCACAAGAGAGAAACAATGTCAATAAATAATTGCAGCCGCAATTCCTTGCGGCTAGAAGAATTAGATATTATGCTTTATCTCTCCCTGAAAGACTGATAATTCGGATTAAAGACGAATATTTATTGACAAATTTAAAGAAAAGTTGCAGGATAAGACAAAATTAGCTGTAGGAATAATCTGCCTGCGTCGCGAATTGTAATTAAAACAATTTCGAAACAATGTCGGAATAAGCCGTAATTAACTCCAATTAATAAACAAACGGCAGCCCTCGGCGTTTCGATCGGCCGGCCTCTGCGGAAGCCGGAAATTGAAAAGGGTCTGGTTTTGCTCACATCAGGCCCTTTTCGTATGGATAAAGCACAAATAAGAAACCGCCCGGAATCAGATTCGGGGCGGTTTTCTTGTAATGTCATTTTAATGGCACATAACCGTTTGCGGTGTGTTGGGCAGTTTTGTATCCGGTTCCGGCGCTTGAGGAAGATGGTCGGGGCCGCCAAGATAACGAAGCCCGATTTCCAGGTCCGAACCGTCGGGAAAAGTGAAAACACGTCCTGTTTTCGAATCCCATTTGCCTTCAGAACCCCAAAAAACCACTTTGCGGGTTGCTTTCAAATCAGGCTTCCGGCCTTGGGGCGGGAAAAGCCCGATAACAAATTCACTGACCTGTTTGCCGGCATAATTTGCGGTGTAAACCGACAGCAGGCGTTCTTGCCAGGTCATGGTAATGTTGTAACATCCGACGTTCTGCAATGAATCCACATTAATTGCAGTCCGATTACTATCCGTAACATAACAATCGGAAATGCAGTTTTTTTCTGCAGGCTGTTTAGGTGTTTTACTGTGGCTGCATGACCAGCCGAACAACAGCATTAATGCCAACGGCAGTGCGCTTAAATGTGACTTTTTCATCTCTGTAATAATTAAAATTAGACATAAATATAAAATTTTGGCAATACTGATAACATAAATTTAGAAATTTAGCAAATATTTATTTTTTTAGACGCTGAAAGCAAGCAAAACAGCCGCTTTCATCTGAACATTCCGCCCCAATCGTCTGGCTGCTTTATCAAAAATTTTTCCTTGCAATTTGGTTGGCTCTCATTTACAGTAAAAACAGTTTTCAGGTGAGGCAAGTTCGGTCACGGCCGGAACCCGAGCCTGATTAGCTGCGAGAGCAGGCGGGATGTAGCAATCTTTAAGCCATACACAAGATCCTCTCCGTGAGGGTGCCTCTGATATAAGGCCTCGCACGAATAAGGAGGACTGGCCGTATGGACAGTTGCTACCCCCTCACACCTTTTAGGTTTGAGGGTTTTGTTTTATTTGGTACGATAAAACAAGTAAAAAAAACAGGGACACAACGCGACGGCTGAATTGTTCTTGGCAATTTTGTCTTCGTATGATATAAACGGATAAAAGTCGAAATCGAAGGATCGAAAACCCTTAGTTTTGATGTTATATTCCTACACAAAGCCAACCATATTATATGAGAGATATGGGAGGAGTGTGCCTAATACCCGGAAAACACCGGTTTCGCTGCGAAACCGGTGTGATCTGGACTAAATAAGCACATCTGTTCTGTGTAGGAAACAGGTTTTCGGCTCCTCCCGCCTTTTCGACAGGAAAGGATATGGTTGTATGCAAATTAATTCCCCTCATTTTATCATTGAAAATGAATCGGAGCTGGGTTGGAAGTTCCATTGGCTGCGTGCCGAGCACGAGGAGCCCATTGACATTTGTGCCCGAAGGCTGGGTGTTTCAATTGACACGGTTGATAAAATTGAATGCGGACGGTTTGATGAGCCGCAAATTGATTTAGAGTTGTTAATCCTTTATCTCGCCCTTTATGACGAAAAATTTCATCTGAGTTTTGAGGGGGACTGATGACTGACAGATATATCTACCATCGTGATGAATTCGAAAATGATTGTATTTTTTTCATCTCGGAAGATCTTTACGAAGCCCGGACCGAAAAACGGCTCAGCCTGCGGGAAGTCAGCTATGCCACCGGAGTTCCGCTGGAGCAAATAGATCTGTTGGAATGCTGCCCGAAAGAAATAGATTTCCGCATTATTGTCAAATTGCTGAACTTCTATCAAATCAGGCTGAATTTGGGACGCGATTTTTTTCCTGATTTGCCGCAAGACTGTTTGAAAAAGTATTTTCAGCCTTAACTGCCGATGCCGCCGTTCTTTCCCGGCCGGAGCCGCTGTTCCCTCGGCTGTGCTCCGCCGGGAATCCCGCTAACAAAAAAACCGCCGGCAGAAAAATCTGCCCGCGGCGTTTCGATAATGGTTACTCGGCAATGTCAAATTTAAGCGGAGTAACTTCTGCCAAACTCTGGTCTTGATCCTGATACATGACTTCTACCCGGAAAACGATTTTCAATGAATCGGCGGCAGCGTCAATCAGCCGCTGTTTGGCATCAGTTTCTTCAGCTACAATGCCGTAACCGCAGAAAGTCTGAAGATTGCTGACGGGAACTTTTCGAACTTCGACTGCTTCCGATCCGTTTTTGAAACGCTTTGCGAAATAGATTTCCAAACTGTCCTGCCCCAAACCAATTCTGTTAACCATAACATGACAGGGTTTGTCAGAGTGTCTTTGTGAGGAGAAGCAAGCTGCGCTTCCGCCCACGATGGCCAATAAGGCGCATCCGAATAAAACTTTTTTCATCTCAAAATAATTAAAAAAACACAAAAAAATATCATTTAGGACAGCTTATATAATACGTTTGAAACTAAATTGCAACTAAAAACTCCCCAAAAAGAGGGGAGTTTGAATATTTTTGTTTTTTTAATTGTCGGCAGGCTCTTCCTGATCGCCGACCGGATTAATGTCTATGGCATATCCGGTGGCCCGCACCGTGCGGATATAATCAGGGCCGAAATCGTTCAGAGACTTGCGCAGCCGGCGGATATGCACGTCAACCGTCCGTGATTCGACATAAATATTGTCGCCCCACACGGTTTTGAGCAGAGTCTCGCGGGAAAAAACCTTGCCCGGCGTTTCCAGCAACATTTTCAGCAGCCGGAATTCGGTCGGTCCGAGGTGAATATAATTTTCGCCGCGGAAGACCTTCTTTTCCACCAAATCCATCCGGATATCTTCAAACACCAGCTCTTTGGTCGGCGTAATTTCCGGGGCCCGTCGCAGATTGGTCTTAACCCGTGCCATCAGCTCCGGAACCGAAAACGGCTTGGACTTTGCATATGCGTTCTTAAAACGGCTTGGTAACGTAGTCGTCGGCGCCGGCGGTCAGGCCTTTGATTTTGTCTTCTTCCTCTCCTTTGGCTGTGAGCATGATGATCGGAATGTTTTTAATGTCAGGCTTGCTGCGGACCAGCTTGCAGATTTCCACGCCGGAAATTTCGGGCAGCATCCAGTCCAGCAGAATAACCGACGGGCCGTATTTTTCAATTTCGGCCAGCGCTTTGTTGCCCCGGGTCTCCAAAATGACTTCGTAGCCTTCTTTTTCAAGGTTATATTTCAGCAGCAGGCCGAGAGCTTCTTCATCTTCGATAACCATTACCAGCGGTGCCATAATTTTTCTCCTGAATACATTTTATGGCGAAATTGTAAGGCATTTGTCTTAAAATTACCTTAAAGCATCAATGTTTTTGCGATAGTCGCGGCTGTCGAAAACGGAGGTTCCTGCCACCAGAATATCCGCCCCGGCCGCAATGCATTCAGCCGCTGTCAGCGGATTGATGCCGCCGTCAACTTCTATTTTGATGTTTCGGCTGCCGATCATTGATTTGATGCGGGCAATTTTGGGCAGCTGCGCGCTGATGAAGGATTGTCCGCCGAAACCGGGATTGACCGTCATCACCAAAATCTGGTCCACCTTGTCGAGCACATATTGCAAAACGCTTTCCGGCGTGGAAGGGTTTAACGAAACGCCGGCTTTGCAGCCCCTTTCCCGAATGGTGTTGAGCAGGGCATCCAGGTGTTTGCAGGTTTCCGCGTGAACGGTAACAATGTCGGCCCCCACCGGAATAAACCAGTTGACCATGGTTTCGGGATTGTCAACCATCAGATGCACGTCAAACGGCAGATTGGTATATGGGCGGATTTGCCTGACAATGCCCGGCCCGAAGGTCAGATTAGGCACGTAATGCCCGTCCATCACGTCAATATGAATCATGTCGGCGCCGGCTTTGTCAAGCGCCAGAATTTCGCTGCGGAGGTTGCCGAAATCGGCAGCCAGAATGCTGGGGGCAATTGCGACCATGTTTTTTCTCCTTATGTTGGTCTGATTATCATAACCCAGGCCGGCCTTAAAATCTACAAAATATTATTTCCCGGGTGTTGATTTCTGCTTGGGCGTGATTATCTAGGTTCTAGAACAAATGGTTTAACTAATATTTAATCGGAGAAAAACAATGGGTGAAACCGCACAACACATCAGCAAAGTCAACCGTGGAGAACTGTTAAACATTTTAAATGTTGCCTTTTCGGAAGAATGGCTGGCTTATTATCAGTATTGGATCGGCGCGCAGGTTGCCAAAGGTCCGATGCGCAAAATCATTGCCGAAGAATTTATCGAACATGCCAATGAAGAGCTGAAACATGCTCAGTGGCTGAGCGACCGCATCATTCAGCTGGGTGGCACCCCCGTTATTGACCCCGACGAATGGAAAAAACGCGCTCTGTGCAAATATGAAGCGCCGACGGATGAATATGTCGAAACGCTGCTGCGGCAGAACCTGACTGCCGAACGCTGCGCCGTTGCCCGCTATCAGCAGATTTGTGACATGTGTTACGGCAAAGATTATGACACTTTCCGCGTTTCGGCCAAAATTCTGAAAGAAGAATTAGAGCACGAACAGGAAATCGGCGATTATATTGATGATATTGAAGAGACCAAAAAACATATGCGCGGTTAACTTTTGACTAAAACATATTATTATGCTCATACACCTCAATCAAAGCACGGGCCGCCGCCTTATTGGCGGCCTTTTTTCAGGCTGTAGGCAATTTTATTGCGCAGCAGATGTTCGTTGACGGCGCCTTTCCCTTCTTTTTGGCGCAGTTCTTCCAGCTTGTCCAGATAGCTCATCCGTTTGGTGCGGGCTCTTTCAATCGCGCGGAATCTTTTTTGGATTTGTTCGGGAACCTTAACCTCGGCAAACCGCACTTCCAGAGCTTCATAAAAGTTGTGCCCGTCAATCGTAAACATTTTCCTCAGCAGTTCTTCGTGTCTTTGCGGGTCGGCTTTGATGCCGTTGGCATTGGTTTTGAACAAAATATTCTGTGTCCGGTTGGCATTTCTGGCGGCATACATTCCGAATTTTTCTTTCATCCAGCTGTCAAAAACGCCGTTGCCGATTAAACTGATTTCCTTTTTGGTCAAAATGTTTGCCCGCGGTTTAACCGTTCCGTTGCGGATAAGTTCGGCATAAAAGGAAAACCGCGGCGTAATCTGTTCAAGGCTGCGCCCGCGTTTCAGGTAGTTTTTCCTCTGAGCCAGCAGCTGCCGGATGTTGGCGGAAACTTCGTCCAGGCAGCATTCGATAAATTTATTGTCAAAACTTTGCCCCGCCTGCATAATGCCGGCAATCTCGTTCAGGCGGTGCTGCTTCTCGTGTTCTTCGGTGCAGTTGAGAGAGTCGTTGTAATTGTCCCATATCTTTTGCAGGCGCTTCTGCCTGTCCGGTGCCAAAGTCGAATCGACCACAAATTCCCTGACTCTGACTTTCCCCCAGCTCTGACTGCCCATCGACGGCATGTTCTGACTGTCCGCCCCGCTTATGTGATAGGTGGGAAAACGCTTCCCTTCTGCCGGCTCCGGATAGCGCACCCTGACAGTATCGACGGTGACCCGATATTTCTGTCCGGCAACGTTTTTGTAAACCTGATGGTCTTTAATCCGATAATCGCTGATGCTGTCGAGACTGATTCTTTTCCCTTGCGGATTTGTGTAAAACCAGCCTTTTTGTTTCAGATCATAACTGAGATTGTCATAAAAATCGCGAATGTCAACGGTGTCTTTGTTGAGGACAACGGACGATTTTGAAAAGGTTTCCGGTTCCAGCTCATAAAGGCTTTTAACGGCATACAGGGAAACGGAACCGAGCAAAAACGCCGTACAGAAATGTTTGAAACGCCGCCGGGTTGAAAAAGAAGGTTTGGGAATCTTTCTGTCCATTGAAATCTCCTGAAAATTCTGTTTTCAGCATAGCACATGACTTTGGAATTGTTAATCAAAATATGCGGACGCAGCCGTCGCTTTTGTCAAAAAAGAGGTTTTTCGGGCGCTTTTCCGGCTCTGAAATGCAGAAAAGCATTGACAATGGCGCCGGAGAGGAGTTTATTAAGCCCCACGTTTTTATTTTTGTATCAATTGAATTATTAACCCTTAAAAATTTTCAGAGATGGAAAAAGTACAGATTTTTGACGCTCAGGAAGCCTCAAAAGTGGCTAAAGAGTACCTGGCAGGAATGCATTTGAATGCGGAACTGGTTGCCGACGGTCACAATGTTGTTCACCGTTTGGCCAATGTGTATCGAACCCCGGACTATCGTAACAAAGTCGGCGGCGTTTGTTTTGTCTTTGAATATAAAAACATCATCGGTGCTCAGCCGGAAATGTTTTATATCTATGTTAAATGCAGCGGCAAAACGGCCAAATACCGTGTCCGCAGCATAAAAAAGGAAGACTGTTCCTTGGAGGAGATTCTGCCCGGAGACAATTTTTCGTCATTGGGCGGCCGTTATCAGTATAACGGAGAAAAAATCATCTCGCTGAAATTGACGCCGGATGTTGCGCCTTAAGCCGGACGGCCTGTCTCTTTCAAAAGGTTCCGCTTTGCCGCGGAACCTTTTTTTGTGTCCGTGTTGTGGGGCAAAATTAGAAAAATCTTGCAAAAAAGCCTGAACAGGTTATATTCAGCAGCAGGTAAATAAACATATTTAAGGAGAAAACAATGCCTTTAGTTACAATGCGTCAGATTCTTGACCATGCCGCCGAAAACAACTACGGCGTTCCGGCTTTTAATATCAATGATATGGAGCAGATTATCGCTGTTTTGCAGGCAGCCAAAAAAGTTAACGCTCCGGTTATTCTGCAAACCTCGACCGGTGCCCGTAAATTTGCCGGTGATCCGATGATTCGCCATATGGTTGCCGCTGGTATCGAAATGTTCCCCGAACTGCCGATTTGTCTGCATCAGGATCATGGCTCTTCGGTTGATATCTGCCAGTCTGCCATTGTCAACGGTTATTCTTCCGTCATGATGGACGGTTCGCTGGAAGCTGACGGCAAAACACCGTCGTCTTTTGAATATAACGTTAACGTCACTAAGGAAGTTGTTGCCCGTGCGCATGCCGTCGGCGCTTCCGTTGAAGGCGAACTGGGCGTCATCGGCTCTCTGGAAACCGGTAAAGGCGATAAAGAAGACGGTCACGGCGCTGAAGGCGTTATCGATAAAAAACGTCTGGTTACCGATCCGGACGAGGCAGCCCGCTTTGTTGCCGAAACCAAGCTGGATGCTCTGGCCGTTGCTGTCGGTACTTCTCACGGCGCTTATAAATTCACCCGTAAACCGGATGGTGAAATTCTGGCTATTGACGTCATTGAAAAAATTCACAAAAAACTGCCGAATACCCATATGGTTATGCACGGTTCATCCTCTGTCCCGCAGGAATTGCAGGATTTGATTAACGCTTACGGCGGCGCTATTCCCCAGACCTACGGCGTTCCGGTTGAAGAAATCGTTCGCGGCATTAAATCCGGCGTTCGCAAAGTCAACGTCGATACCGACTGCCGTATGGCTATCACCGGTGCGATTCGCAAGCTCTTTGCCGAAAATCCGAAAGAGTTTGACCCGCGCAAATACCTCAAACCGGCCATTGAAGAAATGCAGAAGGTCTGTGAAGCCCGTTATATTGCTTTCGGTGCTGCCGGACATGCCGACAAAATTAAAGTTGTTCCGATGTCGGTTATGGCTAAACGCTATGCTGCCGGTGAAATCTAATTTTTCCGTTAAGGCAAAAAGGGAGCGTTCCGCTCCCTTTTTTTATGCCTTTTAGATAACCGTCTTATCCAGAGAAGCCAACAGGCCGTCTTCGTCTTCTTCTTTTAAACTGTTAAAGGCACTGGTTGTTTTTTCTCCAATGAGATTATCTTCTTTTAACGGTTCATATCCCTCCTTGACGTTTCCTGCCTGATTCAAACTGCGTTGCAGTGTTCTGCCGCCGTCATCACCCCATGCCAAACGGGCAGAATTGTCCAAATCCTGCGGGCTAAAAGTCGTGCCGCGATTTTTGGTAATCAGGTTTTCCATGCTTCCTGTACCTAAAGCCTGATTTAGTTTTGCTGGATTTTCCGCTGCGGCGCGCTTCCATGCCGAAATGGTTTTTGGTCCTAATTTGCCGTCTTCTTTGAGTTGCGGGAAAGCGCCTGCTTTATTTAATCCACGTTGTAAGCCGCGGATGCCGCTGTCATGAAAAGGATTGCTGTCTATTTGGGATAAGCGCTCGGACATCAAACGGATTTCCTCATCAACCGGACACCCGGAAGAAGAAAGCAAAGGCGAACTTTGCTCGGGAATGCGGCGTGTTGCTCGCGGTTCTAAGCCTTTGCCGGTTTCATCCTGCCGTTGCGGGTTGTTACTGTAATTGGTGTGGTAATATTCCGAAACGATTTTGTCGTAACGTTGCTGTTCAGTCGGGTCTTTGCTTTCAAAACTGCGCTTGTGTGCCTGATTAACTTCCTCCTGCGTTAAATCTTCAGGTTTTTTATAAAGCAAATCTTCGATCGGATCTTCCAATTCTTTGTATCGGTCATAATAGCTCTTTTCGGGAGATTTTTCTTTAGCAGCATCTCTCTCTATATTGTCTTTTTCGTCATCTCCGCCTTTCATGATACTATCCCATGCCCGCATCAATTCCGGATTCGGATCTTCTTTAATTTCTTTCGAAATACGAGGATATGAAAAAAGATTTTTATCATATCCGGGTAAATGCTTCAATAATTGATGAGGAATTTGTTGTAATCCATCAAAATTCGTTTCATCTAAAATAGTGCGGATAACAGAATTAGAATTTTGTTGCTGTGGTAAGTTATCATAAGGAAACTGTTCATTAGTAATTTCATCACTAATCTTAAGCATTTTATTCCATACTTGATCTAAATTTTTTTCATCAATATCTAACTTGTGGGAAAATCTTTTATTAGCTTCAGTTCCACGATTATAATAATCATAAGAATCTGAAAAAGGTATATTAGATTGCATATGAATTAAAGCATTAAGTTGATTGTTGTTTTTAGGACCTCCTCTGATTATCAGTTCTTGGCCTTCAGACGTAACATATCTTAAATAGGCATGATGTGAGTTCTCAAGGGGTTTAGGAAGAAAATATTTGTTAATATTTTTGAAAGTATCTACGACAGGTTTTGTTTCTAAATATATTCCGGCTTTTTCTTTCTTTGTTGAATTTTGTTTTTGTTTCATTAAAATACTCCTATGATTAAGTTAATAAAAAAATATATCAGCAAAACTGGATTTTTGCTGATACGGTTTATCTCTATATCTGGACATCTGTGATAATGACCGTTATAGGATTCTTTTTATCTGATGACAAATATGATTTAGGCACATTATTGTTATTAGCCCCTTTTTTGCCAATGAGTGTAATTTTTTCTCCTCTTTTGGGAAATTTATGGTGGTATAGTTTAATTTTCTCAGTGTGGACTTTATTGATTAATGTATATAAATTTTTTGATAAGGATAGCCATTTGAGCTTGCGTTTAAAGCGAATTTCAGAGGCATTATCTGTGTTGTCGGTTTTGTACTTAATATTTGCATTTTGTTATTTTATTTTTTCATTGTGAGTAAAAGGTTAGATATCATATGGTTTTTAATTCAACAGAACATAAAAGAATGTCAATATTTTATATGTGGCTGATTTTTTATGGAATAACAGCCGCATTAAATTTGACTATATGCTTAGTTTTTTCTCACAATAGTTATTATTTTAATGATTCGTGTTATGTATGGTCTTTGCTGACACCTTTTATTTATACTTTCTATCCGATAGTTATAATTTTTAATATGTTGGGCATAAATTTTGGAATTTGGGGAACGGTATTATTATATGTGTTGTTATTTTATATATTATCAATGCATAAGGTTTTTAGCGATATGCCACAAAGCACGATGTATAAAATGTTGAAGACAATTTCAGACGTAACCCGGAAATATATGGTATGGGTTCTAATCTTCGATATCATCATTTATGTTTTTTGCCAGATAAATAAATTAGTGTTAAAAACTTATACTGAATTAACCTGCTTGTGTTAACAAAATTAGTTAAAAATATTTAGCCGCTATAATTAAAATTACCGGCGCTTTGTAGATATTGTTTTTTCTTTCGTTTAAAATAAAAAACGCCATGAATGTTTTTCATAGCGTAATTGGTGTTTGGCGCGATTATTGTTGAATCAATAATACAAGGGATAATCAAAGGAACACCTAAATCCCCCGCTCATACCGAAAATGCATGCAACATCCAGCAAGACTGTAAAAAAATAAGCTTTTTCATTTTTAACTTTTTTATTTTGAGCACACTTATTCCAAGAGGCAAGAATATACTTAATATAAAACAATTAAAAAGTCAAGGAATTTTTTCCTTTTGTTGCACCGTTAAAAATAATAGCCCTTGCCAAAAAACGCTTCTTGTTGCATTATCTTGCTCAAATAAATTTAATTGGGGAAAATAATGGCATTAAAATTTGAGATTTTGAAAAAAAGCGGCAAGTCCCGCCTCGGAAAATTACATACCAAACACGGTGTGGTCGATACGCCGGCTTTTATGCCGGTCGGCACTTGCGGCACGGTTAAAGCCATGATGCCGGAATCGGTGGCGGCCACGGGCGCACAGATTCTGCTGGGCAATACCTATCACTTAATGTTGCGTCCCGGTGCCGATTTGGTGGAAAAAATGGGCGGCCTGCATAAGTTTATGAACTGGGATAAGCCGATTTTGACGGATTCCGGCGGCTTTCAGGTAATGAGCCTGTCCGGTCTGCGCAAATTAACCGAAGAAGGTGTTGCTTTCAGCTCACATGTCGATGGCAAAAAATATTTTCTAAGCCCCGAAGAATCCATTAAAATTCAGCATAAATTGGATTCAAACATTACAATGTGCATGGATGAATGCGTCAAATTGCCGGCACCGCACGACAAGGTAAAAAAATCAATGGAAATGTCCATGCGCTGGGCCAAACGCAGCCGCGAAGCCTTTGTTGACCGCGACGGTTACGGTATCTTCGGCATTCAGCAGGGCGGCGATTATGAAGATTTGCGCGGTTGGTCGGCCGAACAGCTGAAGAATATCGGCTTTGACGGCTATGCCATCGGCGGTCTGGCCGTCGGCGAGGGGCAGGAAACCATGTTTAAGGTTTTGGACTATGCGCCCGGAATGCTGCCTGAGGACAAACCGCGTTATCTGATGGGCGTCGGCCGTCCGGATGACATTGTCGGCGCGGTTCTGCGCGGGGTCGATATGTTCGACTGCGTGATGCCTACCCGCAGCGGCCGCACGGCACAGGCCTTTACCGCTCGCGGTCCGGTCAATATCCGCAATGCGCGCCATCGCGAGGATCCGCGGCCGCTTGAAGCCGAATGCGACTGTCCGCTTTGCCGTAACTATTCGCGCGCCTATATTCATCATCTGCAAAAGTGTAATGAAGTTCTTGCCGTGATGTTGCTTACCTGGCATAATATCCGCTATTATCAGCGCCTGATGCAGGGACTCCGGCAGGCCATAGAGGACGAAAGACTTGAGGAGTTTGCCGCCGGGTTCTATCGTCAGCAGGCTCTGGGCGACATTGAGGAGATATAGCCGATGGTTGAAGTCTGCAATACAAATCTGGATGAAATGGTTGATTCTTTTGCCGAACAGAACCGGCAGGAGGGACTGCGGGTTTTCGTTGCCGGCGGCAGCCGTCCGGGAACCGATCCCGTCTATGTGGAGGAGGCTTATAATCTCGGCCGCCAGATTATCAAAATGGACTTCAAACTTGACTTTGGTTTGTCCAATTCCGGCATCATGGGCGCCGTTGCCCGCGGCGTCATGGACGGTTGGAACAAAAAGCAGTGCAAGGACAAGGGATATCCGATTCAGGCCGTGACCACGCAGGCTTATTTTGACCTTTATCCGCGCGATGACGAACTGATTTCACAGATAGAAAACCTCATTTTGGCCAAGACGCTGGAAGAGCGCAAACAGAAACTCCTTGATGCCGACTTCGTGGTCTTTGCGCCCGGCGGCGTCGGCACGCTTGACGAATTGGCTTATGACTGTGTGGCCATGCAGGATGGCTTTTTGCAGATTAAACCTTTTATTCTGTACAATATCAACGGCTATTTCCACCACCTGCTCGAGTATATGAAAGCCATTGCTCAGGAGGGGTTTGCCGATCCGATACCTTTTATTGTCGTTGACAACAGCGATGAAGTCGGCATAGTTTTCCGCCTGCTCAAACTGCGCTATCAAAAGGGAACCACCACGGCCGAGGCTTATGCCAATACCCGGCAGCTGATTTACGAACTGCCCTATTTCATTAAAAAGAAAGTAGACAACACGGTTTTTGTCGAACACATCATTGCCGAAATGGATCGCATTGCCGCTTCGGGAACCGCCGAGGAAAAGGCCGAACTGGCCAAGGAAATCGAAACGGCCTATCTTGAAAAGGAAATTGAGCGCATGTATGAACGTCTGGCCAAAACGGGGCGAGACACGTCTATCGTCAGCGACAAACTGACCAAACTCAAAAAACGCAAGAATATGAAACTTTAGCTATGCCCGGAGGGCAGTCAGGAAAAAAGATGACGACGTCAGTCTGGAAATTTTTATGGAAATACCTTTCCAAGCTTAGGATATTGTTTTACAGCGTACTGTTCTCGGTCCTGGCCGGCGAGTTTTTCGTCCGGCTTTCGCTGTATTATGCCTCCAAAATCGTCGATATTCTGGCCGCCGAAGGACCGCGCCGCGGTTTGATGCTGTCCGCGCTCGGCTTTGCCGGTCTGGCTTCGTTGTTTTTGTTTGCCAAGGGATTGCTGCTCAATGTGCTGATTTTTATCGAAGCGCGGTTTCTGCCGGTCTACATGAGCCGCATTTCCAAAGATTTGTTTAATTATGCGCACCGGCATTCGACGGCGTTTTTTGCCGAGGAAATGGCCGGCAATATTTCCGGCAAAATCAAAACCATTATCGATGACAGTTACAGCATTTATTACAACATTCTCTGGGGGTTCATTTCGCCGACGATTGCCGTTGTCATCAGTTTTGCCTTTATTTTCAACATTAATGTTCCTCTGTCCCTGACAATGCTGGGACTTAATTTTCTGCTTATTTGGGCGCTGTATGTCCTGAGCCGCAAGCTGGCGCCTTTTTCCGAAGCCCGCGCCAAACTGATGTCCGAAGCCAATGGTGTGCTGGTTGACAGCATAACCAATGCCAGCCTGGTCAAAAATTTCAGCAATTTTCTTTATGAAAAACGCCATTATTTCAGCTATGTCCGCAGGGCGGCGGCTGCCGATCGGCTGGAAAATTTGCGTTTTGGGCATTTGTTTATCGCTCAGGGGGTTTTGCGC
>OHRI01000831.1_pt1 | contig 14273 bp, 7 predicted proteins | sample 1578421 | NCBI WGS metagenome assembly OHRI01 (sample SAMEA3879598, study PRJEB24766) | human gut metagenome | biome: human-associated habitat; feature: feces | place: USA | collected 1985/1987 | reverse complement strand
TATGATCGCAGATGCACAGGCATTAACAGATAATATTGAAAACCCGGAGAAGGTTCGTCAGAACATCATCGAGGTAGCACTTGATTACCTCTCATGCGGATTAGACCCGGCAAAGAGCAATATCTTAATCCAGTCCCAGATTCCGGAACTGTGTGAGCTGACTTTCTACTATATGGATCTCGTTACCGTAGCAAGACTTCAGAGAAATCCTACTGTAAAATCTGAGATTCAGATGAGAAATTTCGAGGCAAGCATTCCAGTTGGATTCTTCACCTACCCGATCAGTCAGGCTGCAGATATCACTGCATTTAAGGCGACGACAGTTCCAGTTGGAGAGGATCAGCTTCCGATGATCGAGCAGACAAGAGAAATCGTCCGCAAGTTTAATTCTGTATATGACGAAGTATTAGTTGAGCCAAGTGCTTTAATTTCTACTAATCAGGCATGTCTTCGTCTGCCAGGTATCGACGGCAAGGCAAAGATGAGTAAGTCTCTTGGAAACTGTATCTATCTGTCTGACAGTGAAGCAGATGTAAAGAAGAAGATAATGAGCATGTATACCGATCCAGAGCATCTTCTTGTCAGCGATCCGGGACATCTTGAGGGCAATACAGTATTTACTTATCTGGATGCATTCTGCAAGCCGGAGCACTTTGAGAGATATCTGCCAGATTATGCAAATCTGGATGAATTAAAGGCTCATTACACAAGAGGCGGTCTTGGCGATGTAAAGGTAAAGAAGTTCTTAAATAACATCATTCAGGAAGAGTTAGAGCCGATTCGTAAGAGACGTAAGGAATACGAGAAGGATATTCCAGAAGTTTATAACATTCTTCGCAAGGGTACCGAGGCTGCAAGAGAGGTTGCGGCACAGACATTGTCTGAGGTAAAGAGTGCAATGAAGATCAACTATTTTGATGATGTTGAGCTTATTAAGGCACAGAGCGAGAAGTATAAGGGAATCTAAGGAAAATAGAAACAAAATAAGGGCGTTCAAAGTCCGGTGCGAGTTAACCGAACTTTGAACGCCTCTTTTTTATCAATCTTTATCGTTAAAGCTAGTGACAATATCAATTGGCTCAAATGTTATGGAAATTGGAGTAAGACCGCCCTGACCAAAGTAAAGGCGTACATAGTGGTGGAAGCCAAATACACCGCCCTCTCTGGAGAGTGTCACTTCCTTTCCTTCACTTCCGTTGAAACTGTAGGTGCCAAACAGCTGATTGTCTACAAAGACAGATACCGGCATCTGAGCGAGTGGTGTGGACTCTGAGGAAGCTGTGATGCTGATACGGAAAGTACCAAAGCCCTCGGTGGTGATTCCAAACATATGGCTGTCGCCCTTTTCGCTGGAAATTCCAGTAAGAGGAAGTGTGGTAACTCCCTTGATATCATGATATACGATATCAAAATCAGAAGTAATCTGTGCATTTTCCGGTACATTTACAAGCTCAATCTCTGCTTCTTTGCCAGTAAGACGAAGAAGAGCAGGGGAGTTCATCAAAAAGCGGCAGATATTTTCAGCACAGCGAGTCAGATGACGGCGCTCTAAACGACCGCTTGCAAGTGCAGCTTCAAGATCACCCATTACCTGCGTTGTATCGGATGTTACCATGTAGAGATCATTCTGCGCGAGAACCATAGCAGCAAATTTTTCCTGAGATGGCTTGTCCTTTGGTGCATTGTTGATCTCAGCCCACCAGTCTGTCATAACGATGCCTTCAAAGCCCCACTCACCACGCAAAATATCTGTGTTAAGCTGATGGTTTCCAGCAGTCCAAAGACCATTTACGCTTCCGTAGGTAGTCATAATAGAGCTTGCATAGCCGCTTTTTACAGCAATCTCAAAGCCCTTTAAGTAGATTTCACGAACTGCGCGCTCAGAAATGACACTGTCCACAAAACGACGGTGATACTCCTGATTGTTTCCGCAGAAATGCTTGATTGTTCCTGTTACACCAGCGCGTCCCATTCCCTCTAACTGAGAGGCGGCGATCACACCACTTAAAAGTGGATCCTCAGAGAAATATTCGAAGTTACGGCCGTTTAGCGGACAGCGGTGAATATTCATGCCAGGTCCAAGAAGGCTTTCGATATGGTTATTTCTCATCTCGATTCCTTCCATCTCAAAAAGATCAGCGTTCAGGCTTGTGTTGAACGTGCAGGCAAGCAAGGTTCCGCCAGGAAGACTAAATGCGTTAGTACCGCAGTCCATGCGAAGGCCGGACGGACCATCTGTGCAGCAGCCAGCCGGGATACCAAAGTATGTAAGATTTGGTGTCAGACCACCGAAAGCAGCAGCAGTTCCAGGTGTTACTTTTGGACTTGACATGCCTTCGCCCTTTACTATATGGCACAAATCGAGATCAGACAGCTGTGCAAGAAATTCGTCCATAGAAACAATGCCGCGTTTTACGTCATCAAGCTTATAGCCCTTATCACCAGTATAGTCAGCACATTGCGGACATGTATCCTCACTGTAATGCTGTAAGTAAACAGGAGCAGCCTGAATAATAGGTACAAGTGTACCATCCTCATTTGTCTTAGGAGTCATGCGCTCAAGATGGCGGCGAGGAGCAAGCTGCTGTGAGAGTTCTTCTAAAACAACTGTTTCTGTAAGCGCGAAGCTTCCGATTTCCTTTGCATTTCGCACATTGGTACCAGCTAAAATTGTATAGGTGCCTTCCTCAAGCACGTAGCAAAACGCATGTCCTGTAATGCCGCTGTCATCGTAGGAGGAAAGTGCATAAAAGTCAATTGCAAGAATACCGCTTTCACCTTCCCCAGGTTCAAGAAGTTCAGTCTTTGCAAAACGAATCAGCTCGCGAGACGGCTTTCCAAGAAAACCTTGTGGCTTTTGTACATAAAACTGTATTGTTTCCTTACCTGCCGCATCGCCTGTGTTTGTAATATCGTAAGTAACATTTAAGGTATCGGTTTTGGAAACTTCGCCCTTTGCAAGTCCGGCTGGCAGAGAACACATGTCAAGTGCAGCCTGTACATCAAAGGTAGTATAAGACAGACCATAGCCAAATGGATAGCGAACTTTTTCCTTCGCAAATGTTTCAAAATAGCGGTAGCCTACATAGATATCTTCTTCATAGCGAATGGTATCCTCACAGCCAAAATTCCGGGTAGATGGATAATCATCAATATGATAAGCAATCGTATCACTGAGGCGTCCGCTGGCAGGAACCTTTCCGGTGATGACATCGACAGCACCAGAACCGCCTTCCATGCCGCCCTGCCATATATAAAGAACAGATGATGGCTCATAGCGGTCAACAAAGCTCATATCAATGATATTTCCAACATTTAAGATAACAACTGTACGTGAAAAATGGCGGCATACGATTTCAAGCATTGCCTCTTCACCGTCTGTCAGATACCAGCTTCCTTTCTCAGCAGCATTGTCACGGTCCTCACCAGCAGTGCGGCCGATTACGATAAGTGCAGTCTGGCAGCGGGAAGCAGCGCCAGATACAAGTTCATCGCTAAGCGGCATTTCGACCTGACACCAAGGCTCCTGTGCCCAGCCATTTCCCAAATCAAAAGGATGATCTTTTAACCAGTTTTTGTAAGCTGTTTTTACTTCCTCGTCAATTATAAGAGAAGATTCTGTAAGGGCATAGTCAAGATCATGTACATAGCTTGTATTAACAAGACCGCCAGATCCGGTTCCGCTTTTATAATACTCAAATTGAGTACGGCCAAATACAGCACATGTCTCGCCCTCGGCAAGAGGAAGTGTATTGTTTTTGTTTTCAAGAAGCACGCAACCCTCAGCAGCAGCCTGTCTTGCAAGCGCAGCATATTGCTTCCAGTCAAGTGTAAATTTACTCATAGAAATGGTTTCCTTTCATTATAATATGCGAAATACATTGACAATTTCATGCTTCCATCTTACAATAAAAAGGATATTATTTCAATAAAAAACATGGTGAAATAGCTATCAAAAAATGAACATAGTAATTTATTTAAAAACAGGAGGAAACCATAATGGAAGACGACGGCAGCGCGGATACGGATACGAATAAGCAGATTTTTGTGAGAGTTTCGAAAGGAGGTCTCGCATGATAGGGGCAATTATTCTGCAGGTCATTCTGATCGCACTGAACGCAGTGTTTACGTGTGCAGAAACGGCAATCGTTTCATTAAACGACAATCAATTAGAAGAGATGGCAAAAAGGGATGAAGCAAAAGCAGCGCTTTTATCTGGATTTAAGGCAAAGCAGGAGCGTTTTTTAACAGCTATGCAGCTTGTTTCAATGGCAAGTGTATGCTTAGGAAGTGCATATGCGGCGCTTGTTTTTAGAAAACCGCTGGAAGATTTTATTGGAAAAAGCGGACAGGCAATAAATCCAAATGTATTGGATGGACTTTGTGTCACTGCAATTTCACTTGTATTATGCATTGTAACGATGATTTTTGGACGTATGGTGCCAAAACGTTTGGCAGCAGAAAAAGAAGAAGAGATGGCAGTTCGTTTTTCTTCTATTGTTTATGTGGTACAGATTGTCTTTTTTCCGCTAATTTGGCTTTTAATTGCCGCGTCACATACGCTTCTTCGTTTATGTGGTGTTGATCCACATCGTCAGACTCAAATTACGGAAGAAGAGATTCGCCTGATGGCAGAGTCTGGAAGTCAGAAGGGAACGATTGATACACAGGAAAATGAATTTATACAAAATGTGTTTGAGTTTAATGATGTTTCTGTCGATGAAATCTGTACGCATCGAAAAGATGTTGTCTGTGTGTATGCCGATGAGAGCCGTGAGGAATGGGAAAAAGTAATCTACGAAAACCGTCATAGCTTCTATGTTGTGTGCGGAGAGGATACTGATGATATTGTTGGTGTGCTCGATGCAAGAGAGTATTTAAGATCAAGAGACCATTCAAGGGAAGCCGTGATGAAAAACTGCGTGCGAAAGCCTTATTTTATTCCTGAAAATATGAAAGCTGCGTCATTGTTTTCAAATATGAAAAAGACAGGAAACTATTTTGCAGTCGCAATTGATGAGTATGGCGGAATGGCAGGAATAGTTACTATGCGAGATTTGCTTGAGCTGATCGTTGGTGAGTGGAAGGAACATGATGAAGAGCCTGAGCCAAGTGATATAGAAAAAATTGGTGATAGCCTGTGGCGCATTCAGGGTGCAGCTTCACTAGATGAGGTTGCAGAGGAACTTGATGTGGAACTTCCGCTTGATGAATATGATACCTTCGGCGGCTATGTGCTTGGTGAACTTTGTTATGTGCCAGATGATGGCACACAAGTTTCTGTTCTTACACCTGATCTTGAAATTATGGTTACTTCAATAAAAGATCACAGAGTAGAAGAGACTACGGTGCGAAAACGTATTGTACAAGAGGAACAAACTTAATTAGAAAAATGATTTCCCATTGAAATCCATATATTCATTCGATATAATGAGAGTACTGATGGCCGTGCATCAGTACTTTTATTAATTTACGAAAAAAGAAAGGGGAGAGATACTTATGGAACAAAATAAGAAAAAAGCCGGCAAGGCAGCGATGATTTTTAGGTTTTTAAAACCGTGCCTGCCGCTTATGCTGACAGGTCTTTTCTTTTCAGCAATGATTACTGTCTGTCAGGCATTTATCCCACAGGTTATTCGAATTAGTGTAGATGGCGTCTTAGGAAGTGACTTGTCTAAGATTCCAGAATGGGTGAAAGCCTTCTTATCAGAAGAAACGATTCGTGAAAATCCTGGGAAGATGCTTACGATTGCAGCGTTTGCAGTCATTTTGCTTGCAGCTATAAACATCGCTGCAAACTACTATTCAAAGGTATTTGCTGCAAAGGGTTCAGAAAGTTTTGTAAAGGGCATGAGAGATCAGTTGTATGATCATATTCAGAAGTTACCGTATAGCTGGCATGTAAAGAACCAGACAGGTGATATCATTCAGCGCTGTACATCAGACGTAGATGTTGTGCGAAATTTTGTAACTAATCAGTTGATGGAAGTATTTCGTATTATCTTCCTGATTGTATTCTACATGGTGATCATGTTTTCAATGAATGTTAAAATTTCATTGATCGCTGTGTCCTTTTTTCCAATTGTAATTCTGTACTCTGGATACTTCTTTTCAAAGATTGCACAGCACTTTCAGGAAGCAGATGAGGCAGAGGGAATTTTATCAAGCGTTGTTCAGGAAAATTTAACTGGAGTACGAGTGGTGCGCGCATTTGGAAGAGAATCATTTGAGCGCAAACGCTTCGATGAGAAAAATGAGCGTTTTGCAGGACTGTGGATCTATTTAGGTAAGTTTTTGAGCCTTTATTGGTCGATTGGTGATCTGATTACAGGTATTCAAATTCTTACAGTCATCTGCATGGGTGTATTATTTACTGTAGATGGCAATTTGACTGTCGGTGAATTTATCGCATTCGTATCATACAATTCCAGTATGGCGTGGCCAGTCAGAAGTCTTGGACGAATCATATCTGAGATGAGTAAGGCGGGCGTGTCAATTGACCGTATTGCCTATATTCTTGATGAGAAGGAAGAAGAGGATCGCCCGGGCGTGACAAAGCCTGCAATCAATAAGGATATTGTATTTGATAAGGTGAACTTTAAATATGAAGAGGGAGCTGCTGTCTTAAAGGATGTCAGCTTTACTGTTCCGGCAGGAAAGACATTTGCTATTCTTGGAAATACAGGAAGTGGAAAGAGTACACTTGTACATCTATTAAATCGTCTTTACGATCTGCCTGATGGATGTGGAAAGATTACTATTGGCGGTGTTGATATTCGTGATATTGATCGTCAGTATTTGAGAAGTCAGATTGGTATGGTGCTTCAAGAGCCATTCTTATATTCAGGAAGCATAAAGGAAAATGTTGGAATAACAAAGGAAATTTCAGAATTTGATGATATTCGTGAGGCATGTGAGATTGCCTGTGTAGACAGTGCGATTGACAGTTTTACGGACGGTTATGAAACCATCGTTGGAGAGCGCGGTGTAACGCTCTCAGGCGGACAAAAACAGCGTGTTGCAATTGCACGTATGCTTGTAGAACATACACCTGTTATGATTTTTGATGATTCTCTTTCAGCAGTAGATGCGCAGACAGATGCCATGATACGTGAGGCACTCAAAAAGAGAATGGCAGGAACAACAGTTATTTTGATTGCACATAGAATCACGACTCTTATGCAGGCAGACTGCATTATGGTGCTCGAAGATGGTGCTGTGGCAGAGATGGGAAGCCATGAACAGCTTATGGAGCATCACGGTATTTACCGCAGAATTTATGATATTCAGATGAATACTCAATTAGATGCTGATTCTGTATAAGAAAATTAAAAAGTGTCTGCACATTTGATGCAGGCACAGAAAGGCAGGATAAAAATAGTATGCAGATTGAAGAAAAAGAATATGACCAGTCGTTTGACTGGCGTATTTGGAAGAAACTGTTTCCATTTATGAAGCCGTTTCGAAAATATATGATCATTGCACTTGTTTTTAATACGCTGTGTGCACTTGTCGATATTGCGCTTCCATTGTTTCAGCAGTATGCAATCAATCATTTTATCAGCGGAAATACGACAGAAGGAATTGGAAGCTTTGCAGGAACTTATTTAGTTACCATTATATTTCAGACTGTCAGTGTTGTGATCTTTTGTCGCTGTGCTATGGTGATTGAGATGAATATGGCAAAGAATATGAAGAAGGCATGATTTGATCATCTTCAGCAGCTGTCCTTTTCCTATTATAATACAACACCAGTCGGCTATATTTTGGCAAGAGTAATGAACGATACGGGACGAATCAGTGGTCTTGTAGCATGGAATCTTCTTGATATGCTGTGGGCGTTGTTTTATGTAGTTGGAATCTTTGTCATTATGCTTGCACTAAACTGGAAGCTGGCACTTTGGATTATGTTAATTGTGCCGGGTCTGGTGATTCTTACAAGCTTTTTCCAGAAGCGTATCTTAAAATGGAACAGGCAGGTCAGAAAGAAAAATTCAATGATTACAGGTGCATATAATGAAGGAATTACAGGTGCGCAGACATCAAAAGCGCTTGTCATTGAGGAAAAAAACAGCCGTCATTTCAGGGGACTTACTGATGATATGAAAACAGCAGGCGTGAAGGCGGCACGCATGAATGGTCTTTATGTAGCGCTTGTTGTATTTTGTGGTTATATCGGTGTGGCTCTTGCATTAAAGCAGGGCGGTGAGCTTGTGTTGGCACAGGCTCTTCAGCTAGGTACGTTATCAGCCTTTACCACATATGCTGTCAACATGTTTGAGCCAATTCGAAATATCGCGTCTAACTTGTCTGAGATTGTGGCAGCACAGGCTAATATCGAGCGTGTCACAGGACTTCTTGAGGAAGAGCCGCAGATTAAGGATCGCCCAGATGTCATTGAAAAGTATGGCACAGCATTTGAGCAAAAACGTGAAAATTGGGAGCCGATTAAGGGTGATATTACATTTGAAGATGTGACGTTCCATTATCCGGATGGAAATGAGAATATTTTAGAACATTTTAATCTTCATGTTCCGGCAGGAACTACAGTTGCCATTGTCGGAGAGACAGGTGCTGGAAAGAGTACACTGGTAAATTTAGCATGTCGTTTCTTTGAGCCGACACAGGGTCGTATTTTAATCGATGGTGTGGATTACAGAGAGCGCAGCCAGTCATGGCTTCACAGTGCGCTTGGTTATGTGCTTCAAAGTCCTCATTTGTTTACAGGAACAATTATGGAAAATATCCGTTATGGAAAGCTGGAAGCTACAGATGAAGAGGTTATCGAGGCAGCAAAGATCGTATCAGCAGATCATGTAGCAAAACGTCTTGAAAAGGGATGGCAGACAGATGTTGGAGAGGGTGGAGATTCCATGTCCACCGGAGAAAAACAGCTTATTTCATTTGCAAGAGCTGTGCTGGCAGATCCGGCGATTTTTGTTCTGGATGAAGCGACATCTTCTATTGATACAGAGACAGAGCAGCTGATTCAGAATGCGATTTCCTATCTTTTAAAGGATCGCACTTCATTTATCATTGCCCATCGCCTCTCGACAATCCGCCAGGCAGATGTAATTCTTGTTGTTAAGGCCGGAAAGATCATCGAGCAGGGAACACACGACGAGCTGATGGCAATGAAGGGTTATTACCATGATTTGTACACACAGCAGTTTAAGGAAGAGATGATGGAAGAGTTGGTAAAGTAATTAAATCCATCCGCCATCCATTGTAAGAATTTGACCAGTGAGGTAGTCTGGTGCATCTGCAACCATGCAGATCATCTGGGCTGCCTCTTCTTTTGTGCCCTCACGTCCGGCAGGTATTTCATCTGCGAGTGCATCAGCCTCCTCCTTTGACAGCCAGGCATTCATAGGTGTTTCAATTGCACCAAAAGCGATGGCATTCGCCTGAATATTACTGGGAGCCAGTTCTTTAGCGAGAGCTTTTGTAAAACTGTTAATGGCACCCTTGCTTGCAGAGTAGACAGCCTCACAAGAGGCACCGACATTGCCCCATACAGAGGAAATATTTATGATGCGTCCGTGGTGGCGATGTACCATGGATGGGATGACAAGATGGCATAAATTCATGACAGAACCGATATTGACATTCATTACACGCTGCCACTCATCAGGTGTCATATCCTGAAAAAGACCAATATGGGATATTCCAGCATCATTTATTAAAAGATCAATAGGGCCAAACTGTTCATTTGCCTGTGTTAAAAGTGATTTGCATGCTTCATAGTCTGATACATCAGCAGAAAAGGTTAAAACATCGGCACCTTTTTCCTTTGCCTTATTGGCTGTATTTTCTAAGCCTTCTTTATTTTTCATAGAAACAAGAATCAGGCGGTTATTCGGGCTTGAAAGAGCCAGCGCAGCAGCCTGTCCAATGCCAGAGGATGCACCTGTAATTAAAATTGTTTTTGACATTATATTTATACCTCATAGAGCTGTTTATATTATTTTCCTGCAGCAGGAAATCGCTAATTAGTATAGCACAAAGAAATAAAAAGTGCAAAAGGCACAAATAAACTTGCTTGACAAGCAAGTTCTATGTGATATAATCAAAATGGAGTTGTAATAATCTTGTAACAATTTAACTGATATTATGTTTTTGTACCTGCAGGCAAGATGGCAGGCTACGGGAAGGTACAGGTTTTTGAGATATGAATAAATTATGCAGGAATGCGCTGGCATCCTGTTTGGCTGCATCACTTGCAGTCGGAGGAGGCATTGCAGTACCGGCAGCATCAGGCGCATCGCTTGAACAGGACACAGCTGTGGCAGGCATGGCGGTTTCTCTCGATAACTACTATGCAAGCAGCCAGACACCTGAAGCAGATATTATTGATTATATTCGCTACATAGTTGCTTCAGCGCAGGAGAAAAAAATTATCCCAGTTGTTAATGTAAATGCGACGACGAAGGAAGATGGTTCAGTAGTATTTGGAACCAGTTTGGTGTCAAAGGATGCCAGCGAAAAGGAAGAAGGACTTGTCAGTGTAATGGCAAGCTTAAATGTTAGAAATAAGCCATCTGTATCAAGCAATGTGATCGGATATTTATACAGCAATTGTGTTGTTTCTATTTATGATACTGTTGATAACAGTGAAGGCAGCTGGTATCTGATCAAAAGTGGAGATGTAGAGGGTTATGTGTCATCTGATTATGTATTAACAGGTGCAGCTGCAAAGGCGAGCGATGAGGATCTTACAAACCGTTATGCAAAGGTAAAAGCCAATACAGCGGTTGTTTACAGTTCAGCATCAAGCGGTGCCGATAGTGTTGGCAACGTTTACAAGGATGGTGATTATAAGGTTCTTGCAATTCAGAACGGATTTGTAAAGATTGCAGTTAACGAAGAATTTGCCGGATTTGTTAAAGCAAAGGATGTTTCTTTATATACACGTCATGCAGAGGCAGTAGCAATCACTGATCAGATGGTAAAAAATCAGTTGGACAGCTATCTTGTAGATATTCGCGATGCAGAGGCAATTTTTGAAAAGCGTATGGCAGCAGCAGATTATCAGGCAGCTTACAACGCAAGTACATATGCATATCAGCTTTGGGAATATTACATAAATGATGCTTCTAACGCAGGTTATACAGACTTAGTAACAACAGCAAAGAGCGAGCAGAAAAAGACAGCCGACATGGTAGCGCGTGCGACAGCAGCGTTAAATGGTGAGACAGTTGCAGAGACGTCAACAGAGGTACCTACTACTACTACGACAGTGGCAGCTACGTCTGCTGAGGAAACGACAACAAGCTCACAGGCACAGACTTCATCAAGCAAAGCAGAAGAAACGCAGCCAGATCAGACAGCACCAACTACAGTAGAGGATACCACAACTACGACAGCTGAGCAGACAACGCCAACTACAGTAGAAGATACCACGACTACGACAGCTGAGCAGACAACACCAACTACAGTAGAGGATACCACGACTACGACAGCTGAGCAGACAACGCCGACTACAGTAGAGGATACCACAACTACAACAGCTGATAATACTACTCCTTCAGAGACTGTAAAAGCAATTCAGGGTATTGAGGCATTTTATACTGGAAGCAGTAAGACAGAAGGACAGGTACTCAGTGCAAGTGAGCTGTATATTGTTGTTACTTACACAGATGGAACAACACAGACAGTAACAGAAGGCTTAAGCTGTGAGCAGGTTGGCATGATGTTAAGTGCAGGCTGGAACACTGTTACTGTAAGCTATCAGGGATTCTCTTCTTCATTTGATTTAAATGTGGCAACAGTTGAGGCTTCTTCAGAAACACAGCCGTCAGATGTTCCATCATCAGAGACAGTACCTGATGAGACAACCACTACAGTTGAAGAAACTGCTCCATCATCAGAGGCAGAGACAACCACCACAGTTGAGGAAACAGTTCCATCATCAGAGACAGAGACAACCACCACAACAGCGGCAGAAACTACTACCACAACAGTTGAAGCGACAACAACAACAGCGGCAGAGACTACTACCACACAGGAAATTACAACTCCATCAAACAATTCAACACCGCTTCGTGATTCAATTGTTAATTATGCATTAGGCTGGGTAGGTCAGTGCAATTATGTATACGGCGGCACCGATCTTTCTATTGGCGGTTCCGTAGACTGCTCTGGATTTACTATGCAGGTATACAGCAGAGTGGCAGGCGTAAGCCTTCCGCATCACTCAATGTCACAGATGAATTGTGGTTCTGCTATCACTTACGATCAGCTTAGACCAGGTGATCTTGTATTTTACAATAATCCGAACCATGTGGCAATTTACATCGGAAACGGTGCAATTGTTCATGCAGGTTCACCAGAGACTGGAATTAATGTAACATCTGTATTCTTTAAGACACCGATAGGATATCGTACATATCTGCCGTAAAGAATAGTAAAATAAGGCGACACCCGAATGGGTGTCGTTTTTATTTACCGCAGATATAGAATATCCTTGCACTTTTTTATTTTTGTGTTATCATAATGTAATGACTAATTGTCTGTCATTATTCGAACATGAAAGGTGAAGGGTATGAAAATAATAATTGCGGGCGTCGGAAAGGTTGGATCAACGCTGACTAGACAGCTGAGCGCCTCAGGTTATGATATTACGCTTATTGATGTAAAGCAGCAGGTATTGGAAGCAAACGTAGAAAAATATGATGTAATGGCCGTTTTGGGAAATTGCGCTACGATGGAGACATTGCTTCAGGCTGGTGTAAACGATGCAGATCTTTTAATTGCAACGACTGGTGCAGATGAGTTAAATCTTCTGTGCAGCATGACTGCTCATGGAATCAATCCAAATATCCATACAATTGCAAGAATTTGTAATCCGGATTATACAGATCAGGTTTACAAAATGCAGAAAACATTTTCGCTGTCATTGACAGTGAATCCAGAAAAGCAGGCTGCAATTGAGATTGAACGACTGCTTAAATTCCCAGGCTTCTTAAAGAGAGACAGTTTTGCAAAGGGAAGAGTAGAGATCGTAGAGCTTCGTGTTGATGAAAGAAGCCGCTTGTGCAATGTTGCTCTTAGCGAAATGAATCGTGTAATAAAGTGCCGTGTTCTTGTATGTGCTGTGCTTCGAAGAGGTGATGTTGTAGCACCGGATGGAAGCTTTGTACTTAGAGAGGGCGACAGAATATTTGTTACGGCATCAACAGAAAGCTTGGCGACACTTCTTGATAACCTTGGAATTATCACAAAAAAGGTCAATCATGTTATGATCTGCGGCGGCGGACGTGTAAGCTATTATCTGGCTCAGCAGCTTGAAAAAGATGGTATGACGGTACGTTTGATCGAGAAGGATTCAAAGCATTGTGAGGAGTTGGCAGCACTTCTTCCTAAAACAGAGATTATCAATGATGATGCGAGCAACACTTTTGTGTTGAAGCGTGAAAATCTTGAAAGCTGTGACGCACTTGTCACGGCAACTGGTATGGACGAGTTAAATATGATTATTTCTCTGTATGGAACTAAGCATGGTGTATCTCAGGTTATCACAAAGCTTGGTCATATGGAAAATGGCAGCATGATTGATCAGCTTCCGATTGGAAGTACGATTTGGCCAAAGGATCTTTGCTGTAACGGTATTGTGCGTTATATACGTGCAATGCACAATCAGACAGGAGCAGCCGTATCAGTTCATTCCATAGCAGATGGAAAGGCAGAGGCAATTGAGTTTCATGTTGAAGAGAAAAAGCCGTATTGTGACAAGCCGTTAAAGAACATGAAGGTGAAGCAAAATATTCTTGTAGCCTGTATTACACACGGTGGAGTTACAGAGCTTCCAGGAGGAGATTCCGTCATTAGAGAGGGTGATACAGTTGTTGTTGTCACAACAAGAAATGATATTATCTATAAGCTTGACGATATTTTTGAAGCATAACAAATACAGTTTCTGCAAAAAAGGAGTTTTTTAATTATGAACTATAAAATGATGGGGCGGCTGATTGCGCAGATTCTGTTGGCGGAGGCGGCATTTATGGTGCCGGCACTGATTATAAGTCTGGCTGGTCAGGATAGTCAGGCGATTTTAGGATTTGCTTTAAGTATCCTTGTGATTTTAGCAGTGGCAGGCATGCTTATGTTTTTTGCAAGAAGAGCCAAAAAAGGCTTTTATGCAAGAGAAGGTATGGTTTGTGTCGGACTCGCGTGGATTGTAATGAGTCTTTTGGGCTGCCTTCCATTTTGGATTTCACGTGAAATTCCGTCTTATCTTGATGGATTATTTGAGATCGTATCTGGTTTTACGA
>OHRI01000788.1_pt1 | contig 15516 bp, 9 predicted proteins | sample 1578421 | NCBI WGS metagenome assembly OHRI01 (sample SAMEA3879598, study PRJEB24766) | human gut metagenome | biome: human-associated habitat; feature: feces | place: USA | collected 1985/1987 | reverse complement strand
ATTTACAATATGCTTGCCGTCATCACGCTTGAAATTTTCAGAGGGCAAAAGATAAATGTGCTTAAAATTTTAAAAGGCATTGCCAAAAATCCACTGATTATCGGCTCTGTACTCGGACTTTTGTCTGTTGCGTTCAATATAAGCCTTCCGGAAACAATTGACAAAACGGTTTCGGATATTGCGGCGGTTGCAACTCCGCTTGCGCTGATTGTACTCGGTGCGTCTGTCACATTTGACAGCATAAAAGGCTGTTCACGCAACCTCATAATCTGCATAATCGCAAGACTTGTTGTTGTGCCGGCACTTTGTCTGGGTACGGCGGCGCTTATAGGAATCAGAGGAGTTGACTTTGTGTCGCTTATCGGACTTTTTGCATCGCCGTGTGCGGTCTCGTCATTCACAATGGCTCAGCAAATGGACAGCGACTTCAAACTTGCAGGTGCGGCGGTTGTGTTCACTTCGGTTTTAGCGTGTTTCACGATGTTTTTGTGGATTTTCTTCTTCAGACAGGCAGGTTTCTTTTGATAATCTGCATAAATTTCAGACACATGATTTATTCAATGTGTAAAGTTAAACGATATTATTACTATCAATAACAAAAAAATAGTATAACAGTCTTGACTTTTATTACTGTTAGTGTTAAAATATTCGCATAGGGTAACGGTTTGCAGGAAATGACTTGAAATTCTGCAAGGTTAAACTGTTACTTTGTTAAACAGCTATTTCCTTCTTTTTTTATTATTTTGTGGGCGTAAGAAAACGGAGTGCGTAATGCACTCCGTTTTCTTTTATACGAATTTTCTGAATATAACAAAATAATTGCAACACCGTAGCATCCGCCCATACATTTAAACGCAACTTCTATATATACAAAAACAGTCGGGCGACAATGATTTGCATTTTGCAAACTGTCTGCCCGACCGTAATTTTCAATTTTCCATTTTCAATTTTAAAAAATTTCCGCTCGGGCATAATATGCTTTTAATATTGCAAACTATCTTCACTAATAAGGTTACAGCGACACACCGCTGTCGGCTCGCCGATCAATCTGTTTTTTGATTTTGTCAAAGGTTACACCGTATTTTTCGGCAATGTCTTTGGCATAGCTTACACCTTGAGGCGGAGCGATGAAAACCTTGAACGAACGCTGTCCGTTTTCGACACCTGTTACCAGACTTTCAATCTTGCTGTCGCCCTTTACGGTTGTGTTCACCTCGTCAAGATTGCGAGCCAAATCGTGCATATGGGTATTAAAAATTGCCCTTGTGCCGAGATATCGCATTGATTTGACAACATCACGGGCAATGTACAAGCCCTCGGCAACATTGGTTGTTGCAAGGCTTTCGTTGAGTAAAAGCAGGCTGTAACGGCTTGCCGCGGAGAAAATTTCGGCAAGTCTTTTGCTTTCTTCACCGAGTCTGCCAAGGTCAACGGTATCGTTTTCATCGGCAGGAAAATGCGTAAAAATGCTGTCACATGGGCTGAATTTCATCTGCGTTGCAGGAACATATATTCCGTTCTGTGCAAGCAGAAACGCAAGTCCGACCGCCTGAGTAATCGTGGTTTTACCGCCACGGTTCGGACCTGTCAGAATGTAAATTCGCCTGTCATCGTTAAAATCAATATCGTTTGTGACAATATCCAAATTCTCACCGTTTGCCGATTTTATGCCGAGTTTGAGGTTGTAAACATCTCTAAGACAGCAGTTTCTCTCCTCTTTCGGCAAAACTTCTGCCTTGCACAGCGGAAGATTTTTCTTTTTCATCTTATCACAAAGCTCTGCAAAACGAATATAGAAAATGATTTCGGGCATAAGCGAAACGAACGAGTAGCCGTTGACATTGACATATCTGTTGAGCATTGATTTTATGTCATTTACGGTTCTGCGGAGGATATCGGTCACAACATTTTTGAGTGCGTCAGACATAGGATCTGCGCCGGTCAGCGAGCTGTTCATGGTGTGGTTTACATCCTGCTGAGCGCCCACAACAAACTGTCCCAGCCCGAACTGCGAGGTTGACGGATTGGACGGATGAAAGCTTAAAAATCCCGAAACATCGTTGCCGTGATGCAGTTCGCTGTCACGGTTTGTAAACTTCATAAATCTTTTGAGAATACCGCTGTCGGTAAATTCTTTGTCATTGAGTGAGATTACACCCACACTCTTTGGGCGGAGCAAATCGTCAAGATTCACACCGAGTGTAATGCTTTTGAGCTTTTGAGCCTTTGCAAGCGTATCTATTATATCCTTTTTTAGTTCGGGAAAACCGCTGTCATTGTAAATTGACTGAACATTTTTCTTGAGTTCAAGCAGACCCTGCGACTTTACTTCAATTGTTTCAAGCGTGTTTTTTATTCTTGTAATGCAATCGACATAGCCGTCCATTTCACGAAGTCGGTTTACAAGCTGCCACAAGGAAGATGCCTCGGTATCCTTTTGAAAGCGCTCAATTTCACGCAAATCGTTCAGCTTTACAAGAAGTGCGGATAGATCATCACGAAGTTTCGGAAAACGGAGAAAATCCTCAAAAACATCGCAACGATATTTTATAACTTCCTCGTCATCCGTAATATTTATCAGCAGCTGCTTTATGCTGTTGCGTTCATACTGCTCTTTTGTGAGAGCGTCACATATATAATCAACCGACAAATCATTCAGCGCCTCTTTGTTGAGGGTTCTGTAGGATGCATTTGAATTTGTCGGGTGTAATAAGCTGAATTTTTCCATAATTCACCGCCGAAAAAATTTGCCGTATAACGGCTTTAATTGAATGATAGCACAAAAAATTTTTGTTTTCAACCGACAAATCGAAAATTTGCACTTTGGCTGATTGTGTGATATCATAGCTTTGGAGCAGATTGCTCTCAAAACCAAAATAACGGTCGGGAGGATTGACTTATGGATAAAAAGATGCTTGACAGAATTAACGAGCTTGCAAAAAAGAAAAAGGAACACGGACTTACCGAGGCTGAGCAAAAAGAACAGAAAGAGCTGTACAAAATTTATCTCGGCGAAATCCGCACACAGTTCAACGCAACACTTGACAATGTAAGCGTTGAAGAAAAGGACGGCACTGTAAAACCGTTCAAAGAGGCATACAAAAAGCCCTATGACAAAAACTGATTTTGTCATTCAAACCGAAGTCATACGAAAATTTAATTACACAGTCAAACAAAAAAGCAGTTCCGATTTTGGAACTGCTTTTGTTTTATAAGTTATTTAATTACTTGTATCTTCTTCCGCCCTTTTGGTTGTTCTTTGGAAGCTGAATTTCGGCAGTATCGTACTTACTGCGTCTTTCGGACTTTCTGCCTGAAGATGAGTAATCATCGGCATAGTCATCGTTACTGCTGTAACGCTGTGGCTGCACAGATTTGCTCTTTGGAGCGTTACTTCTGCCGCCGACTGTGACTCTCTTCTTTCTGTTGAGAACAGTTGAAATTACAAAGTACGCAATGCCTGCAACACCGAGTGAGAGTAAAACGAGTGAAACATAGAACATCCAATGACCGTTGTCACCCTTGCTGTTATTGTTCTTGATGAAGTTAAAGTCATCACCGTCAGAACCCGATGTGTCGGTATTTTTAAGATTTTTTGCGATATCCGACCAGTCGTTGCTTGAAAGAGTTTTTTCGTCAATGTTATCGTCAGACTTGATGAGCGACGCTGACGGAGCAGTATTTGACGGAGCAACATAGGACTGACCGCCGCCTACATATGACGGCTCAGAGTAGTAGTAAGTCTGACTGCTGCTGTAATTATTGTCATAACTGTTATTGTTGTAGTCATAGCTACTGTCATAGTTATAGTTGTTGTCATATGACGAATCACTTGACGAATAGCCGGGATTTACATATGATGAATTGTCCGAAGAATCCGGATACACAGGATCGGGCTGCGGCTGTGGCTCAGGCTCCGGTGATGGTTCCGGTGATGGTTCCGGTGATGGTTCCGGTTCGGGCTCCGGCTCTACGGGATCAACAATAACGCTTGAATCTCCGCCGGGATCAACCTCCTCACCGACTGCCGATACGGAAAAGCTCACAGCAGAAATGCTCAAAAGTGCCGTCAGAAAAATTGCGCAAAGCTTTGAATGCTTTTTCATAAAAGCCCCTTTCTTCAGAATAATCTGAAAATGCGTCTGTTGTATGTCCGATATCAATTATTTTGAGCTTTTATCGGATGCCGATGTTGTTGACGCCGCTGTTGTAGGCTCAACCGCAACGAAGAAGAGTTCGGGCTTATACTTGTCAATAACCGAAGTGTTTTCTTCATACTTGAGTTTCTCTGCAAGACTGTCAATGTACTTTGAAAATTCGTCTGACTTCATTGACGCAAGTACACCGGCTCTGTTTGATTCGTTGCCGATATAGCTGTCAACATCCTTGTTGACGTCTTTCTTATAAACGAGATAGTAGATTGCGCTGTCGCCGCTGCCAACCTTGAGAGTTTCAGCCTTGCCTGTTTCAAGCTTGCCGATAGCCTTTTTAAGCTCGTCACCGATTGAGCTCTTGTCGAGAACTTCTACTTTTGAAACAGAAGAATCTGTTCCCGAACCGCTTGACTTCTTGTATGATGCAATAACATCATCAAAAGAACCGCCCTTGTTAAGGTCATTCTTGTAGCCGTTAAGCTGATCCTCAACCTTCTTGATTTCCTTGTCGCTCATTGCAACATTCTTTGATGAACCTGCCTCATCTTTTGTTGATGTATAAAGGTTCACGGGAAGATATGAGTAGTCCGTATAGTTTTCCTTGAAATACTTTGTAAGGTCGGCGTCGGAAACTTCCTTTGAACCGCCCTTGCCGTAAACTGCTTTGAAGAGAGCCTCATACTTTGTGTTGTAGAGAGTTGTGCAGTATGCAAAGCTGTCGAGTGAAACGCCGTACTTTTCATACTGCTTCTTCATCGGCATTACATAACCCTGTGACGCATACGGGCCGACATTCCAGTATGTTTCAGCCTGACTTGTTGCGGAGTCAAGAGTTGCCTGACCGATGTTTACATTTTCCTTTTTAAGCTGTTCGTCAACTACGAGGTAGCTGAGGCACATTTTCTTAGCCTGATCTTTAATCCACTCTCTTGCAACCTGCTCGTTGCCGTCATCGTCCTTGATTTTTTCATCAAGCCACTTGTCAGATGTCGAATCATAATCGTCAAGCTTTTTAGCAAATGACTCAGCCTGACTGTAAGCTGCATTGAGTGAGTAGATATAAACGCCGATGGCAAGCTCGTTGTCGCTTGTCTTATACGACCATTCTTTGTTGATTGTTGTGGGTGTACAACCTGCAATTGCAAAAACTGAGAACATCATAACAATTGCAAGTAAAAATGAACCAACCTTGATATTAGGCTTCATAGTTTTTTACCGTCCTTCTGAAAAATTAAATGCAAAGTGTCCTGCAAACACACTTTCACAGGATAATGTACCTTACGATTATACACAAAAAAATCGTCATTGTCTACATTTTTATAAAATTTTGTTGAGAATTTCCACCGAAAAACAGCATTTTTGTAGTTTCGGGGGATTTTTTCTTAACAAATTACGGCTTTATACCGTTAAATTACTGCACACCAAAAATTTTGGTGAGGATTTCAAGCGGAGCGGAGCTGTTTTTGCACTCAACCGCAACGCACGGTTTTGCTCCGGCAACAAGCTTTGCCTTTCCGCCCAAAGCAATGAGCAAGTCGGCAACCTGAGGGGATTTGAGTTCGTTTACAAAGAGCATGAGCGTTGTGCCGTTCTGTCTGATTTCGTAAATACCCATTGAGTAAGCCTTGTTACGCACAAGGGCAATGTCGATAAGTCCGAGAACCGAGTTCGGAATCTTGCCGAATCTGTCCTGCAGCTCGTCAATAACATCGTCTGCGTCCTCGTTACTGCGGATATCGGCAATTCTGCGGTAAACATCAAGACGAAGTGTAAGACTTTCAACATAGCTTTCGGGAATATGAGCGTCAACCGAAATATCAATAAGACAGTCGAGGTCTTTTGTGACATTCTGCTCGCCCTTTTCCTCGCTTACTGCCTCATCAAGAAGCTTGAGGTACATATCGTAACCGACCGATTCCATATGCCCGTGCTGCTGTGCGCCCATAATATTGCCCGCACCTCGCAGTTCAAGGTCACGCATTGCAATGCGGAAACCGCTGCCGAATTCTGTAAATTCCCTGATTGCGGCAAGCCTTTTCTGCTGAATCTCCGTGAGAACCTTGTTCCGTCTGAAGGTAAAGTAGGCATATGCCCTTCGTGAACTTCTGCCCACACGGCCTCTGAGCTGATGCAACTGCGAAAGTCCCATACAGTCGGCATTTTCTATAATAAGGGTGTTGGCATTCGGCAAATCGACACCCGTTTCGATAATTGTCGTGCATACAAGCACATCAATCTCCTGTTCAAGCATCTGTCGCCAAACTTCGCTGAGTTCGCCCTCTTTCATTTTGCCGTGACCGATTGCGATTTTTGCCTCGGGAACAGCCTCCTGAATTTTTGCGGCACATGAAGAAATTGTTTCAACATTGTTGTGAAGATAGAACACCTGACCGCCACGGCGGAGCTCACGGCGGATTGCCTCGTTGATAACCGCATCATCGTGTTCAAGCACATAGGTCTGAACAGGCTGACGGTTTGTCGGAGCTTCTTCGATAACGCTCATATCACGCAGACCGCTCATTGCCATATTGAGGGTTCTCGGAATAGGAGTAGCCGAAAGCGTAAGCACATCGACATTTTTGCACAGTTCCTTAAACCTCTCCTTTTGAGCAACACCGAAACGCTGTTCCTCATCTATGATTGCAAGTCCGAGGTCACGAAATTCAACATCCTTCTGCACAAGTCTGTGAGTTCCGACAATCATATCAATTTCTCCTCGCTTTAGCTTTTGGAGAATTTCTTTCTGCTGTTTTGCGGTACGGAATCTTGAAAGCAGTTCCACACGAACGGGATAGCCCTCAAAACGCTTGATTACCGTCTGATAATGCTGCCATGCGAGAATTGTTGTGGGGCAGAGCAATGCGCATTGCTTTGAATCTGCAATACACTTAAAAGCGGCACGGAGTGCAACCTCTGTTTTGCCGAATCCGACATCACCGCAGAGAAGTCTGTCCATCGGCGACGAACGCATCATGTCATGCTTGATTTCCTCACAACAACGCAGCTGGTCGGGAGTTTCGTCATATTCAAAGCTGAGTTCAAAATCTCTCTGCCACTCGTTATCTGCCGAAAAGGCATAGCCCTTGGCTTTCATACGCTGTGAGTAAAGCTCGATAAGCTCCTTGGCAATATCCTTGACAGAGGTTTTAACCCTTGCCTTTGCCTTTTGCCAGTCGCCCGAACCGAGTCGGCTAAGCTTAACCCTTGAATCCTCTTTCGGACCTATATATTTTGCAACCATATCAAGCTGTGTGACAGGCACATAAAGCACATCGCCCTTTGCGTAATCAATCTTGATATAGTCCTTTATAACTCCGTGAGTATCAATTTTTCTTATACCGCCGAACACACCGATACCGTGAACATTGTGTACAACATAATCACCGGGGGCAAGCTCGGAAAGGCTGTAAATTTCCTGTCCAGTCTTTTTCTTCTTCTTTTTGGACTTTTCGGGACGGTACGAAACCTGACTGTAGGTTATTGCAAAAAACTTTTGTGACGGATACTCAAAGCCCGCACTCAATGCACCCTGCATAACAAGCAATTCGCCCTTTGAAATCTTATCCGCGCCCTCGCTGTAAACAGCGTTTATGCCGTCTGCGTTAAAGGTGTCACAAAGATTTTTGGCGGCTCTTTCTGTTCCTGCAAATATAACGCCCTTGCTTTCGGGGGTAAAAAGTCCGTCAACATCCTCTTTTAGCTGTTTGTACGAACCTCCCCATGCCGAGAGCTGTTTTGTTGAAAAGCTGATGATTTCCGACAGCTTGATAGGCATACTTCCGTGAACAAAGTTTTCAAGCACGATTGTTCCGTGACTTTGCAAGAACTCGGTACATTCGTTGAATGTGAGCGCAAAGCGGTCAAAACCTCTGCAAAGAGTTCCGTCCTCAAAGCCTTGCATAAGGGTTTCATTGCTGATAAAGTCCATTGACTTTCCCCGTTCCTGAATTGCAGTAAATTCGGACGCAAAAACGAGGGTATTTCTGTCGAGATAATCAAAAAGCGACTCGGGTTTATCGTAAATCTGATTGATAAATTTGTCCGCATTGGCAATCATTGCACCGCTGCGGATAAGCTCTGCCTCTGAAAAAAGTTTTTCCTTGGCTTTGGCGCTGTTCTTGGAACGGAGGAGCTTTGCCTTGTGTTCAATTTTATCTGCAAGGGCGGCTCTGTCCTCAATTACGATTTCGGTTGAGGGCGAAAGCGTAATTTTGTCAGCCTTTTTAAATCTTCTCTGTGTTTCAATGTCAAAATAGCTGAGGTCGGTAATTTCATCGCCCCAAAATTCACATCTCACGGGATAGTCGCTGTCGGGCATAAAGAAGTCGAGAATACCGCCTCTCAGCGAAAACTGACCGCTGCCCTCTACCGCATCAAAGCGTTCGTAGCCGAGCAGAGTAAGCGCCTTTGTCGCCTTTTCAAGCGAGAGCTCCCTGCCCTCTTCAAATTCAATAACCGACTGTTCAAGCACATTTCTCGGAACGGTAAGCTGTGCCGCCGCATCAACACACGCAATTGCAACATCACATTCGTGATTGATAAGCTTGAGTAAAACTTTAAGTCTTGCGTGTTCGTACTCGTGAGAACGGCTTTGAAAGTCAAGAAAGTTGAAATCACGCACGGGATAAACATAGGCACGAAGTCCCATGCACGAAAGGTCGTTGCACAAAGTTTGCGCCTCTTTTTCATCGGAGGCAAGACAAAATGCCGTGACGCCCTTGAGGCGGCACAGCGCATAGATAATATTTGATTTGTTAATTGTTGAAAGTCCCGAAGCACAGACCGTTCTGCCCGGCTTGACATTCTTTTCAAGCGTTTTGAAAACGGGTGACTCTTTGAGAACATCAACAAGAAAGTTGAGATTATTCATTTCTTTGTCCCTTTTCAGTTGAACAAATTCATAGCACGGTCGGTTTTGCCGTCAATAATCAGCTCGATTGCTTTTTCGGCATTGTCAAAAATTTCATCAAGCTTTTTCATTTCATCGGAAGTGAACTTTGAAAGCACCCAGTCGGCAAGGTCCCAGTCGGGATTTGGCTTTGCGCCTATGCCAACCTTGATGCGGGGGAATTTATCGCTTCCGCTGAGATAGATGATACTGCGCATTCCCCTTTGACCGCCGTCACTGCCCTTTGAACGGATACGCATTTTTCCGACATCAAGCGAGATATCGTCAAAAATTACAATGACATTTTCGGGAGGAATTTTGTAGAAGTTCATCGCCTCAACAACTGCCTGACCGCTGTTGTTCATATATGTTGTGGGTTTCATCAGCATAACTTTTGCGCCGTTTACAGTGCAAGTGCCGATAAAGCTTTTGTATTTTATTTTGTTCACATCACAACCGAGCTTGTCGGCAATGCGGTCAATTGCAAGCCAGCCTGCGTTGTGACGAGTGTTTTCGTATTTTCTGTCGGGGTTGCCGAGTCCCACTACAATGTACTCGATTGAACCCGTTGATTTATTTTTTCCGAACATATCCGTTTTCCTCTTATTTATATTATATGTATTCTGAAATTTAAATTAACCTTTTCCGAAGCTTACAACAACCCAGTCATCGTTGCCGAGATGATAAGGATTTCCGCAATACGGGCAGTTGCGTTCTCTTGTTGCATCAAAGCTTGCGCCGCAGCTTTTACAGGTTACTTTTTTCATTGTGAAAACTCCGTCATCCATGGCGTTCACACTTCTGCAAACGGTAAGTCTGAACTTTTCGTCTTTAACCCTAAATGAAGAATTTTTGTTTTTCACGGTCGTTGCGTAAACGGTCATATCAACATAGCAACAGCCGTTTGTGACATTGAATGAATTAAGCTTTGACACTCCTCTGTACTTGATGTCAACAATATCTCCGAAAGGATTTTTCATCGGATTGCCCTCATAGACTGCGAGGTTTGTGTAATCATCGCTGAAAATCATAATCTTGAGCAAAGCAAGCACCTTGCCGATAAAGTATTCATATGAGAAGTTGGGATTAACCTCTTTCATAAGCCACGGAAGTCTTTTCTGGCAATTGAAGTGCGGACCTATCATAGGAATGCTCTTTGCCGCACCGACAAAAAGTCCGAAAAGCGTTTTTAATGCCCATGCAAGGTACCCCGCCAAAAGTCCGCCGAGCAGTACGGGGATTGCTCTTATGCCGATTTCATAAAGCATATTTGCGGTTGCGGGATCAAAAGCTCCGTCCTTTACAACCGTCCATACCGTAAATGCCGCAACGGCGACAATTCCGCCGAGAAGGTACGGAGCAAGCACTTTTTTCGTTGACTTGTTCGCAAGCGAATAGGTTTTTACAAAGTAGAAGTTTGTAACCTTCGGGAACAAATCGTCCATAATAAAGCGAGTTTTGCAGTTTTTACAACCGTTGAGAAGCTCTCTTACACTGCTTACCGCACCGCAGTTCGGACACGAACACGCAACCTCGGAATTTCGGTTTTCAAGCCTTGTAATCATTGTGTAAAAGAAAAATCTGTCCTTGATTTTTTTCTTTTTCTTTCCGTCTTTAAAGTATTTCTCCGTAACCTCATATGTCTTTGACGCAATGTTACTCTTACATTCGCCCATATCGTAGGCAGTACAAGCATTTACGGGGACTTCATTCTTCACCGTTTCCTTATCGGTAAAAGCGGTCTGAATCTTTACACCCTTTTCGTCAAGTCTTTTCTTCTGTAGGTCAAGAGCAAAGTCGAGGTCGATTGACGCAATATCCGGATTTTTGCCCTCATTGCACCACAATTCGTACTCATCGACAAAGCGGTTCATTATTTTGTTATCTGAATCGGAGCCGTAAACTATACCAAACAAAATTAAATCACCCTCACATATTGTACCGTTTTATTCCTGAAAAATTTGCAGTAAAACAGCGAAATGGCGGGTTAGTTAAAACCCGCCTGTTTAATTACATAATTAAATTGTTCGCTTATCAACCGAAAGCGGCTGTGAACGGCTTGTCGTTGTAGATTCTTGCGATAGCCTCTGCAAATGTAGGAGCAACAGGAAGAATTGTGAACTTGTCAATCATCTTTTCCTTCGGAACAGGAATTGTGTCAAGAAGAACAACTTCCTTGATTGCGCTGTTCTGGATTCTCTCGATTGCAGGACCGGAAAGAACTGCATGAGTAGCGCAAGCGTAAACCTCTGTTGCACCGCCCTTTTCAACAATAGCGTTAGCGGCATTGCAGAGAGTACCTGCTGTGTCAATCATATCGTCAACAAGGATAACCTTCTTACCCTTAGCGTCACCGATGATGTTCATAACCTCACAAACATTAGCCTTTGGTCTTCTCTTGTCGATAATAGCAAGACCTGTGCCGATTTTTGAAGCGAAGTTTCTTGAACGGGTTACAGAACCGAGGTCGGGAGAAACAACGATATAATCATCATTTTTGCCGCCGATTTTCTCTCTCATATGGTTTGCGAGAAGTGATGCACCCTGAAGGTGGTCAACAGGAATGTTGAAGAAGCCCTGAATCTGATTTGCGTGAAGATCCATTGTAAGCACACGGTCAGCACCTGCACAGGTGATGATGTCTGCACAAAGCTTAGCCGAGATCGGATCTCTTGCCTTAGCTTTTCTGTCCTGTCTTGCATAGCCGAAGTATGGCATAACAACTGTGATTCTTGCAGCAGATGCACGCTTCATGGCATCAATCATTATGAGCATTTCCATAAGATTGTCGTTGACGGGAGCACAGGTTGACTGAACAATAAAGCAGTCGCTGCCACGAACAGATTCGTGAAGAGAAACAGAGATTTCGCCGTCTGAGAACTGTGTACAGTCACTCTTACCAAGCGGCAGACCGAGACAGCCTGCAATTCCCTGAGCTACATCAACATTTGAACTGCCGGTGAAAATTTTAATGTCCTTACCGTGAAAATTCATTGCAATAACTCCTTTGAATTTTAATGTGTGTAGTATATGTTTACCAATGATTAACCGAGCAATTAACAGCTGTAACCCTTTGCTCTTGCAATTTCGTTAAGCTGTTCAAGCTGAGCCGGATCATTTGCGCCCAAAACAGTGTCGCTGCACTGAGCCGTGAATGCTCCGACCTTTCTTCCGTCCTCAAGCAAAAGCTTGATTGCGTCGGGAAGATAATATTCCTTTGCGCTGTTATCCGACTTGATTCTGTCGAGAACCGAAAGAAGAAGCTGACAATCAAACCAGAAACCGCCCGAGTTTACTTCATTTATTTTGAGAGTTTCCTCATCGGCGTCTTTCTGCTCAACAATTGCACGCAGATTTCCGTTTTCGTCACGGACAATTCTGCCGTAACCTGTCGGATCGTCAACCTTTGCGGAAATAACCGTTGCGGCACAATCGTTCTCAATATGAGCCTTCAGGGAATCCTCAATAGTCTTGCTGTCCATAAACGGAGCGTCGCCGTTGAGAATAATAACATTGCCGCTGTGCTTTTTAAGGAAATCCTTTGCCATCATCACAGCGTGACCTGTTCCGAGTCTTTCAGCCTGAAACACGCTTTCAACGGAAAAATCGAGGGTTGAAAGATACTCTTCGACACACTCTTTTTTAAAGCCCTTGACAACACAGATGTCGTCAATACCGGCTTTCCTTAAAGCTGACATAACCCAGCAGAGCATCGGTCTGCCGAGCACCTCCGACAATGTTTTCGGTTTGTCGGATTTCATTCTTTTGCCCTCGCCGCCTGCGAGGATAACGGCACAATTCTTCATTTTTTCTCCTTTTATCTGTGACAAAACAACAAAGATGCAGACAGTCCTGTCACAAGGCACTCGTTCATACCATAATATTATCTCACAAAAATCACAAATTTCAAGAGAAAATTACAAAAATCGGGCAAAAAAAGGCATTTTAAACGATTTATACAATATTGCCGAAAATAAAACTCGTTTTTTATAAGAAAAAAGTTTGAAAAAAATATAGCTATTTTGACCAAAGTTTGTTATAATATTCGATAGGCTTATACAAGCAGGCAGGTTTTACCAAGGGGTAAGTCTGCCACAGCCGTATATCTTAATTTATTTTTAGGAGGATTACCAGTTATGGCAAACAAATGGGTTTACCTTTTTACAGAAGGTAATGCTAACATGCGTGAGCTCCTCGGCGGTAAGGGTGCCAACCTTGCAGAAATGACAGGTCTTGGACTTCCTGTACCACAGGGCTTCACAATTACAACAGAAGCTTGTACTCAGTACTATGAGGACGGCAGAGAAATCAACGCTGAAATTCAGGCTCAGATCAACGAGTACATCGAGAAGATGGAAGAGATCACAGGCAAGAAGTTCGGCGACAAGGAGAACCCCCTCCTCGTTTCAGTTCGTTCAGGTGCTCGTGCTTCAATGCCGGGTATGATGGATACAATCCTTAACCTCGGTCTTAACGAAGATGTTGTTGAAGTTATCGCTAAGAAGTCAAACAACCCTCGTTGGGCTTGGGACTGCTACAGAAGATTCATTCAGATGTATTCCGATGTAGTTATGGAAGTAGGTAAGAAATATTTTGAAGAGCTCATCGACAAGATGAAGGCTGAGAGAGGCGTTACTTATGATGTAGAGCTTACAGCTGACGATCTTAAGGAGCTTGCAGGCCAGTTTAAGGCTGAATACAAAGAAAAAATCGGTCAGGACTTCCCTGACGATCCTAAGGAACAGCTCATGGGCGCAGTTAAGGCTGTATTCCGTTCATGGGACAACCCTCGTGCAAACGTTTACCGTCGTGACAACGATATCCCTTATTCATGGGGTACTGCCGTTAACGTACAGTCAATGGCATTCGGTAACATGGGTGACGATTGCGGTACAGGTGTTGCATTTACAAGAGATCCTGCTACAGGTGAGAAGAAGCTCATGGGTGAGTTCCTCATCAACGCACAGGGCGAAGACGTAGTTGCAGGTGTTCGTACTCCTATGCCAATCGCTAAGATGGCTGAAGAGTTCCCTGAAGCTTTCGAGCAGTTCCAGAATGTTTGTCAGACACTCGAAAACCACTACAGAGATATGCAGGACATGGAGTTCACTGTTGAAAACAAGAAGCTCTATATGCTCCAGACAAGAAACGGTAAGAGAACAGCTCAGGCTGCTCTTAAAATTGCTTGTGACCTCGTTGACGAGGGCATGAGAACAGAAGAAGAAGCTGTTGCAATGATTGATCCTCGTAACCTTGACACACTTCTTCACCCACAGTTCGATGCTGCTGCTCTTAAGGCTGCTACACCAATCGGTAAGGGCCTCGGCGCTTCTCCCGGTGCTGCTTGCGGTAAGATCGTATTCACAGCCGAAGATGCTGAAAACTGGAACGCTAAGGGCGAAAAGGTTGTTCTCGTTCGTCTTGAAACTTCACCTGAGGACATCACAGGTATGAAGGCTTCACAGGGTATCCTCACAGTTCGTGGCGGTATGACATCACACGCTGCCGTTGTTGCTCGTGGTATGGGTACATGCTGTGTATCTGGTTGCGGCGACATCGCAATGGACGAGGCTAACAAGAAGTTCACACTCGCTGGCAAGGAATTCCACGAGGGTGACTACATTTCAATCGACGGTTCTACAGGTAACATCTACGACGGCGTTATCCCAACAGTTGACGCTACAATCGCAGGTGAGTTCGGCAGAATCATGGCTTGGGCTGACAAGTACAGAACTCTTAAGGTTAGAACAAACGCTGATACACCTGCTGACGCTAAGAAGGCTCGTGAGCTCGGTGCTGAAGGTATCGGTCTTTGCCGTACAGAGCATATGTTCTTTGAAGAGGACAGAATCGCTGCATTCAGAGAGATGATCTGCTCAGATACAGTTGAAGAAAGAGAAGCTGCTCTTAACAAGATTCTTCCTTATCAGCAGGGCGACTTTGAGGCTCTTTATGAGGCACTCGAAGGCAATCCTGTAACAATCAGATTCCTTGATCCGCCGCTTCACGAGTTCGTTCCTACAGAGGAAGCTGACATCGAGAAGCTCGCAGCTGCTCAGGGTAAGAGCGTTGAAGACATTAAGACAATCATCGCTTCACTCCACGAGTTCAACCCAATGATGGGTCACCGTGGTTGCCGTCTTGCAGTAACATATCCTGAAATTGCAAAGATGCAGACAAAGGCAGTTATCCGTGCTGCTATCAATGTTCAGAAGGCACACGCAGACTGGACAGTTGAGCCTGAAATCATGATTCCGCTCGTATGCGATGTTAAGGAACTCAAGTTCGTTAAGAAGGTTGTTGTTGAAACAGCTGACGCTGAAATCGCTGCTGCAGGCATCGACCTCAAGTACGAAGTTGGTACAATGATCGAGATCCCAAGAGCTGCTCTTACAGCTGATGAGATTGCTAAGGAAGCTGACTTCTTCTGCTTCGGTACAAACGACCTTACACAGATGACATACGGCTTCTCCC
>OHRI01000785.1_pt1 | contig 15574 bp, 15 predicted proteins | sample 1578421 | NCBI WGS metagenome assembly OHRI01 (sample SAMEA3879598, study PRJEB24766) | human gut metagenome | biome: human-associated habitat; feature: feces | place: USA | collected 1985/1987 | reverse complement strand
ATAAAGGGAGTGTCAAATAATGAAAAAACAAAAAAATACAAAAAGATTCTGCACTGTATTGTTGGTGCTATGTGTGCTTCTGTCAATGACTACTGTGATATCGGCTAGATACACGGCCATAAGGTCATTAACAGCGGACTTGACAATCAGCAGCGGCGGTTACGCTTCGCGACCGTTGAAGCGTTTGTCGGAAATTACAGAAGACGTGGAGCGGCGTATTTCCACCGGCATTCATGAGTTTGACCGGGTGCTGGGCGGCGGTATCGTAGAGGGCAGCTTGGTGCTCTTAGGTGGCGATCCGGGTATCGGTAAATCCACCATTTTGCTGCAAGCCTGTCAGCACTTGGGACAGCACCATACCATTCTCTATGTGAGCGGCGAGGAGTCTGCCAATCAGATCAAGCTGCGTGCCAATCGGCTGGGTGTGAATACGGACAGTCTATACATTTTGGCAGAGACGGATGTGGGCAGTATTGCCGAGACCATTCGCAGCGAAAAGCCGGATATTGTGATCATTGACTCCATTCAAACCATGGTGTACGATCAGGTGACTTCTTCTGCCGGATCCGTGACCCAGGTGCGGGAGTGCACCAATATTTTTATGCACACAGCCAAAACCTACGGTATCCCTATTTTTGTAGTAGGCCATGTGAACAAGGACGGCGCCATTGCCGGTCCTAAGGTGCTGGAGCATATTGTGGATACGGTGCTGTACTTTGAGGGCGAGCGGAACTACTCTTACCGTATTCTCCGAGGGGTGAAGAACCGCTTCGGCTCTACCAATGAGATCGGTGTGTTTGAGATGACCCAAGAGGGGCTTTTGGAAGTGGAAAATCCCTCGTTGATGATGCTCTCCGGTCGTCCGAAGAACGCCAGCGGCACCTGTGTGGCCTGTGTAATGGAAGGCTCTCGCCCCATTTTGGCGGAGGTGCAGGGATTGGTAACGGCAACCGGCTTCGGCACGCCCCGGCGTATGAGTACCGGCTTTGATTTTAACCGTATGGCAATGCTCATTGCGGTATTGGAAAAGCGGGCGGGCTTTTTCTTCAACACCATGGATGCTTATATCAATGTGGTCAGTGGTCTGCGGTTGGACGAGCCGGCGGCGGATCTGTCTGTGGCAATGGCGCTGGTGTCCTCGCTGAAGGACGCGGTGATCGGCGACAAGGTGCTGGCCTTTGGCGAGATCGGCTTGGCAGGCGAGATTCGCGCTGTCAGCCATTGCGAACAGCGCGTGCAGGAGGCCGGTCGTCTGGGCTTCCAGCGCTGTGTGATCCCGTTCCATAATTACAAATCCCTGTCAAAGAACCTTAAAAAAGAATTGGATATTGTGCCGGTGCGCACCGTTCGCGACGCATTCAGTGCCTTGACGGTGAAAGAGTGATATTTTGACTTAATAAAGGACCCTGCTGTTGCAAGGTCCTTTTGCTTTTTTACTATCGCTCCCAATCTTCGCAGGCGTTACGGCGCTGCGGTTTGGGCTGATTTTTGCCGGTGGCCACCGTGCCGTCGTCCATTTGGTGATCCAGCAGGATTTCCTCTTGGGTCAGCATAAAATAGCTTTGCCAGGCGGGGTCCAGCGGCGTGTTGCCGTCTGCATCGGCCCAGGTCAAATCTACATGGTAAGTGCCGCTTTCCAGTTTTACCAGGTTCCAGGCGTGGGCGGTGTCTTGGGACACGCCGCTGACCTGTGTGCACCACAAATTTGCCTTGCGGCAAAGGTATTCAAATCCGCTGGCATAGCCCTGACAAATGGACGACCCGCCCTCAATGGCGCCGTAGGCGGTGGCAATAGGTTTGCCGCCGACGGAGTCGTTGTCATAAGTAGTGCGCAAGGAGATCACCGCTGCCAGGTAGCGGTACGGCAATACCGGCGCAGAACAGGGCGAAAAGCGCTTTCTTGAATCGCGTTCGTTTCTGTGGCCTTTGGCGCATGGTTTTCCTCCTATTGGTTGGTGGTTCCGCTGCTTTTTGTACGCTGAAAATAAAAAAAGCCACTGTAACCGAAATTACAGTGGACTTGGTGGAGCATAGGGGATTCGAACCCCTGACCTCCACACTGCCAGTGTGGCGCGCTCCCAACTGCGCTAATGCCCCATAGCTATCTTGCTTTGGTAGTATAGCATAGCGTATATGGGAAAGTCAAGAGAATTTTTACAAAAAATGCAAAAACACAGATTTTTCTCTTTTGCATAGAATGAGATAGGTTCGTAGGAGGGGTGACAGTGGCGAGTATCAGCCTTTGTATGATCGTGCGGGACGAGAAAGCGGTACTGGGACGGTGCCTGGAGAGCGTGGCACCGGCGGTGGATGAGATCATTGTGGTAGACACTGGCAGCATGGACGGCACCAAGGCGGTGGCGGCTGCTTATACCGATCGGATTTTTGACTTTGCCTGGGTAGATGATTTTTCAGCGGCACGCAATGCATCCTTTGCCAAGGCCACCGGTGATTATATCCTGTGGCTGGACGCAGACGATGTGCTGTTGCCGGAGGATCTGGATGCGTTGTTGTGTCTGAAAAATCGCCTGGATCAATCCCCGGCGGATGTGGTGATGATGCGCTACAACACCGGCTTTGACAGTCGTGGCAATCCCACTTTTTTCTTTGATCGAGAGCGGTTGGTGCGCCGTGCGGCGAGACCGGTTTGGCACGGTCGGGTACACGAATATATTCAGTGCCCGGGCACCAGAATTACAGTGAATATTGCCGTGACGCATCGATCAATCAAGACAGCGTACACCACCCGAAACCTACGGATCTATGAAAAGATGGCGGCGGCAGGGGAGTCGTTTACGCCCCGAGATCGATTCTACTACGGGCGGGAGTTATACTACCATCGGCAGTATGACCGTGCGGTACAAGAATTGCAGGCGTTTTTGGCGCCCGGCGACGGCTGGCTGCCGGATCAGTTGGAGGCCTGTAAGTTTCTGAGTGCAGCCCTGCACGACCAAGGGGATCGGAAGGGTGCGTTTGCTGCATTGTGCCGGAGCTTTGCCTTGGGAGCACCTCGGGCGGACCTGGTATGCGGCTGCGGTGATCTGTTACTGGAACAAGGGGACTATCCGGCGGCGATTTGTTGGTACAAGTGGGCGCTGGAACTGCCCCAGGACCTGCATAGCGGCTTTGTAAACACGGATGACACCGGGTACTTGCCGTACCTGCGGCTTTGCGTTTGTTATGATCGTATGGGGGATCATGCAGCGGCTGCCCGCTGCAATGCCCAAGCCGCAGCGTACCGACCCGATGATGCCGCTGTGCAGCAGAATGCAGCCTATTTTGCCGCATTGCAGCAGAATGCAGCCTATTTTGCCGCATTGCAGCACGCTGCCGACCTGCCGTCTATTGGAGAGGATAAGGAGCAAAACCGATGAATACGACGATTTATAAGAATCAACCTTGCTGCGACGCTTGCTGCAAGCCTGCCTGTTCCTGCTGTCCCACCATTGTTGGGCCTACCGGTCCAATAGGGCCTACCGGTCCCACCGGCCCCACAGGTCCGGGTGTTGGCGCTACCGGCCCTACCGGTCCTATGGGTCCTACGGGCGCTACCGGTGCGGCAGGCAGTAACGGCCAAATGGGACCCACAGGTCCCACCGGCGCACCGGGTAGTAACGGCCAAATGGGTCCCACAGGTCCAACAGGTGCAACCGGAGCTACTGGTGTTGCAGGCGCAACAGGACCTACAGGTGCAATAGGACCTACCGGTGCCACGGGTGCTACCGGCGCAACAGGTCCTGCCGGTATAGCGGGTGCAACAGGTGCTACCGGTGCAACAGGTGTTGCAGGTCCTACAGGCGCAACAGGTCCCACCGGACCTACGGGTGCCACCGGCGCAGCCGGAACGGTGCTGCCCGGCGAATTGGTGACCAATGGCACTATGGAGCAGTTCACCAATACCGTTCCCACCGGCTGGACGGTGAACAACGAGGCTTTGTCAGGGCAAGCCACCGCCGCCGGTCAGGTGCACAGCGGTTTATCAGCGGTGCAACTGGCATCAGGTGCGCAAATGCGCCAGGCGCTCGCAGCTGCCCCAGGCAGCTATTACCGGCTTTCCTTTTATGCCCAAGGGGTAGGGGATCAACCGGCAGTGACTGGCAGGATCATCTTTACAGACGCAGCCGGCGGCGAATCAATTGCGGCTGATGTGTCGGTGCGTTCTCAGGATATGGTTAAGACGGCGCCGAATTTTGGTTATTATCAGGTAATCAGTACGGTGGTGCCGGAGAATGTGACCACAGTGACAGTCTATCTGGAAGCAACCGGCGGCACGGATGACAGCGTAATTCTGGACGATGTATCTCTGACCGTGGTTTAACTGCGGGGGCTCGGTGTGCCTAAGCGCACCGGGCTTTTTTTATTGCCAAAAAAGGCAAAAAAAGTCTACTCCAAATGGTCCGCGGTCAAATCGGCAAAAACGAAATAAACGACGGCAGTCGGAGACTGCCGCCTGTTTGTAAATCGGCTGCGATTTATCGCCACAAGGCCATCGGTATAACCGTTGGCCTTAATTTTTTAAAAATATTGCAATTTTTCTTTGTATTTTGCGAATCATCTGTTATAATAGGCACATTCCAAGGAGAGGATGTGGAGTAATGGGCGGATATTTTGCCGCAGTATCCAAAGAAGATTGCGTTTTTGATTTGTTTTTCGGGGTGGACTACCACTCCCACCTGGGCACACGCCGGGCGGGAATGGCGGTGTATGACCCGGAAACCGGCTTTGACAAAGCCATACATAATATTGAAAACGCGCCGTTTCGTACGAAGTTTACCAAGGAGTCTCAGGAGATGCACGGCACCATGGGCATTGGCTGCATTTCCGATTTTGAAGCACAGCCCATACTGGTGCGCTCCCATCACGGGACCTTTGCCATTACAACAGTAGGGAAGATCAATAATGCAGACGCTATTGTGGATGAGATTATCGGGACGAACGCCCATTTCTTTGAAATGCACAATGGCGAGATCAATCCCACGGAACTGGTGGCAGCGCTGATCGACCAAAAAGAGAATTTTGTAGAGGGTATTCGCTACGCGCAAGATGTGATCGACGGCTCTATGAGTATGCTGCTTTTGACCCCCAAAGGGGTGTATGCTGCCCGGGACAAGCTGGGGCGCACACCCATTGCGCTGGGCAAAAAGCCGGACGGTTACTGCGCCAGCTTTGAAAGCTTTGCCTATTTGAACTTGGGCTATACCGATGACAGAGAACTTGGCCCCGGCGAGATCGTGGTGCTAACGCCGGACGGTGTGCAGCAGTTGGTTGCACCGGGCAAAAAAATGAAAATTTGTACCTTCTTATGGGTGTATTACGGTTATCCGTCCTCGTCCTATCAAGGGATCAGCGTGGAAAAAATGCGTTACCACTGCGGCGAGCTGCTGGCAGGCCGAGACAACGCCAAGCCGGACATTGTGGCTGGTGTGCCGGACTCCGGCATTGCCCACGCCATCGGCTATGCCAACGCCTCCGGCATTCCGTTTTCTCGTCCATTTGTTAAGTACACGCCTACCTGGCCCCGCTCCTTTATGCCACCCAACCAGACCAAGCGCAACCTGATCGCTAAGATGAAGTTGATTCCGGTGCACGATTTGATTGAGGGCAAGAGCCTGCTGCTTATTGACGACTCCATCGTTCGCGGCACTCAACTGCGGGAAACCACGGAGTTTTTGTACGCCAGCGGCGCAAAAGAAGTGCATATCCGGCCGGCGTGCCCGCCGTTACTGTTTGGTTGTAAGTACCTGAACTTTTCCCGTTCCACCTCAGAGATGGAACTGATCACGCGTCGTGTGATCCTGGAACTGGAGGGCGGCGATCCGACAAAGGAAGTGCTGGCAGAATATGCCGACCCGGACAGCGAAAAATACGCCGCTATGGTGAAAAAAATCGGCGAAAAGCTGCACTTTACCAGCTTGCGCTATCATCGACTGGACGATATGATCGCTTCCGTAGGTATTCCTGCGGATCAGCTATGCACCTACTGCTGGAACGGCAAAGAATAAATAGTGCAAAAGAAAAAGAACAGTTATCCTTGCGGATAGCTGTTCTTTTTTGCTATTGAAATAGATGCTATTTATAGATTTATATCAATAACCGGTTACTCTGCTTTCATGTTCGCAAAGCACTCGCTGCAATAAACCGGACGGTCTTCCCGCGGCTCAAAGGGAACCTTGCAGGCTGCGCCGCAGTTGGCGCAAACAGCGTCGTGCATTTCGCGGGGACCGCGAGCGGCGGCTTTTCTTGCGCTACGGCAAGCTTTGCAACGCTGGGGCTCATTGACAAATCCCTTTTCAGCATAGAACTCCTGTTCACCGGCTGTAAAGACGAATTCGTTCCCACAATCCTTGCAGACTAATGTTTTGTCTTCGTACATTGGACCTTAACTACCTCTCATAAGATTTATTCAAAAAGAAGCGTCAACTTCTTACGAATACGCTGTAATGCGTTGTCTACCGCCTTGGGACTTTTGTTCAGTCGGGAGGCAATATCCGCATATCGAAAACCGCTGATGTGCAGGCGCAGCACCTCATTTTCCATGGGGGACAACTGCTGCTCCAGCGCGCGGCTCAAGCGCGCCACACTCTCTGCGGCCAAAAAATCGTCCTCCGCGCTGACGGCTGTACCGGCATGATCCAGATAGTCCTCCAAGGGAACCATATTATCCGTGGGAACATCTTTGCGCCGACTGAATTTTCGCAGCGCGGTTTGTATTGCATTTTCAATACAAGTGCCGGCAAAAGTGCGAAAAGCGGCGCCTCGTTTCGGTTGGTATGCACGCAGGGCGGCCAGCAGACCAATCATGCCCTCCTGGACCAGATCATCCTTTTCCAGCGGAGAGTGAATGTACTTCATGGCAATCATCTCCACAGTGGGGCGCATGGCGTGAACCAGTGCATTTATGGCTTCTCCGCTGCCGCTTTGAGCGGCGGAAACCAGCGATTCAATATCTGTTTTTTTTGTTACTGACATAATTTTCCTGCCTTATGATTGATTATACAACGGTTATTGGTCATAGTCAACAATTTTTCATTCTGCAAGAAAAAATTATTATTTAACTTGGATAATAATGTGCAAAACGCACAAAATGGTGATTAATTAAAAATACTTATACATTAAAGCGGAACAGCACTACATCGCCGTCCTGCATCACATACTCCTTGCCCTCACTGCGGACCAAGCCTTTCTCTTTGGCAGCCGTCATACCGCCGCAGGCCACCAGATCGTCAAAGGAAACCACCTCGGCGCGAATAAAGCCCCGCTCAAAGTCTGTGTGGATCTTGCCGGCAGCCTGGGGCGCCTTGGTGCCTTTTTTGATGGTCCAGGCACGCACTTCCGGCTTACCGGCGGTCAGGTAGGAAATCAGACCCAAAAGGGAATAACTCTTCTTGATCAGCCGATCCAGCCCGCTTTTTTCCAGCCCCATATCACTAAGGAACATGGCCTTTTCGTCCTCGTCCAGTTGAGCGATCTCTGCCTCCATTTCTGCGCAGATGGGCAGTGTTTCCGCACCCTCTGCGGCAGCGATCTCCTCCACCGTTTTGTAGAATGGATTGCTCTCAATCCCGGCGTTAAAGTCGTCCTCGCCCATATTGCAGGCATAGATCACCGGCTTGATGGTCAGGAGGGATACTTCTTTCAGGTACTCTTGTTCCTCCTCACTGATCTCCACGCTGCGGGCGGTTTTGCCCTCTTCCATCTCCGCGGCCAGTCGCTCCAGAAACGCCACCTCCGGCGCCAGAGTCTTGTCGCCCTTCATGGCTTTTTTACGGCTGTCGATTCGTCGATTCAGAATATCCAGATCCGAGAGGATCAGCTCCAAATTGATGGTCTCAATGTCTCTTGCCGGATCCACAGAGCCGTCCACATGTGTGATGTCGTCATTCTCAAAGCAGCGCACCACATGGATAATGGCGTCTACTTCCCGGATATGGGACAGAAATTTGTTGCCCAGCCCCTCGCCCTTGGACGCGCCCTTGACCAGCCCTGCAATGTCCACAAACTCAATGGTGGCCGGCGTGAATTTGTCCGGGTGGTACATTTCTGCCAGCTTGTCCAGCCGTTCGTCCGGCACGCTGACCATACCCACATTCGGCTCTATTGTGCAAAAGGGGTAGTTGGCGCTTTGGGCGCCTGCGTTTGTAATGGCGTTAAAAAGTGTACTTTTGCCAACGTTTGGCAAGCCTACGATACCAAGTTTCATTCTTTTAGCTCCGATGTCTGAATTACACGTTTTTTAGTGCGAATATAAGTATATACCAATACTACTGTTTTTACAAGGATAAATTTTTCTTGACATAGTATCGCAAATATCCTAAAATATATATTAAATTTTTGTGATAGGAGAGGAATTTAATGGAACTCAATGGCTCTCAGATCGTTCTTGAAGTCTTGAAAGAACAGGGCGTAGATACCATCTTTGGTTATCCCGGCGGTACGATCCTGAATATTTTTGACGAGCTTTATAAATATGGCGACACCTTTAAGCATATTTTGACTGCCCATGAGCAGGGCGCTTCCCACGCGGCAGACGGCTATGCCCGCGCTACCGGCAAGGTGGGTGTGTGCTTTGCCACCTCCGGCCCCGGCTCCACCAATCTGGTGACCGGTATTGCCACGGCCTATATGGATTCTGTGCCGGTGGTTGCCATTACCTGCAACTATGCCACCTCCGGCTTGGGGCGAGACAGCTTCCAGGAGGTAGATATTTGCGGTATTACCATGCCCATTACCAAGCACAACTTCCAGGTGAAGTCTGTGGAGGAGCTGGCGCCCACGCTGCGCCGGGCGTTCCGCATTGCCCAGACCGGGCGCAAAGGTCCTGTTCTGGTAGATATTCCCAAGGATATAACTTCTGCCACCTGTGCTTATGTGGCGGAACCGAAAGTGGAGATTGAGCCGTTTAAGATGCCCAAGCAGTCTTGCATAGATCGGGCGCTCGAATTGCTGAGAAACGCCAAGAAACCGCTGATTTATGTTGGTGGCGGCGCCATTCTCTCCAAAGTGGGTGAAGATCTGATTACTTTTGCAGAGAAACTGGACGCACCGGTGGTGTCCTCTCTTATGGGTTTGGGTGCATTTCCGTACGGCCACCCGCTCCACGTGGGGCTGATCGGTATGCACGGCCATTTTGAGGCCAATAAGGCGGCGCATGACTGCGATGTGCTCATCACTTGCGGCGCGCGTTTCTCTGACCGTGTGGCCGGCAACCGCAAGAAGTTTGCGCCTAACGCAGAGATCTTACATATCGACATTGACGCAGCGGAGATGGACAAAAACATCTTTTCCAACTACCACCTGCGTGGCGACTTGGCAGAAATTCTGCCCATGCTGACCCGTAATGTGGAGCAGATGGATCACAGCGACTGGAAGGCGGAGATCGAGGCCAGCCGGCATCCCTTTAAGCAGCTGCAGATCGGGGATTATGTAAATCCACAGGTCTTAATTGAAAAAATTGATGAAAAGACCCCGGACGATACCATTGTGGTCACCGATGTGGGTCAGCACCAGCTGTGGGCTGCACAGTTCTATAAGTACACCCGACCCCGCACCCTGCTGACCTCCGGCGGACTAGGCACCATGGGCTATTCCATGGGCGCTGCCTTTGGCGCGGCTATGGGCTGCCCGGATCAAACCGTGGTGATGTTTGCCGGTGATGGTGGTTTCCACATGAACCTGTCTGAGCTGGCTACCATGGCGTCCTACAATATCCCGGTCAAGATGTTCATTATGAACAACACTGTACTGGGTATGGTGCGCCAGTGGCAAAAGCTGTTTTATGACAATCGCTTTTCTGATACAGATCCCCACCGTGTTACGGATTTTGTGAAGGTGGCAGAAGCCTTTGGCGTAAAGGGGTTGCGTATCCATACCAATGACGATATTGACGCTGTGTTGGCAGAAGCGCTGGCTTATCCCGGTCCGGTGTTGGTGGACTGCCGTATTTCACCGGACAGCAATGTGCTGCCGATGATTCCGCCCGGCGGCGCACACACGGACATTATCGAGCAGTTTAACTGATTGGAGGCAAGGAAGATGAAAGAGAAATTGGTTTTATCTGTTCTTGTGGATAACGAGAGCGGCGTGCTGCAACGGGTGGCCAGCCTGTTCTCCCGCCGTGCATACAACATCTCCTCTCTGACGGTGAGTGAGACGGAGGACCCGAACTTTTCCCGTATGACCATTGAGACCAACACGGAGCCGGAGAATTTTCGCCAGATCAAGCGCCAGCTGTTAAAGCTGGAGATCGTGGAGAAAGTATCTGAGCTGACTCCGGACAATTCTGTATCCTCTGAGTTGCTGCTGGTGAAGGTGCACGCCCAGGGCATTCCGGAGAAAAACGCCCTTTTGGCATTCAACGCCGGTTATGGTGCTCGTGTGCTGGACATTTCTGCTGAGACGGTGACCCTGGAGTTCACCGGTGCGGGGGAGATGCTGGACGCCTTTATTCAGCGACTGGAGCAGCGCTTTAGCATTGTGGAAATGGCGCGTACCGGCGTGACCTCGCTGGAGCGCGGCGCCGGTTCCTTTACGGACGATATTTAAGGACGGTGACGATCATGGGAATGACAATGACGCAAAAGATCCTGGCGGCGCACGCCGGTTTGGATCATGTAGTAGCCGGTCAATTGATTGAGGCCAAGCTGGATATGGTACTTGGCAATGATGTGACCTCTCCGGTTGCCATCAATGAGATGAACAAATTTGGCAAGGACGGCGTGTTTGATAAGACCCGCATTGCCCTTGTAATGGATCACTTTACGCCCAACAAGGACATTCAGTCCGCGCAGAACTGCAAGCAGGTGCGTACTTTTGCCCGTGCCCACGGCATTACCCACTATTTTGATGTGGGCAATATGGGAATTGAGCACGCGTTGCTGCCGGAGCAGGGGATTGTGGCCTGCGGTGACTGCGTGATCGGTGCAGACAGCCACACCTGTACCTACGGTGCACTGGGTGCGTTCTCCACCGGCGTAGGCTCCACGGATATGGCTGCCGGTATGGTTACCGGTAAGGCTTGGTTTAAGGTTCCCTCCGCCATTAAGGTTGAGATCACCGGCAAAAAAGCACCCTTTATCAGCGGGAAAGATGTGGTACTGCACTTGATCGGTGAGATCGGTGTGGACGGCGCCCTCTACCAGTCTTTGGAATTTACCGGCGATGGTATTGCGGAGCTTTCTATGGACGATCGGCTGTGCATCAGCAATATGGCCATTGAGTGCGGCGCCAAAAACGGAATCTTCCCGGTAGATGATGTCAACGGCCGCGCAGAGCGGGAATATACGATTTTTGAGGCAGACCCGGACGCAGAATACACCCGCACGGTAAAAATTGATTTGAGCACCTTAAAGCCCACCGTGGCATTTCCGCATCTGCCGGAGAATACCCATACTATTGATCAGGTGGACGGTGAAAAGATCGCTATTGACCAGGTGGTGATTGGCTCCTGCACCAATGGCAGAATGGAAGATATGCGCGCTGCTGCTGCAATTTTGAAAGGTCGCAAGGTGGCGCAGGATGTGCGCGTGATCGTGATCCCGGCCACCCAGCGCATTTATTTGCAGTGCATTGAGGAGGGTCTGACCCAGATATTTATTGAGGCCGGTGCAGTCGTGTCTACACCTACCTGCGGCCCCTGTCTGGGCGGTCACATGGGTATTTTGGCTGCCGGTGAGCGGGCAGTTTCCACCTCAAACCGAAACTTTGTGGGCCGTATGGGTCACACGGAGTCTGAGATTTATTTGGCCTCTCCCGCTGTGGCTGCCGCCTCTGCGGTCAAGGGCTATATTGCCGACCCGGCTACGGTATAAGGAGGTCACGGTATGATAGCAAAAGGTAAGGTACATAAGTTCGGCGACAATGTGGACACGGATGTAATCATTCCTGCCCGCTACCTGAACAAAAGTGACGAGGCCTGGCTGGCTTCTCATTGTATGGAAGATATTGACAAGGATTTTGTAAATAAGGTGCAGCCCGGTGACATCATGGTGGCCAAGGCGAACTTTGGTTGCGGCTCCTCTCGTGAACACGCACCCATTGCCATTAAGGCCAGCGGCATCAGCTGCGTGATTGCCTCCACCTTTGCTCGTATTTTTTACCGCAATGCCATTAATATCGGCCTTGCGATCTTAGAGTGCGACCAGGCTGCCAACGAGATCAACCAGGGCGATGAAGTGCAGGTGGATTTTGACAGCGGCGTGATCACGGACCTGACCACCGGCAAGGTGTATCAGGCCCAGCCGTTTCCGCCGTTCATTCAGAACATTATCAAAAACGGCGGTTTGATGAAGTCCATTGGTTAATAATTGCAGCAAAGGGTTTAGTGATGAAGCAGTTTGTTTTGAACGAAGATAATTTAAGAAAAGGCTGGAGCGGTGCGTCGGAATTTTGGTTCTCCCGTCAGGATATGCAGGTGCACAGCATGGCGGAGCTGGCGGATTTGGACCACCCGGAGGATACCGGCACATCGGCGTATCTGCTGTCTTTGGGCTACATTCCGTACTTTTATGTAACGGACGGCGAAGTGATGCGCGCGTTTGTTCAGTCTATCGGCAATGCCAAGATCAAGGCTGTGTTTGATCAAACGCCGGATGATGCCGTGGTTGAGACTTTTTGGAAATATTTTAATGCCTATAAGGAATTTTCCGAAAAGTTTGACGCGTTTCAGACCGAGTATGTGCGCAAAAAGGCTGCGGATTGGTGCTATGAAAACGGCATTGACTACACCTTTGGTACAAAGAATTAACAAAACAGCAAAACGCCCGACAGTTCCAAACTGCCGGGCGTTTCTTAATGTTAAATTTCAGATATAGGAGTGCTCCATAGTCGCCACGACTCGCAGCCGAGGGTCACGCTGCTGCACGGCCGCTTGTACTTCTTTCAAAATTTGGCTGCGGTGCTTTTTGTGTTCTTTGGGCACCACAATGTCCATGATCAGGTTCATGTGGTCACTGCACTCCACCAGCCGAAAGTCATGAAAGCGCAGCTCAGGATCGTAGTCTTGCAGAATTTCCGCCATGAGTTTGCGGTATTTATCCACCGTGGCGTCATGGATTGCAATGGGATCCATGTGAATACAGATAACAATTTGCAGTTCTTTACTAATTTGGTGCTCCACACGGTCAATGGCGTTGTGCACCGCCATAATATCCTGATCTGCCGGTACTTCCGCATGTGCAGAGGCAATGACCCGCCCCGGGCCGTAGTCGTGAATAATTAAGTCGTGCACGCCTACAATCAACGGTTCTGCCAGCATACGGCGCTCAATCTCATCCACCAGCTCTTTGCTGGGTGCCTGACCCAGCAGGGGACCCACAATGTCCTTTAAGGTGCTCACACCTCCGGCGAGGATAAACGCGGCGACCAGCAGCCCCATGATGCCGTCTGCCCGGTCAAAGGAGGTAAAGGCAGACAACAGCAGTGCCGCGCCGGCTGCGGCGGTGGAAATGCAGTCGTTCAGGCTGTCCTGGCGTACAGCTTTCAGATTGAGATTGTTGCTCTCTTTATACAGTGCCTGATTAAAGTAAGCCATCCACAGCTTGACTCCGATGGACAGCACAAGCACCGCCACGGTCACGGCGCTGAACCGCACCTCTTGGGGATGAATGATCTTTTCAATACTGCTTTTGCCCAACTCAAATCCCATTAGGAAAATAAAGAAATCCACGATTAGGGCACTGATGTATTCCATCCTGCCGTGGCCGAATGGGTGGTCGTTATCTACCGGCTTGCTTGCGATTTTTGCGCCGATTACGGTGACGATGTTGGAGGAAGCGTCTGACAGGTTATTGGCGGCGTCTGCGGTGATAGACACCGAGTGGCTCACCGTGCCACAAATAAATTTCAGAACGCTCAGCAGCAGATTGCAGAGAATGCCCACAATGCCGCTGAGTACGCCGTAGCGCTGCCGGTCTTTGGTGCTTTGCTTTGCATCCCGTGGAATGAATTTGTGTATCAAAAACTTGGTCATAGTCGAGGCCCTCTTTTTTGTGTTATTTTTAAGTTTATCACAATTACGACTTCAAAACAAGGGCAAAGTGTGATAGAATAGGGGCGGTGATGAGATGAAGAAACTACTGATTATCGGCGGTTCGCCTCGGCCAAATGGGGTCAGCGAAGAATTGATCCGCCAGGTGAAGCCGTATTTTATCGACTGTAAGATCGTAGAATATAATACATATAAGCTGGCGCCGGCGCCTTGTACAGACTGCCGCTTTTGCGAGCAGCATGCGGGCTGCGCCAACAAAGATCTGGATATTTTTTTTGAGGACTTTGAAGACGCGGACTATATTGCGTTCTTTACTCCGGTGTATAATAACTTTTTTCCGGCTCCGCTGAAGGCAGTGATCGACCGGTTCCAGCGGTATTACAGCGCCCGCTTCAAACGGGGCGCCAAGCCGCCTATTGCTAAGCCGAAAAGGGTAGGCGTGGTGATCGTAAGCGGCTCAAATGCGCGGCAGTGTGCCGACTATATGACTGCCACCTTGCGCCAGTCTTTTACGGTCCTTAATGGAGAGGTTACGGCACGGTACTATATCCCGGGCACGGACCGGGGGCAGTACACCTTTAACAACATTGAACTGCAAAAATTTATTCATCAGCTGCGGGGCGAGGGCGCCGGGCGATAAGAGAATAGGGGAGCGCTACGGTGCTCCCTATCTTTCTGCTTGCATATATAATAATTTATATATTATATTGCAAGCCGTGCGTCTTTGTGTTATAATAATTTAAATTTATTATGGGATAGTGTCAGTATGCGTATTCTTGGTATTGACCCCGGGTATGCCATTATCGGCTGGGGCGTGCTTGACTATAAAGGCAATAAATTCTCTGTGGTGGACTACGGCGCCATCACCACGCAGGCCAAAACGCCGTTTCCTTTGCGGCTGCAAATGATCTACACGGATATGATCGGCCTGTTTGACACCTATCACCCGGAGGTGATGAGTATGGAGAAGTTGTTTTATAACAACAACGCCAAGACCGTGATTGATGTGGCGCAAGCCAGAGGGGTCATCACCCTGTCCGCCCAACAAAAAAATGTGCCCATCTTTGAATACACCCCCTTGCAGGTAAAACAGTCGGTGGTGGGCTATGGCCGGGCAGAGAAAAAGCAGGTACAGGAGATGACCCGCCTGATTTTGAATTTAGAGAAAATACCCAAACCGGACGACACGGCTGACGCTCTGGCTATGGCCATCTGTCACGGCCACGCCAGCGGCAGCCTGCTGGGGCGGTTGGGCAACCTGCGATAAGGAGTTACTTATGATTTACAGTTTGGACGGTACGCTCACTTATTTTGACCAGAATTTTGCGGTGGTCAGCTGCGGTGGTGTGGGGTTTAAGTACTTCACCACGCTGACTACCTTACAGTCTCTGCCGGGTGTGGGCAAGCCGGTGCAGCTTTTCACTTACTTGTCTGTGCGGGAGGATGCGCTGGATCTTTACGGCTTTGCCACCACGGCGGAGCTGGATTGCTTTAAGCTGCTGATCTCCGTAAACGGCGTGGGACCTAAGGCGGCGCTGGCAATTTTGTCGGAGCTGTCGGCGGATCGATTGGCCGTTTGCATTGCCGGCG
>OHRI01000764.1_pt1 | contig 15988 bp, 13 predicted proteins | sample 1578421 | NCBI WGS metagenome assembly OHRI01 (sample SAMEA3879598, study PRJEB24766) | human gut metagenome | biome: human-associated habitat; feature: feces | place: USA | collected 1985/1987 | reverse complement strand
TGCCGGTGTGTCTGTTCCGATCCGGCGCGTGTTCCTGCCCGATCGGTATCTCTGGACGTGCGTTTTCTCTTCTCTTCCATATATACTCCCCTTTCTTCTATTGCAGCTCATTCTCTAATACGCATTCTTATTTACAAATCCCCGGAACACCGTGAGAAACAGGATCTTGATATCCAGTCCCACCGTCCAGTTCTCAATATAGTAAAGATCACAGTCAATACGCTTCCGGATCGATGTATTGCCCCGATAACCGTTTACCTGGGCCCATCCGGTCATTCCCGGACGCACCTGATGCTTGATCATATATCTCGGGATCTCTTCCCGGAATTTCTCTACGTACTGCGGACGCTCGGGTCTTGGTCCCACCAGACTCATATCGCCCTTTAATACATTGTAGAATTGCGGCAGTTCATCAATGCTGGTCTTCCTGATAAATTTTCCCACTTTCGTGATACGCGGATCATCTTTCATCTTGAACATAAAGCCGTTCATTTCATTCTGACTCTCCAGTTCTTTCTTGCGCTCCTCCGCATCCCTGTACATGGAGCGGAACTTATAGATCTTAAAAAATCTTCCATTCTTACCGACACGCTTCTGTGCGAAAAACAGAGGTCCCGGAGATTCGATCAAAAGCGGCGGTGCTAAAAAGACCGTCACAACTGCCGTGATCACAAGTCCCACGATCGAACCTGCGATGTCCATCACACGCTTGATCATAAGCATTTTCCAGTCATAGGACTGATTGGAAAATGTGACGACCGGTATATTTCCCAGCATATTAAAAGTTTTATGGTAATCATCAAACTTGTTTAAGATCTCAATCGTGACATGTACGGTTGCCCCCATATCCTCAAAACGGTTGACCACCTCCGCAAGCGAATCTCCTGTCTCATACGGCACACTGATAAAAACTTCATCCACAATCTGTTCTTTTACATACTGGAACATATTATCATAAGTGGCAACGACAGGAACACCATGATACCATTTTCCAATCTGGTTGTCATCAATGATCGCAATACTTGCAAGACGATGGATCCAGTCTCCGGAATGGTCTGCATCCGCGATCACCTCTTCCACACGTTCTGCCGTTGTGACCAGAAATACCTGATTATTTGCTCTTTTGTTGCGGTAAACACGCAGCAGATAATATTTAATGATAATATGCATGCCAAAATACAGGCACATATTTACCAGCGCAATACAAAAATAAACACCTCGGGAAGCCTCCGCATTATTGTGCTGTAAAAAAATGGTCAGCGCTGTCACACATACTAACACAACGCTCGCTTTGACTGCTGCCCACAACTCCTGAAATACACTTCGGTCAATAAAACGATTATCAATATCCGAAAAGAGCATTACCAGCATGTAAACAACCATTACGATGCCAAAGCTCTCCATCAGCTCTATCTTCATATTTGCGACGGATACATTTCGATAACCCACCAGCCACAGATAACCGCCCCCGAAATAACTTACGGCAAAGCATATCAGATCCGCCAGCAGTAAAATGATACTCTGAATTTTTTCTCTTGTCTGGTACATGTCAAGTCCTTTCCTGTTCCTTTTCCCCGGTTTCATGCCCAGGTGTCACTGTTTCTTCCTGTCATTTATTCTGGTAATAATATTCCGCACTGCGTTTTCCCAACGAAAAAATCAGTTTCCATTCCGTTTCGCGCGGAACAATAAACACACAGTCAAATCCCAGGTTCAGGTTCACATCGCACGTCCGGCGCAGTTTTAATGCATCGGCGACATCCGCTCTCGGATATCTTTTCAATTCCGCTGTGACCACAGTGCCGTCCGGCATCACTGCTTTTATATCAACTGGAAGTACCTTTCCATTCCATGTCTTTGCAAGTGCCCATCCACAACAGACCACACTGCCATCCTGATATTCCTGTCTGTCAATGTGATACAGAATCTTCCGCACTCTAAAAGGTACATTCTGCATTTCTTCTATCTGTACATTCCCTGCATCCTGCCTTAGCAGCTGCTCTAAGGGAACGATCTTTGTTCCCATCACACGCTGCATATTGCGCACCGGAACGCTGCCCTTTCCCAGATATGCCTGAAAATTCTCCTCCATCCTGCCAAACTGTTCTTTTAATTCCTTACTGATTCCGTAAGCTGCTAACAGCTCATCCAGCGGAGTGCCTTTTCCTCCCATGATCTGGTAATATGCAAAATAAAGTGCACGGTATAATACAAATAACTTTGGTACCGGAAAGAAAAACGTCCACTCATAATCAATGACTGTCCATTCTGCTTCCTCTATTTTCATCTCACTGCCTGCAGGAATCAAAATATTGGCAAATATCATATCGATATCGCATATATCCACCGCTTCAGTTTCCTCTGTAAAATGAACCTCTCCAAACACTTTTCGGAAATCTTCGGTTGGCGTAAACAGGTGTTTTCCACCATATTCCATGATACGTTTTGCATAATCATCAAGGATACGCTTCACCAGTTCCGTCTGATTTCTTTCAATCGCCCGCTCCATCACATCCTGCAGTGTGACACCGGGATCAAAACCGGATACAGCTGCATCATTTTTTGTATGACAGGCGCAGAATCTGATTTTCCCATTACTGTCCGCATAGCACGATGACAATTTTTCGTATGACTTCTCCATATGACAGATATGCTCTCTTCCTTCCGGATAAAGTGCATATTTTCTGACACTTTTTTCTCCATCCGCTTTCTTGCAGATATCCGTGCGGATGGCAAACTGCCTTGCCCTCTCATTGGAATATTTTGAATAAATCACACGCTGTTCTCCGGTCCTATTTCCTGCCTCGATCAAAAAGGAATTGGCAAGTTCTCCAAATAACCCTTCTGCCAGAACCGTATCAAAAACTTTTTTCTCATCAAAAAGCTGTAATCTGTCCCTGTCAAAATTTCTCCGGTTGTCGGAAAGTTCTCCCCTTCCCGGAAGATATTCATCCGAATAGATACAGGATGGGAACTTGTGATCCGGATATGGGTAATAGCTGTAAATTCCCGAAAATCCTGCTTCTTTTAAGATCTGTTCATACTCTTTTCTGGTATAGGCCCTCGCCTCACCGTGCCTGTCATCCTCTGTGAATCGTTCCGGATCCTTATCATAATTTTCCAGTCCGGCAAAATATCCCCCGCGGTATTCCTCCTGACACCCCGCAAAATATTTCAGTCCCAGACGGTTGGCATCCGCCACATAAAGTTTCCCGTTGTCAGATAAGTGTTCTCTCATACAGGAAAGCTCATTTTGAAATTTTGAAAATTCGCCTGCAATCAATATCATGTCATAGACCTGATCCTGATACAGTACATTTGTTTCCGGTTTTGTATCCGAAGCCGGAACAACCAGAACCGTCAGATTGCCGGCATTTTCATAACGCACCCGTAAAATGTCAGCTTCCTCTTCACTCTCCACCACTGCCGTCACATGTAACGCCATAGAAAGCAGTTTTCCTGTCAGTGCACCGCATCCTGCATTCCGCTCTAAAACATGCATCTGCTTTGTCACCGGCAGAAATGCGATCAGGTTCTCCCTGATATCCGACAGATGAAAAAGGTACGGATAGGATGCCTGTTCCATGATGATCTGCGGATAGGCTTTTTCATTATTCTGTTGTATGATCTCTTTCAGCCCCTCCGGCACGTTCACATGTCCCATTGCTTCCTCACTTTTACGTTCTTCTATTCGTCACATTTTTCAATCGTAACTTCTGAATTCATATCATAAAAACCGACGGTATTTTTGTCGGATACCACCGTCACACCGACCACATCATATAATCTGTGGTACGCGCGGAACTCTCCGCCGACATAACCGGTGCAGCTGATGGATAACAGATATTCACCGCCCTGCATATCCATGTTCTGGCGGAATGTCGCAACATAGGTATCACCTGTCTTTGCCATCCCGATGCCCACTTTTTCAAACATCGTGTTTGTTCCGGTAACAGCAGTTCCCTGTACGGTTTTAAATGTATAAGTAAAAATCGGATCCTGTATATCAGAGAGGAATTTCACCTTGGATTTGATGGTAAAAGAAGTCCCCTTCTGGATACAGTTCGTATAATTGCCATATTCATCGATCAGCGCAAAGTCAATGATCTCCGCCTCACCGGTTCCATATTCATTGACATCCGGGTTGAGCTGGTAATTTGATTTCCAGAGCTTCTTTCCATCGGACGCATCATTTTCTAAAATCTTACCGCCGGTGATCTTGTCTGAGTTCTTAAGCAGAACCTTTTTGTAAAGGTTGATCATATCCTTGGCATTTCCCTCTGCCAGTTTATCTCCCTTATTGAGTAAGATGACACGGTCACAATATTTTGCCACACTGCTGATATCGTGGCTGACGAACAGGATGGTCTTTCCCTGCGCCTTGAAATCCTCAAACTTTTTATAACATTTTGCCTGAAAAAATACATCTCCGACCGATAATGCCTCATCCACGATCAGGATCTCCGGATCAATATTGATCGCCACCGCAAACGCAAGCCGGACAAACATACCGCTCGAATAGGTCTTACACGGCTGATGCACGAAATCACCGATATCTGCAAATTTTAAGATATCATCTAACCTTGCATCCATCTCCTCGCGGGAAAATCCCATCATCATACCGTTTAGATAGACATTTTCGATTCCGGTATACTCCATATTAAATCCGGCACCAAGCTCTAACAGTGCGGAAATCCTTCCATCGATTTCCACCTCGCCGCTCGTCGGACTTAAAACACCTGTAATTATTTTTAAAATGGTAGATTTCCCGGATCCATTGGTTCCGATAATGCCGATCGTCTCACCTTTTTTCACCTCAAATGACACATGATTTAACGCATGATGTTCTTTGAAACGGTTCTTTCTGACCAGTCCAAGTGCATCCTTTAACCGGTCAGACGGTTTATCATAAAGTTTGTAGACTTTGCAGACATCCTCTACCCTGATTGCTAAATTATCCATACTATCCTCATTCCACAGTTTTCATTCTTGCGATGCTCCTACAGCACATCTGCGAAATGTACACGCAGACGCTTAAATACGGTCGTTCCCGCCCAAAGTGTAAACAGCGTGATTCCCCAGAACCACAATGTCAGTCCCGGATGTTCCCAGAATGCCGTTTTATTGATCAGTGCATCCCGGTATCCGGAAACGATATAATACATCGGATTTAGCTTAAGCAGTACTACAGCCCATTTTGGAATGTCCTGCATGCTCTCAAAATTCCACATGATCGGTGTCACCCACATTCCAATCTGCAAAAGAATGGCGACAACCTCTTTCATGTCACGGAAAAACACCGTCACGGCGCTTGTCGCATAGATCAGTCCTGCCGTAAACATCACCATGCAAAACGAATAATAAACCACCTGAAGCACATAAAGATCCGGATAAAATCCCATAACGACAAAAACAACCAGCATAAATATCACAAAAAAAGCGTGTGTAAACAATGCAGAGATCAGTTTTACCACCGGAAGTGCATCGATCTGGAATACGACCTTTTTGACCAGATAACTGTATTCATCAAGAACCCCGGTTCCTCCATTTAAAGCCTCCTGAAAATAAAACCACGGCACAAGACCGCCCATCAGCCAGAGTACAAATGGCACCTCGATTCCTGTTCTTAAATCATTGACTTTCTGATGTAGTCCAAACTCAAAGACAAACCAGTATAAAAGCACTGTGATCACCGGCTGTATGAAAGCCCATATCACGCCAAAATAAGAACCCGCAAATTTTTTCTTAAAATCATTTTTGGCAAGATTGCCGATGAGTTTACGGCTGGCAATCAGACGTTTTGGCAGGCAGACATTTTTCTTCTTTTCTGTCATATGAGTGCTCCTATCTTACAATTCCCCGTTCCTTACAATATGCATCGAATCCACCGTGCACTTTATCCTTATCGGAAAGGATCAGATCCGCCTGTGTCATTCCTTCCGGCATTGGCCATTCAACACCGATTGCCGGATCATTCCAGAGAATACCGCCCTCGTCATTTGGATGGTAGAAATCAGTAACCTTATAGCAGAACTCTGCATAATCAGACAGCACGATAAAGCCATGTGCAAAATTCTTTGGTACAAAAAACTGCTTTTTATTTTCCGCAGTCAGAACGATGCCAAACCATTTTCCGAATGTCTCAGAACCTTCTCTTAAATCCACTGCAACGTCAAATACCTCTCCGCTTACCACACGCACCAGCTTGTCCTGCGGGTGGTTGATCTGGAAATGTAATCCTCTTAACACACCTTTTTTCGATGCAGACTGGTTATCCTGTACAAACTGGCAGTCGATTCCTGCCTCTTTAAAATCGTTGTAATTGTATGTCTCCATGAAATATCCTCTGGCATCCCCGAAGACTGCCGGCTCAATTACTTTGAGTCCCTCGATTCCATTACAGTCATGTGTTACCTTTATTTTTCCCATAATTATTGATCCTCACTATCTGTTTTTTAAAGTCCCTCGGCAACCTCTACCAGATATTTGCCATAATCTGTTTTAAGGAGCGGTTCTGCAAGTTTTAACAGCTGCTCTTTATCGATAAATCCTCGTTTGTATGCGATCTCCTCGATACAGGACACATAAAGTCCCTGACGTTTCTGGATCGCAGACACAAAATCTGCAGCGGCAAGCAGCATGTCGTGATTTCCGGTATCTAACCATGCGAATCCCCTGCCAAGCGTCTCAACGCTTAAATCACCACGCTCTAAATATGCATTATTTACAGAAGTAATCTCAATTTCACCTCTTGCAGACGGCTTTACATTTTTTGCGATCTCTACAACATCATTGTCATAAAAATAAAGTCCCGGCACAGCATAATTTGACTTTGGATGCTCCGGTTTTTCCTCGATAGAAAGAGCTTTTCCGTTCTCATCAAACTCTACCACGCCGTATTCTCTCGGATCTCTGACATAGTAGCCAAAAATCGTAGCACCCTTTTCATTCTGTGTTCGTTCAGCTGCACTGCGCAGAACATTGGAAAAACTTTGTCCGTAGAAAATATTATCTCCAAGAACCAATGCAACCGCATCGTTTCCAATAAACTTTTCACCGATGATAAATGCATCTGCCAGGCCCCTTGGCTGTTCCTGCACGGCATAAGAAAAACTCATGCCAAGCTGGCTTCCGTCTCCAAATAACTCTTCAAATACCGGCAGATCTCTCGGTGTGGAAATGATCAGAACCTCTCTTATCCCAGCTAACATCAGTGTTGATAATGGATAATAGATCATCGGTTTATCATACACTGGCATGATCTGTTTTGAAATCGCCTTTGTTAACGGATATAACCTTGTTCCGGAACCACCTGCTAAAATAATACCCTTCATTATTCAATCCTCCATGTTTTCCGCAGGAAAATGCAATTTTATCATGTAAAATTTGCCCTCTGGTGAGCAGAGGATTTTCCTCCTTGTTTTCACGTCCATTATAAAACGCAAACAAGCAGTATCGCCCCATCTGGCGGTACTGCTGCCTGCATCTTCTTACCTGTTCTGATACATATCCTCATAATACTTCTGATAATCACCGCTGGTAACGTTTTTCATCCAGTCCTCATGTTCAAAATACCATGCGATCGTCTTTTTGATGCCTTCTTTGAACATTGTCTCCGGCTCCCAGCCGATCTCTGCCTTGATCTTATCCGGTGCGATCGCATAACGTCTGTCATGACCTTTGCGGTCCTTCACATAAGTGATCAGATCCTTGCTCACAAGTGCACGTCTCGGATCATCTGCCGGAAGCATCTCAAGCAGTGTATCTATAATGATATTGATAATTTCAATATTCTGTTTTTCATTGTGTCCGCCGACGTTGTAAGTCTCGCCGAGGCGTCCGTTTTCCTGTACCATATCGATTGCTTTCGCATGGTCATCCACATACAGCCAGTCGCGGACATTTTTTCCGTCTCCATATACCGGAAGTTTCTTTCCATGCAACGCATTGTTGATGATAAGCGGAATCAGTTTTTCCGGGAACTGGTATGGTCCATAATTGTTAGAACAGTTGGTAATGTTTGCCGGAAAATGGTAAGTGTCAATATAAGACTTTACCAGCATATCCGAAGATGCTTTGCTCGCAGAATACGGACTGTGCGGTGCATACGGTGTTGTCTCATAAAAATATGTTCCGTCATCCTCTAAAGAACCATATACCTCATCCGTCGATACATGAAGGAATTTCTTCCCTTCTTTGAAACTGCCATCCGGCAGCTCCCATGCCGCTTTTGCACAGTTTAACATAACTGCTGTTCCAAGCACGTTCGTTTTTACAAATACTTCCGGATTTTTGATACTGCGGTCTACATGACTCTCTGCTGCAAAATGTACCACGCGGTCGATCTCATTTTCTGCAAAAATCTTTGCAATTGCCTCTTTATCCGTGATATCTGCACGCACAAATGTATAATTTTCACGATTTTCAATGTCTTTTAAATTTTCCAGATTGCCCGCATAAGTAAGCACATCCACATTGATAATTCTGATCTCGTTATCATATTTGCGAAACATGTAATGAATATAGTTAGATCCAATAAATCCGGCTCCTCCGGTTACTAAATATGTTCTCATAGTTTTCTCCATTCTATGGTCTGCAAAATCTTTCATCATTTTACCATACTTTTATTGTCTGTACAAGTTTTACCACCAGTCCACTGCCGGGCGTTCCGTAATTTCAGACAGCTTGACGACCACCAGATCTTTTTCTTCCACGATTGAACCCTCAGCCGGAAAGACTGTCATATCTTCCGACAGTGCTGCCGCCTTATATTCCATCTCTTCGGAATAACCATCGTCCAGATGGACTCCATTATGTGCTTCTAAAAATCCTGCGATCCGGTGCGTTGCCCCCGCCGGATGTTCTCTGGTATAATCCCATTCAAAAAATGACCACCCGTACATTTCCGTACGGCGGTTCAAGCTGTTTAACTGTGGCTGCCGGTATCCGATAAATACCACTTTTTTATCCACCGGATCTCCTTCTGCATCCACCCCGGGGATCTCACTCTTCAAAGCATCCGTGATCTGATCCGCCAGCAGCGCATCCTGTTCATAACGCACCTGATCCGCGCTGTGCATTCTGATGTTATAGCAGACCTGACCGCCTGTAACTGCGATTACAAGCAATATCACCACATTGCCCATTACCTGCAGCCATCGGCACATTTTCCTGTCCCGCTCCTGTTTTTCCGGTCGTACATCGGAAATCTGCTGCTCTTTTAATATCATCACACCAAACATCGCAAGAAATGCAGCCACAACCGGAAGTGCAAACTGTGTCCTTGTCACCAGCATCGCACCTGCATAGATTGTCATTAAAAAAGGTGTAATGAGCATAAAAATCATTCCTGCTGCAAAAATCCAAAAACCGGCACGTCCACTTTCTGTTCTTCTCGTCCATGCGATCCATATCACATAAAATGCGAGCAGTACACCGATCACATAGAAAGAGAAATTCCGCGGTCCGACGGTAAGAAGCTGATTTTTCACAACACGAAGAACATTCTTGACACATTCAGCAGCCGGTTCACTTCCCCAGTTGCTCTGCCCTTCCATATAATCACCGGCTGCCATGAACCATGTACCCGCAATCCCCCTGTATATCAGATAGGAAATACCGAAATGGGCCGCAAGAAAAATAATGCGAATTCCCCATTTTTCTCTTTTTCCATTCACCTGCCAGAAGAACAATAAGAAAAACATGGCACAGACTGCAATATAATAAACTGCCAGTGCCTGGTAAGTACCAAGTGCCAGCACAATAAACACTGTGGACAAAAACAGCTTACACAGATCTTTTCCGCTTCTGTTTTCCTTATATTTCTCGCAAAAACAAAGATCACACATAAAAAATCCGGTGACTGCCATCAAAAGCATTGCAAATGCGACTTCCGCCTGCTGCAGTGAAAAATAAAACTGAAAACTCCAGATATTGGATGTCATATAAAGCAGCGTAAATATCCAGTACGGTTTTCCATCCTTTTTTCCTGAAAAATAATAGCATCCATACGTCAGTACATTGCCTCCCAGGATAAAAAACAAAAGCATCAGAATACCACTCTTTATCGTTCGGTGTACACCAAGACCAAGCATCCGTTTTAACAGAACCAATCCAAATCTTCCAATCGTAAGCCACCCTAACGTAGACCCGGGATGATTGATCAGTTCCTCTGTATCGATTCTGATATTCGAGTTAAATGCCTGATACCCAAAACAGACTAGCGCAGCAAATACCGACATCAGAATCAGCCGGTAATGTTTTTTGATATATTCTGTCATCGTTTTATTCCAGTGTTTTCATATACTCATCAAGTGCATCCTGCCATTCAGCCATTTTGTAACCGTCTGTCAGTTTCATCATATAGTTCTCAAGAATCGAATATGCCGGTCTGTTTGCAGAAGCCGGATTCATCTTCGCATACTGCTCACTTGTGACATGGTTGACTTTTGTTGTCTTTCCTGCACGTTTAAAAATTGCTTCCGCAAAAGCTGCCCAGTTGGTATCGCCCTCACAGGTTGCATGAAATGTACCATAATTTTCTGTCGGTTCAAAATGATGAATGGCTCTTGCCAGTTCCACTGCGCTTGTCGGGGATCCCTGCTGGTCACATACAACACTGACTTCATCGTGTGACTCCGCAAGGCGAAGCATCGTCTTTACAAAGTTTTTTCCATCTCCATAAAGCCATGCGGTACGGAAAATAAAATATCTGTCTGCAAATTCACGGACAAACTTTTCTCCCTCCGCCTTCGTCTTTCCATAGGCACTGACCGGATGGATCTCATCAAATTCCGTATATGGCTTTGTTCCGTTTCCCTCAAATACATAATCAGTGGAAACGTGGATCATTTTTGCTCCGACTTCTCTTGCTGCAATACTTAAATTTCTCGGTCCGATCGCATTGATCCGGTATGCGGCATCCCACTGCTGTTCGCACGCATCCACATTGGTGTGCGCTGCACAGTTGATAATGACATCCGGTCTCTCCGCACGAACCAGCGCAAGGACAGCATTCACATCGGTAATATCGAGCGCCACAATGCCTTCACCTTCCGCAACATCTGTATTGATAAAGGAAACATCCTCACCTTTATATTCCTGTCGGATGGCGCGCCCTAACTGTCCGTTGCACCCTGTCACTAAGATCTTTTTCATCATTTATTCTCCTAATCCATTTTCAATTGCCGTAACAATCGACGTAAGTGCTTCTTTTTCATCTTCTCCTTCGCAGACAAGCTCTATCTCATCCCCGGATTTGATGCATGCACCAAGTACACTCAACACGCTTTTTGCATTTGCTGTATTTTCTCTGTAACGAAATGTCACATGTGATTTAAACTGCATGGCCTCCTTGCATAAAATTCCAGCCGGTCTCAAATGAAGTCCCGTCGGATTTTTAATCGTTACTTTCTGGCTTACCATAGTAAATCCCTCCAAACTGTTTATTGTATATACGATATTTAAAGCATGATCTTTGTAATCAGTTCCGCTAACTTTTTAGCTTCCTCATCGATCACCTTCTGATCTTTTCCTTCAATCATGACACGGACAAGCGGCTCTGTACCGGATGGACGGATCAAAACTCTTCCCTCTCCGTTAAACTTCTGCTCTAATTTTGCAACTGCATCCGCAATCTCCTGATAATCCATAAAGTTGTCTTTTTTATGGTTTGGCACTTTTGCATTTACAAGTGCCTGCGGTAATACTTCCATAACAGATGCAAGCTCTGATAAAGTTTTTTTCGTTTTCACCATAACCTCAAGCAGATGAAGTGCAGAAAGCAGACCATCACCTGTGGTGTTGTCATCCAGGAAAATAACGTGTCCTGACTGCTCGCCTCCGATATTATAGCCATGTTCTCTCATATTTTCAAGAACATATCTGTCGCCAACTTTTGTCTTTTCCACATGGATGCCTTCGCGTTCTCCCATCAGTGAAAATCCAAGGTTTGTCATAACAGTAACAACGATCGTATTCTTTTTTAAGGTACCTTTCTGTTTCATATAAGTACCACAGATTGCCATGATCTGGTCTCCATCGACCAGTTCTCCTTTTTCATCCACAGCAAGCATACGGTCTGCATCCCCGTCAAATGCAATACCAATGGCAGCATTTTCATAAACTACTCTGGCTTTTAATTCATCCATATGCGTCGAACCACAGTTTGCATTGATATTCGTTCCATCCGGTTCGGTATGGATTGCCACCAGATCAGCCCCCAGATCTTTCAATGCCCTCACTGACGTATAATGAGCGGCTCCCTCTGCACAGTCAACCACGATCTTCATGCCTGTCAGATCAACCGGAACACATTTTTTCATAAATTCTACATATTCGTCTCTTAAATCGAAACGATAATCAATTTTACCGACTCCGGAACCGATCGGCAGGTTGACATCCTTCATATTATTACGGATCAGTGCCTCGATCTCGTCTTCAAGCTCATCAGAAAGCTTATATCCCTCGCCGTTAAAAAATTTAATTCCGTTAAATTCCATCGGGTTATGGGATGCGGAAATGACAACCCCGGCATCTACCTTATGTTTTCTCGTCAGATACGCAATTGCAGGTGTCGGCATTACTCCGACAAAAATCGCATTTGCACCGACAGAACAGATTCCTGCCATCAGTGCACTTGCAAGCATTCCTCCTGAAATTCTCGTATCACAGCCAACGATAATCGTTGCCTGATGTTCCTGCTCTTTCGTAAGCACATAAGCTCCCGCCTGTCCAAGTTTTGTCGCAAGCTCGATCGTAAGTTCTGATCCAGCCACTCCGCGGACACCATCTGTACCAAACATTCTTGCCATTGTATTTCCTCCAAATTATTAATTTCTTTTATTCTGTTTTAGAAGCACTCTTTTTGCTGCTTTCCGTTGATTTTATTTCCGTATCTTCCGCAGTCATTTTAACCGGGATCCGCACGGTTTTTACCTGATAAAGTTCATTATCCACATCAATATCTGCAGCGATATTATGTTCACCATTTCCATATCCCTGCAGATTAACAGTACCTGTAATGTCATCTGCTGACAGCTTCTTAATATCGCTTTCCGCTCCGGTGACCTCAACCTGAATCGTATCTTCCGTAATCTTCGCCTTTGTCGCATCCGGAATATTTTCAAGCGTAAACGCAGATGCATCCACCTCGAAGGTTTTTGTTGTGATCGGCTCTACTTTTACTTTGACCTCCACTTTTGCGTCTGCTGCAAGTACCAGCGAAGTTCCATCCGGAAGATAAGATGTAATATCTACAGTCGTCTCAACATCTTCCGTTGCACCGCTCATATCTAACACATCATCCGGTATTGTGATCTTAGCCACCTTATTAAGCACATCCGTTTCTCCCTTGATCCGGACTTTTTTCGGACTGTAGGTAATTTCTTTTAATGTATAGCCGGATGCCACAGTTCCTTTTGTCTGGAAGGAAAGATCCACATCTTTTGTATTTAATATCTGCGCCGTGATCGTAACGGTATTAATATTCATTTTTAACTTTGAAGCATCGATCTCATTACCATCCGCATCATATAAAACCGGCACTACTGTATCGGTCACATCCGATGACATTCCGTCAACATTGATCGTTGCGACTACCGTGCTGATCTGACTCGTAACAGAAGACGGTCCCGAAATTTTCAAAAGATTCGATGTCACGATGGAAACATCTCCAAGTGCACAGCCATCCATGACCGTACCTTCCGTGCTTGCAGTGATCTTTTTCTGTACATTTCCAAGATCTTCCACTGTCACATCCAGATACTGCTGTTTGGATGAAATGGTAACTGTATTGCTGTTATATTTACTGCATGTGATCGTAATCGGGACACGGCATACGCCATCACCTTCCACATATTCAATCTTTTCCATATCCGCAACTGCAGTAAAATCCGTGTTGGATAATTTTTCCAGAATACTTCGTTTTGCCGATGCCGTAAACGTAACTGTATTTTTCCCGCCAAGTGTCTCGGAATACTTTCCATTTGAGGTAAGATAATCCATATTATCCTGTGTTACACTGATCGTATACTGTGCCGGTTTGACCGGATCATCAATATTGACCACTACGATCCACAGAGCGATCGCAAATAACACAGCCAGTACCTTGAGGCCAAGATTATTCGTTAGTTTTTTTGCCAGATTCTTTAACATCCTTAAGCCTCCTTCTCCATAATTCAATTTTTGAAACTTTCTTCTCGCGATGCTGTATAAATGAAAGTTTGTTCTTTAAAAACTCAGCGTCCACATTGCGGTACAATTCCCCACCCATGGCGATGGAAACTTTTCCCGTTTCCTCAGATACAACAATGGTAAGTGAATCACTGACTTCACTGATTCCGACCGCCGCACGATGTCTTGTACCAAGATCTTTGCTGATACTTAAAGAATCCGTCAGTGGCAGATAGCAGGTGGCAGACACCACTCTGTCCCCGCGGACAATCACGGCTCCGTCATGAAGCGGTGTGTTTTTTTCAAAAATATTGATCAAAAGCTGGCTTGTCAGTATTCCATCTACTGCAATACCGGTTCTTTCATACTCCGAAAGAACAATTTCATCCTCAATGACGATAAGTGCACCTGTTTTGACTTTTCCCATCTCATAACATGCCTTTACCAGTTCATTGATCGTTTTATCCGTAAACTTTGCGATTTCTCCCTTTGAAAAATCAAACGTAAAAAAAGAAGTAAGGAAATTCTTCTGTCCAAGATTTTCCAGTGCTTTCCGGATTTCCGGCTGGAATATAATAACTATGGCAGTAATTGCGACGCTCAATGTGTTCTTCGCAATCCAGATGATCGTATTCATCTGAAATACAGCTGCAACCAGAACAAAAAGCAATATTACCATAATACCTTTTAACAGTACCCATGCCCTTGTGTTCTTAATCCACACAAGCATATAATAAAACAGAAATGTTATGATGAGAATTTCCACAACATCTGTCATTGTAATCTTTGGTAAATTCAAATAAATAGACGCTTTTTCCCAAAACGCGCCCATGGTTGCCATCGCATTCTGCACCTGCTTCACTTTCCTTTCCGCTATCTGTATTTAAAGTAACTAATCCAGCAGATCTTCGTCAATCTCCATTTCTTCTGCGAAACGTTTTTTCGTCATACGATCCTGTTCTTCTTTTCCACTGAATCTGGTCACTTTTTTATCTGTCCCTGCAACGATTGCTTTCGGTACGGCTTTTACATAATAATAATACTCATCATCTTCAAACTGGAGTCTTTCTGTCCTTGAATAATCCAGATTGAAAAACAGGAACTGAATCACAAATGCAATCACGCAGGAAATAATGCTTCCCACCAGAATTGTGATGGTCTTTCCACTGATTCCAAGTACCATATCCCCTGCGATCATACCAACTGCCTCGAATAAAATACCAAATATAATTGCGACCGCCCATGCATGCTCAATGGACATTTTTCGTATGATATAAACGATGACCAGTGTTACCACCATGATCGCAAGCACCAGATACATTTCCCTGTTGCCCAAAAGCTGGTTCAACGCAACAACAATCTTTGATGTTGCCGCATCTTTCTCATCCACTCCGCCAAGTGTTGTTTCATTCTGCTTTACACCGTTTAAGAAGAAATAAAGAACGATACCGCAGACCAGAGAAAACATGGAATATAATTCCCGTAAAAGTCCCATGCCGACCGGCATCACAAACGGAATGTTCAGTCCAAAACAAATCGGTGTCAAAAGCACTCCATACTCGTTTTTTGGAGAAAACCGAAAATACAGGATATACATCAGAATAAACAGGATCAGGGCCACAATACATACTTCTAAGGAAAGTGCATACATATCCAAAAGGATCAGCACAGAGCCAATAAAAACGGCTCCCCCGACTGGAAGAATCGAACAGATCAGGGCAAGGATCAGGGCAATTGGTGTACTGCTGATTTTTTCCATATAACCAATGTTGTGATTTATCAGCAAAAATGCTGTGAGTGCAACAGTAAACTTTAT